>Ga0307963_1002113_pt1 | contig 15633 bp, 19 predicted proteins | sample OrgLakmetagen594_FD_201829 | JGI IMG/M metagenome (GOLD analysis project Ga0307963, IMG submission 201829) | Saline water microbial communities from Organic Lake, Antarctica - #594 | ecosystem: Environmental > Aquatic > Non-marine Saline and Alkaline > Saline | place: Antarctica: Organic Lake...
ACGCACACACACCTGCCACAAGAACTCCCGTGATCGGAAGAAAAGGGTGGGGTGCTTGAACTCCAGCGACCGCACGCATGTAATAATTGCACACAAAACACACCGGCGCACACACCTGCCACAAGAACTCTCGTGATTGGAAGAAAAGGGTGGGGTGCTTGAACTCCAGCGACCGCACGCATGTAATAATTGCACACACAACACACCGGCGCACACACCTGCCATAAGAACTCCCGCGATCGGATGAAAGGGGTGGGGTGCTTGAACTCCCAGCGCACAACGTTGGTCCATTGGTTGAGGCGCAGGGGTAGGTCTCTGTGGGATCGGATCCACTGTGCGTAGTAGGGGTACATGACCTGCGTGTGTAGGATGAGCATGCGAGTGTGTGTACGTGTGTCCGTGTGTGCGTGTGTGCATGTGTTTGTGTGAGTACATGACCTGCATGTGTAGGATGTGCATGCAAGTGTGTGTACGTGTGTGTGTGTGCGCGTGTGTGTGCATTTGCGTTTGTGTGAGTACATGACCTGCTTGTGTAGGATGTGTATGCAAGTGTGTGTACATGTGTGTGTGCATTTGTGTTTGTGTGGGTACATGACCTGCGTGTGTAGGATGTGTATGCGAGTGTGTGTACGTGTGTATGTGTGTGTGTGCATTTGTGTTTGTATGGGTACATGACCTGCGTGTGTAGGATGTGTTTGCGTGTGTACTTGTGCTTGTGTATGTGTTTGTGTGTGTGTGTTTGTGTGTTTATGTTTGTGTGGGTACATGACCTGCATGTGTAGGATGTGAATGCGTGTGTGTACGTGTGTGTGCATTTGTGTTTGTGTGGGTGCATGTGTAAGATGTGTGGGTGCATGTGTGTGTACGTGTGCGTGTTTGTATGTATATGCTTGTGTGTTTGTGTTTGTATGCGTGTGTATACGTGTGTGTGAGAGTGTGTGTAAGCGGTATGTTATGCGGGCAATTATCCCACAGGAAGATACGACCCGCTGCGCCTGGAAAACAAGTCTGTGTGCTCCCTTCCAAAATCTCAAGAGGAAACTGAACAGAGGAGCGCTCCCTCCCAAATGCACAAGTTGGGGCAATTCAAGTCCTAGCCCTCGCACAGCACTTCTTCCTTACTTGCACCTAAAGTGTCAGAGGCTGCTTGTTAACAGCTCTCGAACTTATAAAGCCTCCCACAGCAGCTGTAAGAAACAAAGGTCCTGCAAATGCTGCATTTGTTTCAGTGCTTTTGTAACATCCCTTCCTTTCCGGAGTTGAACAAATTGTCTTTGAGGTAGGCTGGGCAGCGAAGGAGGGACACCTCTGTCACACCCAGCTTCCACAGCAGGTCACATGCCACTCACTCACACAGCCTTCCTTAGCCCTGGCTCCAAACAGAGGCCCCCTTTGTCGGAGTTGCTCCGATGCTCTTCTTTTTTGAATTGCGTCAATGTTCAGCACAACCCACACACTTTCCATTTTCTCTTGCACGCACTACCTTTGAGGTAGGCCAGGTGGCGAGGGACGAACACCTCTGTCTCACCTTGCTCCCACAGCACGTCACCCACGACACTCACTCACACAGCCTCCCTCAGCCCTGGCTCCAAACAGAGGCTCCCCCAACGTTGGAACTGCTTTGATGCTCACCACCGCCCACACACTTTCTCCTTCCTTTTGTGCCTATCAGCCCAACACACGTAGCTGCCGGTTTACCCCCTTTGTAAACCCTTTGTTAATCCTTTAGTGCACGTACCGTCTCAGAGGTGGGCCGGATCGCGATGGGCTTATCCATATCACTGTTGCCGCAGCGGGTCACCCACGCAACCTCTGGGGCAAAGCCCTCAACGTGGTCCTTCTCTGTGTTGAGCGCATCCTCCGTGATGAAGAGTGGGAAGTAGGAGTTCTGCAAACGTTTTTGGTGAGAGGAAATTCGTAAAAGGGTGGCAGGCTTGGGATGGGTAGGAGGCTGGAAGAGGGAGGAGGAGAGGGGGAGGTAGGGCCTACTCCCTTGCTGTGGCGTGTTGAACCATACTGATTTGTTATTTATTATATCATACTGATACCTTGGAAGCAGGACTTCATTGTGTCATCATACAGAAATACAAAAGTGCGCAAGGGTTGAGCATGCACGAGTTGGATCATTTCGTGGCTTTGTGCTGATGTGAATCGCAAGTATAGGGTTGGCCAAACTGAACATGTACTGTGTACACCGTATATGACCGTGTACACCGTAATGACCGTGTATATATTAGGAGGTTTTGCCGGCATAATTACCTATAATATACATATGGTTCTAACCAACCCTAACTGCAAGCAACCAGTGATGGAGGTACTCAGCCATGCAATGCATTTATGACAAAAGGTGTGAAGCCCTTGACCAGGACCAATATGTCTGGTTGAGGGTGATCGTTCTCTGAGGTTTTTGAGATTTCCAGCCATTATGATGTTTGGTTTTCCGGGTAGCTTCTTTGCCGGGTAGCTTTTCCAGCTTCGCTGAAGGTTCAGCTGCCCCGTTTCCTTGAAGCAATCACCCGAAAAGAACATAACTAGGATTGGCCAGAACGATATATATATACGGTGCAGGGTTGTTCAGTTCGAGGTTCGGCCAAAAGTTCGATTTTGCGAACTTTCACGCATTTTAACGAATTTGAAAAGCGCCGTTCGGAATTCGGTCAAAGTTCGACAAACTTTTAAGAGTTTGTCAAACTTTACAGCATGCGTATGTCAAAATTGCAAGGGACAGCACCCCCCCCAGTTCCGCCTCTTCCCTTGCAGTAAAAGTAACTTATTCAATGATTTATATATGAAATATGATCTGTAATCTGTATCAGGACAGGAAATAACCTTGGTCTTAAGGCCAAACTTGTCACACATTTCTGAACTGCTAAAAATTCGACAACGCGGCACTTGCACTAGACCTGAAGGTTCTCCTTTTTCTGCTCTACAATGATGACATGATCCCATTCTGGCCCCATTTTCCCCCCCATAAATATTTATAATATACACATCTAATTGGGAAGATTTGAAGGTGGGGGGAGGAGCCCAAGGGCCCGCTTCCCAAAATTGCACATCAAACCCTTCAAACAGTTTGAGGGTTGTAGAACTTTTACAAACTTTATCGAGCCCGTGCTTCCCAAAAAACGAACTGAACAACCCTGACACGGTGTATACGGTGTACTACGGTGTTTTTGGCAGGGAGACCACCAAATATACGGCCATATACGCTGCGTACGTACGCTTCTAGCCAACTCTAAACATAACCCTCGATTTATTGGGCTGCAGCAACTTGCTTCAAACCTCGTGGACATCAACTCACACTTCACTTTTCGTTCACACCTGCACCTCCCACATCCCACATGGCAAGAACAGAAATGTTCAAGATGAAGCTGCCAAAGAATTTATAACTTGCACCTCCCAATTTCTTGATCCTGCCACAAGCACAACAAGAGACCACGGAATCCACAGCAGCAAGCAAGCGGAATTTAAACACACCACCCGCTCACTTGCACCTCCCAGTTCCTCGATCCTGCCATGAGCACAACACGAGACCACGGAATCCACAGCAGCGAGCAAGCGATATTTTAGCACACCACCCGCTTACTTGTACACCCAGTTCCTTGATCCTGCCATGAGCACAACAAGAGACCACAGAATCCACAGCAGCAAGCAAGCGAAGTTTTAACACACCACTTGCTCACTTGTACACTCAGTTCCTTGATCCTGTCATGAGCACAACAAGAGACCACAGAATCCACAGCAGCAAGCAACGAAATTTTAACACACCACCCGCTTACTTGTACACCCAGTTCCTTGATCCTGCCTTGAGCACAACAAGAGACCACAGAATCCACAGCAGCAAGCAACGAAATTTTAACACACCACCCGCTTACTTGTACACCCAGTTCCTTGATCCTGCCTTGAGCACAACAAGAGACCACGGAATCCACAGCAGCAAGCAAGCGAAATTTTAGCACACCACCCGCTCACTTGTACACCCAGTTCCAGCCTTGAGCACAACAAGAGACCACAGAATCCACAGCAGCAAGCGAGCGAAGTTTTAACACACCACCCGCTCACGTGTACACCCAGTTCCTTGATCCTGCCATGAGCACAACAAGAGACCACGGAATCCACAGCAGCAAGCAAGTGAAATTTTAACACACCACCCGCTCAATTGTACACCCAGTTCCTTGATCCTGCCTTAAGCACAACAAGAGACCACAGAATCCACAGCAGCAAGCGAGCACACTATTTCACACAGGGCATGCGCAATGTCGTGTAGCATCTCAGATGTCACACACAGGGACTGCACGATGTCAGGTAGCACCGCAGAATGTCACACAGGGATTCAACAGCTGCAAGCAAGCACACTCTTTCACACAGGGCATGCGCAATGTCAGGTAGCATCTCAGAATGTCACACACACAGGGAATGCATCACACAACCCACTCACCTGTACCCCCAGTTCCTTGATCTTGTCGTCGAAAAAGCGCTGGACAAACTGCACGTTGCGGGAATGGGCAGGACAGAAAGTTAGGTTGACACAGTCTGAAGCAGTGCTCCTTGGTGTGTGTGTGTGTGTGTGTGTGTGTGTGTGTGTGTGTGTGTGTGCGTGTGCCTGTGTGTGCGTGTGCATGTGTGTGTGTTGTGTGTGTGTTGTGTGCGTGTATGTGTGTGTATGTGTGTGTGCGTCTACATATAGATGTGGCAGGAATGTGGGAGGGTGAGAAGGCGTAACTTTTTTAGAATTGCTACGTTGCTACTCGGCCTGGCAGCGGTATGGCATGCGCGTCAGCAACGCACAGCGTTGTGTATGTAACAAAAGGCATGGCCTTCTGTTTGCCAACATTGAAATGGCTGCAGCCGCCACGATCCTATTTAAACCTTCTCTTTGCCGACATTGAATTGGCTGCAGCCGCCACGATCCTATTTGGACCTTCTCTTTGCCGACATTGATATGGCTGCAGCCGCCACAATTTTATAAGGACCTTCTCTGCACCGACATTTAAATGGCTGCAGCCGCCAGGACCCATATAAGGACCTCTGCACCAACGTTGGAATGACTGCAGCCGCCACGATCCATATAAGTAGGGTTGGCCAGAACCATATATATACGGTTTATACACGGTATTTTTGGCTGGGAAATCACCAAATATACGGTCATATACGGTGCACAGTTACGGTTCTGGCCAACCTTACATATAAGGCCATGCACCTCCCACATGGCAAAGGCGGAGGGGTGCAATAGAGTGACAGCAGAAGATAAAAGGAACCCGTGAGCATGTCGTGCTCATAGCTGGAGTAGAAAATAAATAGGGTTGGCCAGAATTGTATATCTGCACCGTATATGACCGTATGTATGGTGGTTCCCCTGCCAACAATACCAAGTATCCACCGTATATACCTATAAATGTACGGTTCTGGCCAACCCTAAAATTTAACTACCTAGCACGCACCTCCCACATGGCAAAGGCGGAGGGGCGTAATAGAGTGACAGCAGAAAAGGAATCCGTGAGCATGGCGTGCTCATAGCTGGAGTAGAAAATCAACTACCTAGCACGCACCTCCCACATGGCAAAGGAGGAGGGGCGCAAGATGTAGCAGCCAGAGACATCGTAGTAAGAAATGAGCTCAGATGCCACCACTAACTCAGAGTACCTGAACACATCGACAAGGGATGAGAGGTGTGAAGCTGCTGTGCAACGAAAACAACCGCTGCTTATTTTTGCTGTGTGCAGCGTCCCTGCACCAATGACGTGCGCACGGGTCAGGGTAGGGTGAGAGGTAGGGTGAAGCATTGCAAGTTTAACACATTGCATTGCAGGTTTGTCACATTGCATTGCAAGTTCGGCACAGCATGGCATCACTACAACAAGCTGTTCAAGAACCCTTTTCATCAGTGTTTAACAACTGCCAAAGCGTCACGTTCTGAAGTCTTTGAAAAGAAAACTGCCATTCTACTGATGCAAAAACCTTACCAGTCTGTGAAGCTATCCTTCTTAGACACTTGCATGCCCAGTTTGGTCTCCTTTTTTCTCTCTCCAGGAACTACAGTGTGTGTATGTGTGCATGTGTGTTTATGTGTGTGTGTGTGTGTGCGTGTGTGTGTGTGTGTGTGTGTGTGTGTGTGTGTGTGTGTGTGTGAGAGTGCGTGTGTCTGAATCTGCCCGTGCGTCTGGCTGCATCTGTTCAGAAAAAATGCACGCCCCACACAACTGCAAGAAGCCGTATACAGTCTTCATAGGCAAGTCTGTGCAGCCGTGCTTTATGGTCACGTCAGTTATCTTCAATTGCCTTTCTTTCTTACCGCCAGCGCTCTCGCCAGGAGGCTTCTTCTCTTTCTTTTCCTTGGGCGGCTTCTCCTTCTTCTCCTTGGGCGCCTTGGGGGCCTTCTCCTCAGACCCAAGGCTGGCTTTCTCCATCACCTTCTCCACGGACTGCTCAGCCTGCGGGGAAGAGAGCTCAAGAGCGTTGTCATGTGCTTTTGTAATCTGCCACGAGGCGAATGGGCGCTGCAGCCGCACTTGCATGCCAAAGATGCCTCACCATGTTTAGCTGCTGAATGGGTGGGTGCTGCGCGTCGCTGCTGAAACCGGCTTGCAGCAACAGGTCTGTCCACGAGTCTGCTGCGCATGAGGACGTGCGCACATGGGCATGGGATGCATGCAAGGAGAAGCAATTGGATAAATGATTGATGGATCAAACCTGTTGTTTGATGCTGCTGCAGGGCCCTCCAGCCTGATGTGAAGTGTCCTTTTTGGTTGCAGTGCCTGGCTGCGGATGTAATCACGCTAGCAAGCCTGAGCATGCACGATTTTTTATTGTAATTTTGAAACCACATTGCCACTTCTTGTCACACTTTTGTTCCACCCCTGTGTTCAATCACGCCCTCCATATAAATTCTGCTCGAAAATGCTTGCTAATCGTGGGTCGATTGCGCATGGGCAGTCTCGCCTGTCTCACAGGCAGCACAGGCAGCACAGGCACATCCGCAGCAGCCCTTGCACAAGACATCACTCTCTTTCAAAGAGACAATTAGCATGCAGGGCAGGCATGCAGATACGAGAGGTAAACCACGTTCATACGTGCAACTCCCTTGCACAATCACACAAACAAACGCGCATACAAACAAGCCACTGCACACTTGCGCCTCTTCCCCATGCGCCAACCGAGCAGGTGCTGGAGCATCTAATAGAGCGCAAGGACTTGACGGAGTTGCAATCCGAGGACATGCTCAATGTAAGGATGCAAGCGTGCTTGCACACTTTCTAGCATCATACGTTCTACATGAGTGTGTGTCACACATACGCACGCAGCCATACAAGCGCTCACACACATACACTCAAACACATATGCATGCACACACACACACACACATACACACACACACATACACACACATACACACACACACACACATATACACACACACACAAACATGCACACACATGCACACGCACATACATACACACACTCACACCCACATACACACACCCACCCACACACACACACACTCATGCACACACATGCACACACACACATACACACACTAACACACACGCGCACGCACACACACACACACACACCTGCAATCAAAAACACACAGTAACACACACGCATCAACACACACAGGGAGACGCACAGGGACACTCCTTCGCCTGGCAAATCCGTGCATATGGCCTGTGGCGGCTAAAAGTCGTTCCCTTTTCCCTTTTGTGCAGATTCTGCTGGATGACTTTTCCCCAGAACAAGCTGCAGCCTTGCTTGTCCTGTTGAGAGCTAAGGTGGGTCTCATATTCACCCTGATTCATCTATTTTCAGGCGCAGCCTCTAACGAGGTACATGCGTGCAATCGGGTGCTGTAATGCTTGTGATATTGCTTGTGATCACTCAGTGGCAGTGAAAAGCAGCTGGTAAATAGTACAATGGTGTGACTTGCCATGAATGAAACCCTGGATGAAATAGCAAACAGACAAGGCACGTGCCGTGGCTGAAACAATTGCAATGGTGGTGTACATGCAAACACCTGGATTGTCAGCATGGTTTGTGTGTTGTGATTTCTCTGCAGGGCGAAACCCCGGATGAAATAGCAAACAGACAAGGCACATGCCGTGCCTGAAACAAATGCAATGGTGGTGAACATGCAAACACCTGGATTGTCAGCATGGTTTGTGTGTGTGTGTGATTTCTCTGCAGGGCGAAACCCCGGATGAAATAGTGGGCATGGCACGAGCAATGCTGCACAAGGCGCTGAGGGTGGAGACGTCAGTCCCAGGTGAGAGGGTAGGGAGGGTCGAGGGGGTCTCAGGTGAAAAGGCAGAGAGGGGAGAGGGTTCCAGGTAGTGAGAGGGCAGAGAGGTCGAAAGGGCGCAGAGTGATGAGTTTGCTGCTTGGCTTGCCTCGTCGGCCGAAGTCTGTAATCAAAAACGACTGATTTGTTCAATACGGTGAAATACGTAGGGTTGGCTACACGGTGTATATACGGTGTTTTGGCAGGGAAATCACCAAATGTACAGTCATATACGGTCTATACATACGGTTCTGGCCACACCTAGAAATACGCGTAAATACGACACATGGTACCACACAAATCCGCTGTATGAAACATCCCTGGGAAAAACGCATCCTCATCTTTTAACTAACTCTCTGCACGCACTCTGCAAATCTTCAAGCCTCCAAAAGGCCCATCCCATGACCCATGCACCTCTGGGTTGTGTGACAAGCCTCTTGGAGGAGAAAGGACCAGCTGTTCTGTGCAGATTGCAATTCTTTCAATTCTGAATTTGCTGGCGTGGGTGGTTGCGGGATGTCAATATTTTTGGCACAGCTGCATGTGTTTGATGAAATGTGTGTTTGTATGTGTATGGTGTGGGTACAATAATATGTGAAATTGTATTTAACCTGAGACCCTCATTGCAATGTATTTCGCAACGGCTAGTCCTTAACCACCCAAGAGGCTTGTCCCAGGATCCAGACACCCCTGGGTTATGTGACAAGCCTCTTGGAGGGGAAAAGGACCAGCTGTTTCGTGTGGATTGCATTTCCTTACATTCTGAATTTGCTGGCATGCGTGGTTGTGGGATGTTGATAATTTGCGTACACATGCATGTGTTTGATGAAGTGTGTGACCATATCTTGTGAAAATGCTTTTGAGACCCTGCACGCAATGTATTACGCAACGGCTAGTCTATAACCACCCAAGAGGCTTGTCCCAGGATCCAGACACCCCTGGGTTATGTGACAAGCCTCTTGGAGGGGAAAAGGACCAGCTGTTCCGTGTGGATTGCATTTCCTTACATTCTGAATTTGCTGGCATGCGTGGTTGCGGGATGTTGATAATTTGCGTACACATGCATGTGTTTGATGAAGTGTGTGACCATATCTTGTGAAAATGCTTTTGAGACCCTGCACGCAATGTATTACGCAACGGCTAGTCTATAACCACCCAAGAGGCTTGTCCCAGGATCCAGACACCCCTGGGTTATGTGACAAGCCTCTTGGAGGGGAAAAGGACCAGCTGTTCCGTGTGGATTGCATTTCCTTACATTCTGAATTTTCTGGCATGCGTGGTTGCGGGATGTTGATAATTTGCGTACACATGCATGTGTTTGATGAAGTGTGTGACCATATCTTATGAAAATGCTTTTTAGACCCTGCACGCAATGTATTACGCAACGGCTAGTCCTTAACCACCCAAGAGGCTTGTCCCAGGATCCAGACACCCCTGGGTTATGTGACAAGCCTCTTGGAGGGGAAAAGGACCAGCTGTTCTGTATAGAGTGCGGATATATGAAATTTGTGAGTATACAATGCCGGCAGGAATGGTTGCGGGATGCCGAGGTGTGTGCCCATAATCCTGAGTTTAATGAGGTAGTGTGTTTCTGCACGCATGTGCTCGCCAGACTTTGTGTATGTTTTCCATCCAATTATTGCACGCAATCAATTACTGATCAGCTAATCTACAAGAGGCTTGTCATCGGACCCTGATGCCCCTTGGTCTGATGACAAGCCTCTTGAGGGGAACTAGATCAGTTGTGCGTAGAGAGAAAAGTTTTGTTCGTCTACATTGCCGGCATGAGTGGGTGCGAGATGCTAGCATGCATGCATAAATACAATCTCATTTGCATTTGAATAAGTGTGCATGGTGGGTGCCAGGTTTTTTGAAGATATCTTTATCTGAGACTCTCCGCAAAATGGCTGGTCCTGTACTCTCCGAAAGACTTGTCCCATGACCCTGACGCTCCTGGTGGGCTTTGTGACAAGCTTATTATAGGGGGAAATAATTAGCTGTGTTGCGCAGAGTGCGGATAGATTATATATGTGTAGGGTTGGCCAGAATCATACATTTATAGGTATATACAGTGTACATACGGTATTTTTAGCAGGGAAATCGCCATACGTTCATATACGGTGCAGATATACGGTTCTGGCCAACCCTGTATATGTGAGTACAGAAAGCTGGCAGGGGTGGTTGTGGGATGCCAAAGTGCGTGCCCACAAGCTTGGGTTTATTGAGGTAGTGTGTTTCTGCACGCGTGTGGTTGCCATATTTTGCGCATGTTTTCAATCTGAGACCCTGTGTGCAATGGCTGACCCATAACCCTCTAGGAGGCTTGTCCCAAGATCCTGACACCTCACGATCATGTGACAAGCCTCTTGGCGGTGGATTGGGTTGGCTGTTCAGCACAGAGTGTAATTAATTTGGATGGATTGGGTTGGCTGTTCAGCACAGAGTGTAATTCATTTGGATGGATTGGGTTGGCTGTTCAGCACAGAGTGTGTACATTTGGATTAATTGGGTTGGCTGTTCAGCACAGAGTGTAATTCATTTGGATTAATTGGGTTGGTTGTTCAGCACAGAGTGTAATTCATTTGGATTTATTGGGTTGGCTGTTCAGCAGAGAGTGTAGTTCATTTGGATTTATTGGGTTGGCTGTTCAGCACAGAGTGTAGTTCATTTGGATGGATTGGGTTGGCTGTTCAGCACAGTGTAATTAATTTGGATTTATTGGGTTGGCTGTTCAGCACAGAGTGTAATTCATTTGGATTTATTGGGTTGGCTGTTCAGCACAGTGTAATTCATTTGGATTTATTGGGTTGGCTGTTCAGCACAGAGTGTAATTCATTTGGATGGATTGGGTAGGCTGTTCAGCACAGAGTGTAGTTCATTTGGATGGATTGGGTTGGCTGTTTAGCACAGAGTGTGTACATTTGGATTTATTGGGTTGGCTGTTCAGCACAGAGTGTAATTCATTTGGATTTATTGGGTTGGCTGTTCAGCACAGAGTGCAATTCATTTGGATTAATTGCGTTGGCTGTTCAGCACAGAGTGTAATTCATTTGGATTAATTGGGTTGGCTGTTCAGCACAGAGTGTAATTCATTTGGAATAATTGGGTTGGCTGTTCAGCAGAGAGTGTAGTTCATTTGGATTTATTGGGTTGGCTGTTCAGCACAGAGTGTAGTTCATTTGGATGGATTGGGTTGGCTGCTCAGCAGAGAGTGTAGTTCATTTGGATGGATTGGGTTGGCTGCTCAGCAGAGAGTGTAATTCTTATGAAATTTGCTGGCAAGGGTGGTTTTCGAGATGTTTGGTTTGTTGACAAAGAGCTCGATTTTCGTGAAGTACAACAACAAAAACATGAGTAATTGTCGCTTAAAATTTCATTGTGGTTGTGCACACAAATGGTTGTGCACACGAGTACGTACAGACCTGCACACAGTCTTGGACATGATGTAGACTGGAGGGCGTTTGGCTAACTTAGCATCATCCACGACACACAAAACAACATACACAATGCACACACCATCACAATTAAAGGCTCTGTGAGCACGGGCGGCGTCATCTCACTCAACACGTGCGCAACACATACACCAACACTCACATTTTCAATTTCAGACATTGTGGGCACGGGTTGCGGCGGCATTGAATCTGTCAACATCACACTCAACATACACACATAACGCACAGTTTTAGACATCGTGGGCACGGGAGGGGACGGCATTGGGTCCGTCAACATCACACTCAACACGAGCACATCACGCACACACATACACATACACACATGAACACGCAGTTTTAGACATCGTGGGCACAGGAGGGGACGGCATAGGGTCCGTCAACATAAGCACAGGAGCCAGCGTTGTTGCTGCAGCTGCAGGTACGGATTAAGAAAAAACTAGATTATGGACTAAGAAATATAGATTATCAGGACTGGCTAGATTACGGATTCAGAAATCTAGATTACGGACTAAGAAGATTCTAGATTTTCAGGACTGGCGCACACGGTGAATGATATAAGTGCACTCATATGTACAGACTCCTGCACATGCACACCCGTGCGCACACGGAGTGAGATTTAGATTTACATGGGGGGACCTTCAGCCAGATCGGCCTGTGTATCTGCAAGTCGTGTCCATGACATCGTGGTTGTCGCTCACCAGGGGCGGCCACGTCACACTTGCGCGCTGTTCTGAGTGGGTGTGCATGTGTGATAAAGTGATCTGTCAGTGGACTGTGCATGCATCACACCTTGTGTCAGTGGCAGCACGTGCAGCCGTTTTTAGTGGATGTGCATGTGTGACTCAGTGGATGTGCATGTGTGATGATGTGATCTGTCAGTGGAATGTGCATGCATCACACCTTGTGTCAGTGGCAGCACGTGCAGCTGTTCTCAGTGGGTGTGCATGTGTGACTCAGTGGGTGTGCATGTGTGATGATGTGATCTGTCAGTGGAATGTGCATGCATCACACCTTGTGTCAGTGGCAGCACGTGCAGCTGTTCTCAGTGGATGTGCATGTGTGACTCAGTGGATGTGCATGTGTGATGATGTGATCTGTCAGTGAAATGTGCACGCATCACACTTTGTGTCAGTGGCAGCACGTGCAGCTGTTCTCAGTGGGTGTGTATGTGTGATGATGTGATCTGTCAGTGGAATGTGCATGCATCACACCATGTGTCAGTGGCAGCACGTGCAGCTGTTCTCAGTGAGTGTGCATGTGTGATGACGTGATCTGTCAGTGGAATGTGCATGCATCACACCTTGTGTCAGAGGCAGCACCTGCGGCCTTGCATGCAGCTGTAGTGCTTGCATGTAAAGGCTGCACTCATCGGCTGCTTTTGGTCGCACCATGATGTTTGTTATTAAGTCCAGAGGACTGTGCAGCACCTGCGGCCTTGCATGAGGCAGCAGTGCTTGCATATCTAGAGGCTGCACTCATCGGCTGCTTTTGGTCGCACCATGGTGTTTGTTATTAAGCCTAGAGGACTGTGCGGCACCTGCGGCCTTGCATGCAGCTGCCGCGCTTTCCTTTGAGGCTCTACTCTCTGACCACTTCAAGCCAGACCTTGATATCACTGATTCGACAGACTAGAGCAACACCTGCAGCCTTGCATGCAGCTGCACTCATCGTCTGCTTTTGGTCGCACCATGATGTTTGTCATTAAGTCCAGAGGACTGTGCAGCACTTGCGGCCTTGCATGCAGCTGCCGTGCTTGCATCTGGAGGCTGCACTCTCTGACCACTCAAGTCAGACCTTGATATCACTGATTCGACAGACTAGAGCAACACCTGCGACCTTGCATGCAGCTGCCGTGCTTGCATCTAGAGGCTGCGCTCATCGACTGCTTTTGGTCACACCATGATCTCATTAAGTCCAGAGGACCGTGCGCCACTTGCGGCCTTGCATGCAGCTGCCGCGCTTGCGTTAAAAGGCCCTGCTCTCTTGCCACTTCACATCTTACCATTATACAATTATCGGTTATTACCCATACTCTATTTTTTAAGTGAACAGGGCAGCACCTGAGGCATTGCATGTGGCCTTTGTAATTCCGCGGCCTTAACATCCGCTGCTAGCCCACACATTCGGGCTCCCTTCCTGTCTGCCCAGACATTCCATATGCCTGCATTCTGTCTGCCCACACATTCACATCCTTTTTAATGCCCACATTTTCTCCTAATTCAGACATTCCGTATGCCTGCTTTCTGTCCGCCCACTCATTCACACCCTTTTTAATGCCCACATCTTCTCCATACCTGCCATACGTGTTTCAATTCCCAACAATTCCTCTCGTACACGGCATGCTGGCACAGTAAAACCGCTTGAACACACACACACTCACACACACACAAACACACACACACACACACACACACACACACACACACACACACACACACACACACACACACACACACACACACACACACACACACACACACAACACACACACTGAGCAACGCCCTTCTTTCTCTGATTGCTTTTAACGCCCACACAAATCCTGTATGTGTCTGTATGGCACGCACAGGCTTTCACTGCCCGTGTGTTTTTTGTGTCCCTTTTAAAGTCCACACATTTTCTCACTCTGGTACAGGAATTCTTACCGTCTGCGTTTTGCAAATGCTGTTGTTGGCACACAGGAGCCCACGTAGCCAAGACTGGCAACAGATCTGTGTCCTCCATGTGTGGCAGTGCAGACGTGCTGGAGGTGGGTAGATAGATTAACACCAGTGGGCTATATGAGCAGTGTGGTGGTGTGAGCTTTATAAAGTCTGCAGCGACAGGCGTGTGATCAAAATTAACATGAGTGAGCTATATGAGCAGTGTGGTGGTGTGAGCTTTATAAAGTCTGCAGCGACAGGCGTGTGATCAAAATTAACATGAGTGAGCTATATGAGCAGTGTGGTGGTGTGAGTTTTATTAGAGGTCTGCAGCAACAGGCGTGTGATCAAAATTAACATGAGTGAGTTATATGAGCAGTGTGGTGGTGTGAGTTTTATTAGAGGTCTGCAGCGACAGGCGTGTGATCAAAATTAACAAGAGTGAGTTATATGAGCAGTGTGGTGGTGTGAGTTTTATTAGAGGTCTGCAGCGACAGGCGTGTGATCAAAATTAATATTAGTGAGTTTTATTAGAGGTCTGCAGTGACAGGCGTAGGATCAAATTTGCAAGGCCGAGACTGGCAACAGGTCTGTGCAGCAGTGCAGACGTGTGTCGGAGGTGGGTAGATGTGTAATAACGACAATACAGCATTTATTGTATTGACATTAGTCAGGTTTGTGTGCAGTGTGGTGGTGTGAATTTATGAGGGTCTGCAGCAACAGGCATGAGGTTGATATTGCGTGGCCGAGACTGGCAACAAATCCGTTTCCTCCATGTTCCGTGTGTGGTAGTGCAGACTTGCTGGAGGTGGGCGTCATGCTTATAGGATTGGTGAGCTCTGTGTGCAGTGTGGTGGTGTGAGTCTTATGAGGTCTGCAGTGACAGTGAGGTCTGCAGTGACAAGCGTGAGTTTATATTTGTGTAATGCCAATGGCCAAGACTGGTAGCGTGTCTGTGCGGCGTGCGTGGCATTGCAGGAATGCAGGAGGCGGGCAATGTGCGTAATATGTAGGGTCGGCCAGAACCATATATGTATATGGTGTATAAACGGTATTTCTGGCAGGGAATTTGTTGGCCAGAACCATATGTATATGGTGTATAAACGGCATGTTTGGCAGGGGATTTGTTGGCCAGAACCATGTGTATATGGTGTATAAACGGTATTTCTGGCAGGGAATTGCTTGGCCAGAACCATATGTATATGGTGCATAAACGGCATGTTTGGCAGGGAAATCACCAAATATACGGTCACGTACGGTGCATATA
>Ga0307963_1002116_pt1 | contig 15626 bp, 11 predicted proteins | sample OrgLakmetagen594_FD_201829 | JGI IMG/M metagenome (GOLD analysis project Ga0307963, IMG submission 201829) | Saline water microbial communities from Organic Lake, Antarctica - #594 | ecosystem: Environmental > Aquatic > Non-marine Saline and Alkaline > Saline | place: Antarctica: Organic Lake...
CGCATTCACACACACACTCACACACACACACACACACACACACACACACACACACACACACACACACACACACACGCATGCACACACACTGTATGCGCACGCATAAAAACATGCGCGCGTGCTCATATTCACGCACACAAAAACAAACACACACATATATTTACACACACAAAGATACAACTAATTAAGTGCATACACTTTTGCAATTATGCATGCAATCATGCATGCACGCGCGCGCACCCACACACACACACTCTCTCTCTCTCTCTCTCTCTCTCTCTCTCACTCACACACACATACACACACGCACATGTACACATGCGCACACATACACATATACGCACATCAACACACACATACACTTGTAGGCAATCAATCAAACATGCAGGGATAGCACACGAACTCTACATAAAGGCAGAACACACTCTTCACCACTTGCAGTTTCATAGGATTATTCGTGACTTCATTATTCAAGGAGGGGACCCCACAGGCACAGGCAGAGGAGGAGAGAGTATATACGGTGAGCGACATGTGTGTAGAGGCGTGTGTGTGTGTGTGTGTGTGTGTGAGTGAGTGTGTGACATGTGATTTCTATCACAGATGGAAACCATGCAGTTTAACAAGTGTAAAGGTGACGTTTGCGGATTTGCGGTACAAGCTTGCCTTGCCAAAAACATTTGTGCCAATTTCAGCTGTCCAGGACACTTGGCAGTGTTTAAGCTCCTTTCCTGGTTTGACGCCAGCAGATTGCTCGGGTGATTATTTTGCTGCTCATGATTTTTCACTCGCCTTCACAAGCTGTTGTCTTGCCCATATTTGTGCACGTGCAGGAGGAAAGTTTGAGGACGAAATTACACGGGACTTAAAGCACACAGGAGCTGGCATTCTGAGTATGGCCAACGCAGGGCCAAACACAAATGGATCACAGGTAGGTCTTTTTTGAGTGCTTTGCTGGTGCACGTTGCTAGTGTGCCTCCTGGTTTTTTGTGGTGGTGGGAATTGCTGGGGGTTAGGGTTAGGGTTTAGGGTTAGGGTTAGGTTTAGGGTTTAGGGTTAGGTTTAGGGTTTAGGGTTTAGGGTTAGGTTTAAAGTTTAGGGTTTAGGGTTTAGGTTTTTTTTAGGGTTCAGGGTTCAGGGTTTAGGGTTTAGGGTTTAGGGTTAAAGTGTTTCGTATGTAACGTTTGTGCATGTGCTATACGCATGTTGGAGCACTAATACGCAGCTTACCCGGGGTCTGCTTGTAGGGCCAGGCCTTAAACCCTAAGACCTCTTTTGAGTGCTTTGCTGGTGAACGTTGCTAGTGTGCCTCCTGGTTGTTTGTGGTGGAAGGACTTGCTGGCGGTGTTTAGGATTTGCCGCCCGTCAATGTCCCTGGTTTGGTGCAACTGGCTTCTTGTCACTGGAGTATGCTGTTGCCAACAGTGTTGGTGTGTTTCCTGCTTGTGTGTGGTGGTGTGCATTGCTGGCAGTGTTTTCCGTTGTTGTAGGTTGTAGGACACACGAAGAAATCAGTGTCTTTTCTGCGTGTCCCGCTGCTCATTAATTCATGGGCAAATGTAGGGTTGGCCAGAGCCGTATATCACCTTTTCGAATACCATATATACCGTACGATATACGTATATTCCGTATGTTTAAAGAAATCGGTGCCCCTCAGATTTAAATCATAACAGGCTCATATTTTCACCTTATAGCTCATGAAGAGCTGCACACCTTTTTGTTGTGCCAAAAATTAGAGTTTGAAGGGCTAGGCCTGTCCAAAGCCAAAATGACCCCAATATGGTCATTTCCAGTGCAAAAGAAGCCCAGCTGCTCTAACCACCAAAAAACGTTGCCGCATACCGTAGAGACGGTATGTCACCGCGTACTGCAAACGTTTCTGACCCCTCACGGTGTGTCGGGAGCATTTAATAAATATGTTACAAGGGCCTCGCGATGCTCGCATTGGGGTTAAATAATTGAATCTAGCATGAACAGGGACAGGCCGAGAAAGCCTCCCAAGCCGCCCCTCAAGGTTCCCACGGGGACAAACAGCTTAGAGGTTGGCCCTCTCTTGGGGAGTAAGGACATTAAGAGGAAAGGCTTTTTTCAATTCCTTCACATGCGCATGCACACACGTACGTACATGCGCACATACGCACAAGTACACAACGCACGCACACACGTACATACAACCATATACACACGCACACACGTACACAACACATACACACACGTACGCGCACGCGCACACAAACACACGTACGCGCACACGCACACACACACTCACACACACACACACACACGCGACACAGACACGTACCCGCACGCACACACGCACACACACACATACGCACACACACACGCACACATATGCGCACACACACGTACGTACACACGTACGCATATTCACATACGCACGCACACTCACATACACACGCACGCACAAGTATACAATGCATGCACGCATGTACGTACACAATGGTACACACACGAGCACGTATGTGCACGCACGCACGCAAACGTACAAACGCACACGCGCGTGCATACGCATGTACGTGCAGCTAAGAAAGCCCAAGGCCCTTGCATAGGCCGCATTGGGATAAATAATTTGATTGTGTGCCCCTCGCATAGCTCGCATTGGGGTATTAATAAATATCAAAAGTCGCATTGGTCACAAGTCTCTACGGTATGTAGTAAGTAAGAGGTTGTCATCAGCCGCTCGTCCTTGCTTAACGTTGCATCTTAAGGATACATGCTCTAGACTTCAGACACTCCGCCACGGCTAAGCCATGATGTAAATTAGCCATGATGCTTTACAGATGAAAGTGCACTATGCTCTTAATTCCCTAGGCCTTATGTGATTATTTTAGGTGATTATTTGTGCTCTTGATTCTTTAGGTGATTAAGAGAAAGGTAAAAGTGAGATAGCGAGAGTGTAATGCACCTGCTGTCAAATATGTGTCAAATTGAATCACATTAGCACCCACGCCCCACAACAATAACTCTGTGATGCAGGCACTCTCTTAAACACTTTTACACTTTTACTGCATGCAATGGGTGGTGCAGGGTGGCATACATCCCAGAACAATCCTTTTCAATCCCATGCTGGTATTTATCACATCTCTCCTTTTCTGTCCACCGTCATTTGTTGCATACCCCCTCGTTATGTTTGTGCAGTTTTTCATCTCCTTAGCGCCCACGCCCCACTTAGACGGCAAGCACACAATCTTCGGACGCGTCAGCTCAGGCATGCAAGTCATCAAGAGGATAAGCAACGTCCAGACAGACGCGACGGACAAGCCCACAACGGACATCAAGATTGTGCGCGCGCGGCCTGTATGATGCTTCTACACAAATCAGCCATACTAGATGTGTGAGGGAAGGGCTCTCACATTGTGCACGTTAAATTTCATAAGTTGTGATATTATCATCGGACATGATACGTGGTTTACATAATTTTGTGCCATAATAGTGTTGCTAGGACTTGAAACGAGGTTGTAGTTGTACATGGTGTGGATCTGAGCTCTTTTTACTTTGCCCTCCTTGATTTGTATAGGTGTGTACTGACTTTCAAAACGTTGCAGGCCTTTACTGTTGAGTCTTTTGCAGCCACAAGAAGGCCTGTATTATTTAAGTAGAAAACCTAGCTAACTTAGCTTAGTTCTTCCATCCAAAGCTCCACAGGACAATGCAAACGAATTTATGAGCTGACAAGCAATTGCTACCTTTCAGTGCATAGAGGAAGCAGGCAAGTCGACTGACGCTGATAAAGTGATGGTTACAAGCAATGTGGGGTGACCTTCAGCCAAGTTGTTTGGCTGATCGGCTGCTAACTGGTCTTGGCCAGCCACAAAAAAATCTATAAGTTCCGCAGAAGAAAGGGGAAAATTCCAGTGCTCTGCTGGGAAAGGGACCTATTTTGAACAAGTTCGTTCTAGTTCGTCGACTTTAAGTACTGTGAGGACACCAGACCTCAGAACCAGCTGAACGCCGCAAAGGAACAGCACAAAGACCTTGCTACATTTCCAAGGAGCCTCCATTACCCTCCACATCATCATTTTGGGTGTGGGCGGTGGGCGGCACCATTTACAACACTCACACTCTGAAGCCTTTTAAGGAACTGGGTCTCGATTTTCAAAGAGTTAAGAAGCTTGCCTCCAAGCTCCATGTGCACTTTGTGAACCTTGCTGCTAAACTTGTCCTTACAATATGTGCTCTTTCCAGTACTGTTATCAACTCTCATCAGGAGCCGGTATCAGGCCAAGTCTGCAATCCTCTTGATTCCCATTGATTTTTCCTTTCCTTTTCGCGGTGGAGGAGCTATACGGTACTCGGTACCAAAGTGGCTCCTTTTCCTTAATTAATGTGGGGAGAGGTTTTCACTGCCTGCGTAGTCTTTTCTTTTTGGATCCGTCAGAACTGGGAATTTTACCCTATCAAAACTGAGTATCTTTCGAATGTATGCACATTAATTAAACTTGCGTTTGAGTTGATCGCGACAACTGGGCGTAGATAGATTTTATTGAACTTAAAGTGGATAGGAACCAGCTTAGGTAACCTGAGGTTGTTTCGCTATATATGCTCAAGGGGCATCTGAGCGGAAGCTTGGAAAAGTCTGTGACAACACCATGCTAGGGGAAACGTGCATGAGACATGAAACAACATAGAGTACAGAAAAATGAACGTCTGTTTGCTGTATCAGCATAACCTAACTTCTTCAAGATGTGAGCACAAAAGGAAACGCCTTTTCTTAACCTAGAATGGCACTCAGAGAATGAGTCATTGAAGGCAAAATATTGCCAAATATGAGCTATTGAGGTCGTATACAAGTAAGAAAAAATATGCAGGCAATCAACCCACTCCCCACATTGATAACGTATTTACGTATTTAAGTGAACATAGCTTGGCCAGCTGTAGAAGAAGAAATGATAAATTAGAAAATCGTCATTAGTGTTCTTAGGAACGTGAAAAAACTCCGATAGGAATGACAGGCCCAAAGCCCCTCACCGAAAATCTTGTTAGCCTTAGGTTAAGGAAAAAAATAGTTGGTAATGAAAGTAGGTACGCACCTACCAGCCAGTTGTGTAATATGTACCAGCATTTTAATTCGAGTAGAGTGTGTCATCTCCTGCACCAGCTGGCCTATTTTAATGTAACACCATGCCGTAAGATAAAGGTCACTCGGGGAGCTGACTGCTTATACAATCTGACAACAGCTTGCGCGTTTCAGCGCTGCTGGCATTGATAGCTGCGCCATTTTTGTGCAGCCTGCAGGGCACAATTTTTCATTTGATTAACAAATGAAACAAGAGATGGGAAACGACGCTACATGAAAGCTTGGTAATGTACTATCCCATATCACATATGGCCTGGTCAGATCTGAAGCCCAGCTCAGGTGTCAGTCATCTTTTGTGCGTGGTAATCTAGTCGTTCAATATAGATGGTAGTCTAGTCGTTTACTATGACTATAGTTTAATATAGATGGTAGTCTAGTCGTTTACTATAGACTAAAGTATAAAGTGGTAGTCTAGTCGTTTACTATAGTATAAATGCATGCTGCTATCAAGAATTCACAGGTCTCACCTGATTCTGGCTTCTAAGCTGGGAATGTGAATGAACGCTTCCGCCTCAAATCCTCGCGGAGTGTGGTCGTCAGAGTGTTGAACAGAAGCCTGGAGCTGCGGGTTAAGGCCTTTGTCCTTTGGATGTAAAGGGATGTAAAGCAAGGCAGATGGGACAACGGAAATTAGGAATGGTGAAGGTAACATATATACATAAACGGTGATTATGTTGAGGAGCACACATGGACTGCTGCTCGTGGAGATCGGAAGTTTGTGGAGGTATCAGGTGGGAATGGCGATTATGTGACGGAGCACACACGAACTGCTGCTCGTGGAGATTGGAAATTGGTGAAGGTAAAGGAGGAAACATGTGCTCTTTTGCTGGAAGAGCACACTGGAACTGCTGCTCCTGCTTTGGCAATTTGACAAAGTACACTCTCTCCCTTTTCTACACAGCATCTCTGCGTGCGTACTTTTGCACATTGTGAGCGATGCATGAAAGCCTGGCTCTAAAAATCAGCCTGTCTAGTTGGGCGAGAATAAAGCCTCTGACAAAATTATATAGTACATTATATAGTACATTATATAGTACAGCTCGCACCAAAGCCAGATCCATTACATGGCAAAGCCTCTGACGAGAAAGAGTACATATACACTTCGCATCTTGCACTGAAACCATAAGTTCATCCCGTAACGCCCTTATGACGCCCTCAGCTTTTTGCAGAGAAAATTTCATTGCATCTTGCAGTGAATACACAATTTCAAATTCACTACGTGACACGTATCGCACTGAAACCACAAATTCACTACGTGACAGTATTGCACTGAAACCACAAATTCACTACTCGACATGTATCGCACTGAAACCACAAATTCACTACATGACACATATCGCACTGAAACCACAAACTTACTACGTGACATGTATCGCACTGAAACCACAAATGCACTACATGAAACATATCGCACCTGTGACGCCCTCATGATGCCCTCAGCTGTCGGCAGAGAAAATTTCATCGCATCTTGCACTAAACACACAATATCAAATTCACTACGTGACACGTATCGCACCTGTAACGCCATCAAGATGCCCTCAACTGTCGGCAGTTGGCGGTCTTTGCCCAAAAATGCTGGAGCAGGAGCAGCAGCAGAGAGGGCGGGTGAAGGGCAGGCAGATGAGTGGAAGGGGAGGGATCCCAGCCCTGAGGCAGGCTTAAGTTGCCACCCGCACCCCTGCTCGTGCTGCGATGGTGGAGGAGGGAAGGTTCAGTGAATGAGGGTTCAGTGAGTGGCAATTTACTTGATGGAAGCTCTATTACGTTTGCATTGTGAGATGGCGGTGGATTATTTACAAGTAAATAAAAAAGAGGGAAGGTCCAGCGAATGAGGGTTCAGTAAGTGGCAATTCAATAAATGAAAGTTCTATTACGTTTGCATCGTGAGATGGCGGTGGATAATTTACAACTAAATAAAAAGGAGGGAAGATTCAGTAAATGAGGGTTCAGTAAGTAGCAATTTAATAAATGGAAGTTCTATTACGTTTGCATCGTGAGATGGCGGTGGATTATTTGCAAGTAAATTAAAAGGAGGGAAGGTTCAGTGAACGAGGGTTCAGTGAGTAGCAATTTATTAATTGAAAGTCCATTGGATGGGTGTCTTGTATATGAGGTTTCCTTAGTTAGGATGAAATAATTTATAAATGGTTAGGATGAAGGAATCTATAAATGGTTCTGTGTAATGTTTGGATTTAGGCATGCGCGCTCATTTAAAGCTAAGAATCAGTTGATCGAACTCATTTAGGTGGTGGTGGTGGTGGTGTTAATTGAATGCTTTGAGGTTCAATTGTTTCAGTTGCAGTTGTCTTGTAAAGGGCTGTTCAATGACGCTGCGGAACTCGTGTTTAAAGTCCTGAGGCAAAATGTAACTAAGGAAACCCTCATCAGGAAAAAAGCTACACACAGGAGGGTCGCAGGAAGACACACGGGAAGCTACACAGGAAGCTACACAGGAAGCTACACAGGAGGGTCGCAGGAAGACAGGGAGGGGTATTGGGTGCAGACCGCAAACCACGCTGTGCTCTACTACACTGTCCTTTAAAGTCCTGAGGCAAAATGTAACTAAGGAAACCCTCATCAGGAAAAAAGCTACACAGGAGGTTCGCAGGAAGACAGGGGTATTGGATGCAGACCGCAAACCACGCTGTGCTCTACTACGCTGTGCTCTACTACACTGTTCTTTATGGATGGCGAGTTCAAATAAAAGAGGGAAATGCAGATAAATGTCGTTGCCTAATGGCTACAATGTATCCGACAGCTAAAGCAGAGAGATAGGTGATGGGTCATGTGTGCCGTCCATGCCCCTGACCAAACAGATGAGGTGTAGGTGGAGGTGCACAACACAACCAACCTAAGCTTATGGCTGAGCTGGAGCTGGTTGAGGAGGTGAAAAGGTAAGATCTCACGAGGCGTGAGAGCACGAGCCCTAGTTGTATGAGTAGGGCTGGCCAGATCCGTATATATATGCACCGTGTATGACCATATATTTGGTGATTTCCTGCCAAAAACACACCAAATGTGTATGATTATGGCCAACCCTGGAGGAGAGGGGTGGCAGGGGGGAACATTTAAAACACCCTGTCCGTTCCCCTGTGCTTGGTGTGTCGGACTGGGAATGAGGGGGGGGAGAGTTTTAATTTATGAAGCCAAGGAGGCAGAGAAGAAGAGCAACAAAGACACCGATAGTTGCCTTTTGTCCTTTTGTGCGTCTTGTTGCAACTTATCTGTGCTAAAACAGTGAACAGCCTAAGGACACAAAGCGCAATAGCACACTAACAAAGAGAAAGAGCAAACGCAAAGCGATCATGACCCCAGATCCAGTTGCGCCATGATTGATTTGCTCAACCTTTTATGCTTGTCATACATTTGTTTGTGCATGGATGCATCCTTAATGCTTAATGCATGTTTGTGCATGGATGCTTAAGTGCATGGATGCTTAATGCATGTTTGTGCATGGATGCTTAATGTATGTTTGTGCATGGATGCACATACGCATGTACATGCATGCACATGGATGCACAGACGTATGTTTGTGCATGGATGCATAATGTATGTTTGTGCATGGATGCTTAATGCATGTTTGTGCATGGATGCATCCTTGCTTAATGCGCGGGCTTCAGCCGCCACCCCTCCCTATTTTGTTCTCCAAAGCAATAAGTGGCAAATGGTCGACCTATTTAAATAGCAGAGCAATTATTGGTCCCCTCCTACCAGAGAGCACACATGCCTGGTCCCGACACAAACACAGACGCAGAAGCACACATACGCACGATCGCACATACACATGCACACACATTCATAAACACACACACGCACACGCATACACATTCACACACATTCACACATACACAAATGGTCGCCTACTCAAACAGCATGCAATCATTGGTCCCCTCCTACCAGAGAGCACACATGCCTGGTCCCGACACAAACACAGACGCAGAAGCACACATACGCACGATCGCACATACACATGCACACACATTCATAAATACACACGCACTCTCATACACACATGCACGCAAAAATATTGTCACATAGCCTTCCCTTCCCACGCACCAGAGCGACCCCAACGAGCTTGCCCACTAGCGTATTAGCATCACAGGGCGCTGCCTGCCACTGCACATTCCTCAGCAGGCTAGGTGACACTGCCATTTGAGACGCGTGCTTTGGCAGCTTCACACGGACCACACCCATCCAATTATATGTGCAGGTTTGGGTGTGCCCGCGACCAGGCGCCTGACTGCATTTAAAGGGGCAGGGGTGCAATTAAAACCGTGTGTGTGTGTGTGAGATTATAACCGCGGGTGAACAAAACCCATACACGGGCAGGGGTGTGACTACAACCGCGTGTGTGTCATCACAACCGCGTAAAAACACCTCTTCGCTTTGGCGTCCAGCTGCTTGATAGGCGCGTACCTCTGCTGCATGCTCATTTTCAGCCAGGTGCTGCCAAGATATATAGAGAGGAGGCATTTATTTAATTATATGTGGAAGTTTGGGTGTGCCAGGTGCTGCCAAGATATAGAGAGGAGGCATCCATCCAAATATATGTTATGTGTGCAAGTTTGGGTGTGCCAGATGCTAGTGGAGTACAAATGGGAGGAGGCTGGGAATTAAGGTAAGGATTGGTTATGAGAGGAGGCTGGGAATTAAGGTAAGGTTGTGGAGTACAAATGGGAGGAGGCTGGGAATTTTGACAGGTTTGGTTCTTGGAAACCGGTCAAGGTGCGCGCCAGGCGCTGGTGTGTGCTGTGCCAAAGCAGGCAACGGAGAGGTGATGTGAAGAATGAAGGGTGAAGGTGAGGGACAATGCCGTGTTTTGCCCGCTATAAATTCCTTTTCGTTTTGTTCAGTGCACTACTAAAGCATTTAATGGTTACAATGGTTACAATGGGGGGCGACCTTCAGCCAGGTTGTTTGGCTGATCGGCTGCTGACTGGTCTCGGCCAGCCACAAATAAATCCATAAGCTCAGAAAGAAAAAGAAAAAATCTATTGTTCTGCTGAGAAAGGAAATCATGAACAAGTTGGTTGTTGACCTGTTGCAGCAAAAAGGGTTGGGCACTACAAAAGCATTCAGCCTGGGTAAAGTTCCCTTTGTTCAGCCAAGCGCTACCTGCACACACAACGATTTATTTCTGGTTATCAACCACTGTGTTTAGTGTGTGTTTATGCACCAACAACATTTATTTCTGGTTATCAACCACTGTGTTCAGTGTGTGTGTGTTTATGCATTCGCTGCATGGGTACTCTGAGCAACGTCTGTGGAACCGGCGTCTGAAGAAAGCAGCTGTGTAGTCACGAGTGCGTGTGTGTGTATGCCTGTGTGTGCGTTTGTGTGTGTGCGTTTGTGTGTGTGTGCATGTGTGTATGTGTGCGTGCGTGTGTGTGTATGCATTCATGAGACTCAGGCAGGAAGTGTTCTTTGTTTTTTGTATAAAGCGTCCGTTCCGGTCAGACAGGAGTCACCTGCACGGCACTGACATTAGTCATCCTCCTTTTTTTGGCCCCTGTGCAGTTGCTTTGGCAATAGCTATGAAACGGAACAGCACTGATGACGGTTTTCCTCTTATTCTTGGCCCCTGTGTAGTTGCTTTAACAATAGCTATGGAACTGCACAGCACTGATGACGTCTTTTTCTTACCCCTGTATAGTTGCTTTGAGCAATAGCTATGGAACCGCACAGCACTGATGACGGTTTTCCTCTTATTCTTGGCCCCTGTGCAGTTGCTTTAACAATAGCTATGGAACTGCACAGCACTGATGACGTCTTTTTCTTACCCCTGAATAGTTGCTTTGAGCAATAGCTATGGAACCGCACAGCACTGATGACGGTTTTCCTCTTTTTCTTACCCCTGTATAGTCGCTTTGAGCAATAGCTATGGAACCGCACAGCACTGATGACGGTTTTCCTCTTATTCTTGGCCCCTGTGTAGTTGCTTTAACAATAGCTATGGAACTGCACAGCACTGATGACGGTTTTCCTCTTTTTCTTACCCCTGTATAGTTGCTTTGAGCAATAGCTATGGAACTGCACAGCAATGATGCATTTTTTTCTTCTTGGCCCATGTGCAGTTACTTTGAGCAATAGCTATGGAACCGCACAGCACTGATGACGGTTTTTCTTTTTTTCTTGGCCCCTGTGCAGTTGCTTTGAGCAATGGCCATAGAACAAAAAGCAGCTGTTTAGTCAAGTGTGTGTGTGTGTGTGTGTTTGTGTGTGTGTTTGTGTGACCATGCGTCAGTCTTCATAAAGTAGTTCAAAAAGACCGTACCCACGATGAAAGAGCTCAAAGGCTGGTTTGTCACATCCTGATTCTTCACTTTTCCCTCACACCACATCACACCCAAACACACACACACTCACACACACGTGCACACACAGACACACACACCCACACCCACACCCACACCCACACACACCCACACACCCACACACCTTCCAGCACCTCCTGCAGACCTGGCTAGCTCCTGTGCATCCACTTGGCTCATCAGCAGCTGTGTAGGTGGCTTATCCAGGCCGTCTAACAGCAGGCCCAACTGAGACGCGTGTGGCTCCGCACCAAGGTCACACAACTCAATGCGTACACGAAGTGTGGGATGTGCAGACCTGGGTATACGCGTGTGTACGTGTGTGCGTGTGTGTGTGTGTGCACGTGAGTGTGTGAGCGTTAGTGTGAGTGTGTGAGTGTGTAAGGGTGTGTGTTGAAGGGTGAGTGTGTGTGAGTGTATGTGTGTGTGTGCATGTGAGAATGTGAGCGTGAGTGTGAGTGTGTGTGAGTGTGTAAGGGTGTGTCTTGAAGGGTGAGTGTGTGTGAGTGTGTGTGTGTGTGTGTGTGAATATGTGTGACATAAGCTGCCAAATACATCGCTTTCCGATGAGTTTGCCATGATGGTGGGTGTGCAGCCCATCATGCCCATGCACACACAATTGCACAAGATCTAAGAATGATCGACCCTTTCTGCTCGAAGGCAAGATCACCTGATCGATTCTGCCATGATGGCAGGTGTGCAGCCCACCATACCCCAGCACAGCACAAGCACGCACTCTGCCCCCCACGCGTGCATTAGCTGGTGTGCTGGACCCGAGGACAAGCTTGCCGAGGGCGTTAGGACTGCGGGGATGAGGAAAACATGTGCAAAATATGGAGTTGAGTGCAAGGAACTGGTCATGATGTGACTGTTTGTGGATGACGATCACACACTCTGTCCCCCACGCGTGCGGCAGCTGGCGAGCTGGATTTTTAGACAAGCTTGCCAAAGGCGTTAGGACTGCGGGGGTATGGACGTACACGCACACCAAGGAATTGGGTTTTAGAACAGGCTCGTGATGACTGTGTGGACACTCTTGATCAAAAGCTTGTGTGAACACTCTTGATCAAAATAGAACAGGATCTTGATGACTGTGTAATCACTCTTAACCAAAAGCTTGCGTGGACACTCTTGATCAAAATAGAACAGGCTCTTGATGACAGTGTGGACACTCTTGATCAAAAGCTTGCGTGGACACTCTTGATCAAAACAGAACAGGATCATGATGACTGAGTGGACACTCTTGATCAAAAGCTTGCGTGGACACTCTTGATCAAAATAGAACAGGCTCTTGATGACAGTGTGGACACTCTTGATCAAAAGCTCGCGTGGACACTCTTGATCAAAATAGAACAGGATTTTTGATGACTGAGTGGACACACTTGATCAAAAGCTTGCGTGGACACTATTGATAAAAATAGAACAGGATCTTGATGACTGTGTGGACACCCTTGATCAAAAGCTCGCGTGGACACTCTTGATCAAAATAGAACAGGATTTTTGATGACTGAGTGGACACTCATGATCAAAAGCTTGCGTGGACACTCTTGATCAAAATAGAACAGGCTCTTGATGACTGAGTGGACACTCTTGATTAAAAGCTTTAGAACAGGCTCTTGATGACTGTTTGGACACTCTTGATCAAAATAGAACAGGCTCTTGATGACTGAGTGGACACTCTTGATCAAAAGCTTTAGAACAGGCGCTTGATGACTGTTTGGGCACTCTCGATCAAAAGCTTGCAGAGGGCGCTAGGACTGCGGGGGCAAGAACGTACATGCACAGCATGGAGTCGAATTTGAACATTCGGCCAAGATGCAATCGTGTTTGAACGTTCTTGATCGAAACTTTGCTAGTGTTCAAGAACAGTAAGCATGTGCACACCATGGAGTCAAATTTAACCACAGAAGCCTCCTCCCTATGTGCATGGATGTTCTTAAGGCAATAAATCCACAGGGGCAACGAACCAAAGCAAAATATAAGCTGGAATGAGCACACCCTTGTGCGGATCTGTGACAAACTACCTGCAGCTGCCGCAGAAAATGTTTGAAATCTTTTTAGCCCAAACGTGGCTGTTTTAGGCAACCATGCCCCCTGAAAGGCTGCACCTTTTGTGGCCGGCATTAATAGATTGGTGCACACTTGCAATGAACTGCAGGTAGGGTTGGCCAGAACCGTATATGTACACTGTATATGACCGTATATTTGGTGATTTCCCTGCCAAAAATACCGTACATACACCATAAATACGTATGTATGCATGGTTTTGGCCACCCCTAACTTTAGGTGCCGCATCCTACCTACACACGGCTGCTCAAAGCACCCATGCCTTTGAGAGGCGGCGTCCTCCAGGCTGTTAGCAAGAATCAGACGGCCTGAGGCCTGGAGGGCTGGGAAGGGGAACGCAGGCTCAGGAATGTATGCGCGCTCCTGCCTTTGCCTGTGGATGACAATTGCAACATAATTTGTCATAGTGCAAGTTTATGTTTAGATCATATCATTGGAATTGTGCCATAAGATTGTGTGCACGCTCCTGTCTTTGCCTGTGAATGACAGTTGCAACATAATTTGTCACAGTGCAAGTTCATGTTCAGATCATATCATAGAATTGTGCCATAAGATTGTGTGCACGCTCCTGCCTTTGCCTGTAAATGACAGTTGCAACAAAATTTGTCACAGTGCAATTTTATGTTCAGATCATATCATTGGAATTGTGCCATAAGAGTGTGTGCACGCTCCTGTCTTTGCCTGTGAATGACAGTTGCAACACAATCTGTCACAGTGCAATTTTTTGTTCGGATCATATCAGTGAAATTGTGCCATAAGATTGTGTGCACGCTCCTGCCTTTGCCTGTGGATGACAGTTGCAACAAAATTTGCCACAGTGCATGTTTAAATCAAGCCGGTGAGATTGTGTCATAAAAATGTGTGCACGCTCCGACCTTTGCCTGTATGGGTGTCCGATGCAGGAGCAAGTTAGCACAGTAAAAATGGAAAAACCTTACAGGCTGGAGAACCAATCCCCCTGATATCAAGAAAAAGGAGCTACTTTGTTCAATTTCGAGCTCCTCCACATTCTACAGGTTGAGTACATTCTACAGATTGAGTACATTGAGTACATTATACAGATTGAGTACATTGAGTACATTATACAGATTGAGTACATTCTACAGATTGAGTACATTGAGTACATTCTACAGATTGAGTACATTAAGTACATTCTACAGATTGAGTACATTCTACAGATTGAGTACATTCTACAGATTGAGTACATTGAGTACATTCTACAGATTGAGTACATTCTAGAGATTGAGTACATTGAGTATATTCTACAGATCGAGTGCATGTGCCGAAGTAAGCGTTCAGGGTTGGCCATAGCCGTACATACGCATCGTACAGTTATGTATACATGGACATCTTTTTGTTAAAACTTCCATATGTACAGCATGTATGTATGTCTTTTTGGCCAACACTATGAGCGTCCTATATCCTAACAAGACGATAGAAGCGTTTGCTTGTGAAGCACTAGGGGAAGCGATATGGCACATTTTAAGGAAGGATCAATAATGCTGAGCACGACATGCTTACAAGCTCACTTACGCGCCTAGGAATTCCATGGAGGTGTTTGTAGGAACTCCATGGAGTCCTGAGCACACTCATCAGAGCCAGACATACTTATAAGACGCACGCGCCTAGGAACTCCATAAAGGTGTTTGTAGGAACTCCATGGAGTCCTGAGCACACTCATCAGAACCAGCCATAGGTCAAACAAAGCATGACATACTTATAAGACGCACGCGCCTAGGAATTCCATGGAGGTGTTTGTAGGAGCTCCACGGAGTCCTGAGCACACCCATCAGAACCAGCCATAGGTCAAACAACGCATGACATACTTATAAGACGCACGCGCCTAGGAACTCCAAAAAGGTGTTTGTAGGAACTCCATGGAGTCCTGAGCACACTCATCAGAACCAGCCATAGGTCAAACAACGCATGACATACTTATAAGACGCACGCGCCTAGGAACTCCATAAAGGTGTTTGTAGGAACTCCATGGAGTCCTAAGCACACTCATCAAAGTCAACCGTAAGTACAACAAAGCATGGCAGGCTTGCAAGCTTACTCACGCATCTAGGAACTCCATGGAGGTGTTTGCGAGGGCAAGGGAGTCTTGGGCACACTCGTGAACCGCAACTGTAGATTAAACAAAGCATGGCAGG
>Ga0307963_1002118_pt1 | contig 15620 bp, 18 predicted proteins | sample OrgLakmetagen594_FD_201829 | JGI IMG/M metagenome (GOLD analysis project Ga0307963, IMG submission 201829) | Saline water microbial communities from Organic Lake, Antarctica - #594 | ecosystem: Environmental > Aquatic > Non-marine Saline and Alkaline > Saline | place: Antarctica: Organic Lake...
GTAGTTGTGGGTGGGGGTGGGGTGGGGTGGGAGTGGGGGTGGAAAATGGGTGGGTTTGTGGAGACAGGGTAGAGTGTGGGTGTGGGAGTGGGTGATTGAATGGGTTCGTTTGTGGAGACAGGGGAGAGTGTGGGTGTGGGTGTGGGAGTGAGTGTGGGAGTGGGAGTGGGAGTGAGAGTGGGTGTGGGTGTGGGTGTGGGTGTGGGTGTGGGTGTGGGTGTGGGTGTGGGTGAATGAATGGGTGAGATTGTGGAGAGGGGGGAGAGTGTGGGTGTGGGTGTGGGAGTGAGTGTGGGAGTGGGTGTGGGTGTGGGTGTGGGTGTGGGTGTGGGTGTGGGTGTGGGTGTGGGTGTGGGCGTGGGTGAATGAATGGGTGAGATTGTGGAGAGGGGGGAGAGTGTGGGTGTGGGTATGGTTGCGAGCTTACGTGGCTACAAACAAAGACGCATACAAACAACACACACACACGCGTGCACACACACGCACACACACACGACACACACACAGTTGACTCTGTGTATGACCGCAGCTGTGCGTCCAACCCAAACCCTTTTCAAATCATGTATTGTACACACACGCACGTAGATACAGACGCACACGTAAACACGCACGTACACACATAGATGACCGCATACACACAAGTACACACACATACAGACACACACACATGCACGAGCACACACACATTCATACGCACACACATACATACACATGTAGGTACACACACGTAAACACACAAGTACACACATACACGCCCGCACAAACATACGCACACACAAATACGCACGCGCGCACACACATATGCACGCACACACACGTAGGTACACATGCACACGTAAACACACAAGTACACACATACACGACCGCATACACATAAGTACACACACATACAGACACACACACACATGCACAAGCACACACACATTCACACACACGTAGGTACACCCCCTCACACACACACACACACACACACGTAAACACACAAGTACATACGTACACGCCCGCACACACATACGCACACACAAATACGCAAGCACACATGCACATATACACACACACGTAGGTACAGATGCACATGTAAACACAAAAGTACACACACACACACTCACACACGCACACACAGAATGTGGTGCAGTCCGTCATCCATGTCGTGGACAGCGCCTCTGGTCAAGTGCTGCACCGACAGCTGCAACCTTACACACGCGGCCCTGCTGTGGCCATCCTCACTGACAACCTGGCGGTGGTGCAGCTGTGGGATGTGTCAGCAGCCAGGTAAGCATGTCTGTGTGTGTATGCATGTGTGTGTGCGCGTATGTATGTGTGTGTGTTTGTGCTGCAAACTTACACACGTGGCCCTGCTGTGTGTGTGTGTTTGTGCTGCAAACTTACACACGTGGCCCTGCTGTGTGTGTGTGCGTGTGTTTGCGTGCATGCATGTGTGTGTAGATATATTCATGAGGTTGTTTTGATGGCACCCTGCTTCAGCACACACACACCCCTCTCTTGAGTTAGGCGTCACCCACGTGTTTTTTCTTCTTGCATACGCACACCCACTTGTATTGCATACTCACAATTGCATACTCACATATGCATACTCACATATTGCATACTCACATATTGCATACTCACACCCACTTGTATTGCATACTCACATATGCATACTCACATATGCATACTCACATATTGCATACTCACACCCACGTGTGCTGCACACTCACACCCACTCCCACTGGCACCACCACCACCATATTCACACCCAGGTCCATGCTCACGGGTATAGGGTTTAGGGTTTAGGTTTAGGGTTAGGGTTAGGGTTTAGGGTATAGCCTATATCCTAAACCCTAAACCCTTGCGCTGTAAATACGATGATAATGACGCCACTCCCCGTGAGTTCAACATAATGCATCTTGCACACTCACACTCACTCCCGCTTACCCCACCATATTATTCCCGCACCCAGGTTCACGCTCACCTCCCTGGAGCTGTTCGACGCCACCCGCCGTGCGTTCAACATAAATTTGCATCTTGCACACTCACACTCACTCCCACTTACCCCACCATATTATTCTCGCACCCAGGTTCACGCTCACCTCCCTAGAGCTGTTCGACGCCACCCCCCGTGAGTTCAACATAATGCATCTTGCACACTCATACTCACTCCCACTTACACCACCACCACCATTTCACACCCAGGTTCACGCTCACCTCCCTGGAGCTGTTCGACGCCACCCCCCGTGAGTTCAGCGTGCTGGATGCGCTGTTCAACCCCAATGCCACACAGCCTCTGTCTTCCTTCAACCCACCCCCTCTAGAGGTGAGCGCTGTGTGTGTACGTATGTACGTGTGCGCATGTTTGTGTGTGTGAGTGTGTGTGTGTGTGAGTGCGAGGAAGTGGGGGGGGAGTGTGTGTGTACGCGTGTGGCATATACATACACGTAACACACAAGCACACACACACACTTGCACTTAAACACACACACACATACACACAAACGCATGCGCACACACACACATACATATATGACAACACATACACACACAGGTACTCAGCGCTTCGTTCTTCACGCGCCTGCCTGCGCGCGCGTTTGGCGTCACACGCACACGCGCAGGCATAACCTCCAAGCAGCTCCTGGCACTCACAACGAACGACCAGGTGTGTGTGCGTGCGTGTGTGCATCGCTTGCCTGTGTGTGTGTGTTTGTGAGCTCCTGGCACTCACCACAAATGACCAGGTGTGTGTGTGCGTGCGTGTGTGCATCACATGTGTGTGCGTGCGTGTGTGCGTGCATTGCATGTGTGTGTGTAGGGTTGGCCAGAACCATGTATGTACGGTGTGTATACGGTACTATGGGCAGGGAAGTCACCAATTATACGGTCATATACAGTGCATATACACGTTTATAGCCAACCCTATGTGCGTGTGTGTTTGTGTGTGCGTGAGTGTGTGCGTGAGTGTGTGTGTGTGCGTGTGCGTGTGTGCGCATGGCATTAAGCCTATGGCACTTGTTACCTTAACCATGTGCTCAAGAAGCGTTTTCTAGGCACGCTCAAGATCTTTTTCATGCCCTTCGTAACTTGCTTCCTCACTTTTATCCTCATACTATATTCCTCATTCTCATACTCATACCAATTCTTGTGTCCAGTAAACATCTAGGGTTAGCCAGAACCGTATATACACACCGTATATGACCGTATGTATGGTGATTTCCCTGCCAAAAATACCGTATGTACACGGTATATACCTATAAATGTATGGTCTGGCCAACTCTATGTATTTGCTGTGTTGCGCACTTTGAATTGCGCACTTTTGCTTCTTTCCGCACCTTGCACTCATACTCATACTCAATACCAATTCCTGTATTTGCTGTGTTGCGCACTTGGCATTGCGCACTTTTGCTTCTTTCCGCACCTTGCACTCATACTCATACTTCATACTCATACCAATTCCTGTATTTGCTGTGTTGCGCACTTGGCATTGCGCACTTGGCGTTGCGCACTTTTGCTTCTTTCCGCACCTTGCACTCATACCATTAGCTCAGACAGGGCGCGCACGCTCTCAAAGATTGGTTTGCACAAAGTACTGACTCCTTATTGTCTGCACGCTTCCCTCTACGCACATTACGCTGCTTATGCTTTCCTTCGCTTTCGCGCTTTGTTTGTCTACAATACACACACACACATTCACACACACACACTCACATTCACACACACACACACACACATACACACAACTCACACACACATACAACTCACGCTGTAGCTTACTCATACTTTTTTATAACACGCTTTGCTGTCCACATGCTTAGTTATCCACACGCATTGCGTTGGCACTCTCTGCTTTCCACGCAGTCTTTCTTTTTCACGCCTTTTGTTGTCACACACACACACACACTCACATTCACACACACACACATATATACACACACTCACACACACAATTTCACACGCAAACACACACACACACTCCATAGGTGTATGCCCTAGACCCTCACATACGCACACACACTCACACACCAACACACACATTCACACACACACTCTCTCACACACACACACTCACACACACACACACTCACACACACACACACATACACACTCACTCACACACTCACACACTCACACTCACACTCACACACCCACACACACATACACACACACACGCACACACACACTCCACAGGTGTATGCCTTAGACCCTCGCTATGTGGACCCCCGCCGCCCACGCAAGGCCAAACTGAGTGCTGAGGAGATGGAAGAGCGGCTCATGCCCTACGTAGACACCCTGCCTGTTGTGTCGCTTAACTTCATCAGCCTGGACAAGCAGGTGTGTGTGCGCGCGTGTGTGTGTGCGTGTGTGTGTGCGTGCGTGTGTGTGTGCAAGCTTGTATGTGTTGTGGGTGGGTGCATAGGCAGTGTGTACATGTCTGTGCATGTGCGTGTGGGGGGGTGTTTGGAACTGGGATGTGTTTTGTCTGTGTCATTCTTTTGCTATATATAGCTCATGCCTTACGTACAGACACACTGCCTGTAATGTCACTGAACTTCATCACCCTGACAAACAGGTGTGTTTGTGAATGTGTGTGTGTGTTTGTGAATGTGTGTGTGTGTTTGTGAATGCGTGCGTGTGTGTGTGTGTTCATGCTTGTGTTGAGTTTGTCCGTGCATGTGGTTTGCCTGTGTGGCCACGCTTTCAGTGTCACTGGTACAATTGTTACAAAAGCATACACACACATAAGCACACACACAAACACACACACACACATTTCCACACGTACATCCGCGTCAGCATTGTCACATGCACATGAGTGGCAAATACAGATTTGCAAGCACATGCACACACACACACCACACACACACACGCAAACACACACACACATACGTACACACACACACACACATGTGTCCACACGCAGGTGCTTGGCTTACGTGGCACCACCACCACTGCTTCTCGCCTTGAGTCCACCTCCCTCATCTTTACCTGGGGAGTGGACCTGCAGGTGTGTGTTTGTGTGTGCGTGAGTGTGTGTGTGCGTGAGTGTGTGTGAGTGTGTGAGTGTGTGTGTGTGAGTGTGTGAGTGTGTTTGTGTGTGAGTGTGTGGTTGGGTGTGTGGGTGTGGGAGGTGGAGGTGTGGGTGTGGATACTGGTGTGGGTGCGTGCGGTGGAAGGATTTTAAATTGCGTTATTTTGGTCTGCATCATTTCGCTCCTCTTCGATATCATTCTGCATCAGACGTCTGTCAAGGGCTTCAAGCGCACACACGCACTCGTACACACACTCACACACACACACTCACACACCCACCCACACACAGTACACACGTAAGGCCTCTGCCAAAGGCTACACACACGCATACACACGCACACTCTCACACACACACACACACACACACACACACACACACACACACACACACACACACACACACATGCACACCACATAATGCTCGCAGTACACGCGCGCGGCCCCTGCCAAGGGCTTTGACACTTTGGACGACGACTTCAACTACGGCTTGCTGCTGACAGCCCTGCTGGGACTGAGCACTGCCTCTTTAGTCGCCCATTTCTACACCAAGAGCACCAGCCTAGCTTCCAAGTGGAACTGATTTTTTTGTAGCACATTTATGCAACAAAAAAATTAGCCTAGCCTTAGGTGGGACTGAAAAAGCAGAAAAGAAAAACTACGCAGGCAGCAAAACGCTCCCTGCTGCATCAATCAAGGAAAAGGAGGTACATTGGCCTGAAGTGCCATGAGTCTCCCCCACCATACTGAGCACTGCCTCTTTGGTACCCAATTTTTTCACCAAGAGCCCCAGCCTAGCTTTCAAACGGAACTGGTGTTTTTTTTTGATACAGAGAGTTTACAGAGTAAGCCATTTGTCAAAACGTGCGATTTCTAGGAACTGAAGTATCTGATGGCACATCTCGCTCCGCACCAAAAGCACCAGTTTGGCCTAAGGTAAGGTAAGGTAAGGTTACATCACTATATATGCCTCAAAGGGCATCTCAGCGGAAGTTTAGAAAAAGCCTGTAACCAAATTTATTTAAACAAAAGAGGAAGCGAGAGTTTACAGAGTAAGCCATCCATTAAAACGTGCGACTTCTAGGGACTGATGTATCTGGTATCTGGTGGCACATTTCGCTCCGCACCAAAAGCACCAGTTTGGCCTAAAGTTGAGCTGACTCTCCTTAGCGCCACGTTCTACACCAAAAGCACCAGCCTGACTTCTAAGTGGAACTGATCTGATAACTCTGCTGGCAAAGCAGGCTGGCTTAGCCTCTAATTAGAACTGAGCCGATGCCTGTGTTTGGCTGGAGGCTAATTAGAAAAAAACAGAGGTGGTAATCCGAGGCCCCAAACGGGGGTGTTTTTGAAATGTGAATTGAGTATGGTGGCCAAGACTGGCAACGATCAAGCTCAGTTCCCAAAGGTAGCTCATAGCACCTGAGCTTGAATGTTGCCGGTATTGGCAAAAATGTCTGATTGCCTGCGGCGTGAACCCTATTCTTCACCACAGAATCTCCATAGCAGGCCACCCACATTACCAAATCATATGATTTTTGATGTTATAGATCCCTTATAATAAACAAACACCATTGCAACAAAAATGGAGTGAAACGGTCAACTATTTGGGGATGTAGGCCAACATATGCTGTTTTCCCATGCAAAGCCACCTTCTTGTTTTTTTGTTGGTCACTGTGGGCTTTCAGCCCTGCCAATTTGCACACAGAGCGCCCCACATGAATACATGAATAAGCAAATTCTCGTGCAACTCATAAAGCCAGCTTCAAGTAAAAGCAAAAATAGTACCAATCGGATAAAGGGGCAGTGGGTGGCTGGCTTCCGAGTGCAAGAAGGGCACATATTTGGACATTTCCCCAGTTTATCACCTCTGGAAAAAACGATTTCTTGGCCTCACACCACACACAAGCTGTCTCACTTTTGTGCTCTTAGACCAGAATGGTGTTTGGAGGTACCAGTGTAGCACCGACATGGAAGCAACCTCACTTTTGTGCTGCCTGCTAGTATGAGGACAAATTGGTATCGGCTCATTTCTGTTCGAGCGGCTGAGGGCTAGGGTTACAGATAAAGCCATCAGTCCAAAAGTGCGACTGCTAGGCCGCGTGTGTAAGGTAAGGTTATATACTACGCTATACCATATGCCTCAAGAGCACCTCAACGGAAGCTGGGAAAAAGCTTGAATCCAAATCTGGCTAAACAAAAGAAACAGCTAGAGGAAACATGAAACCGATGTATATGAAAGAGAAAAGTGTAGAGAAAGAGAACGTTTTTTTTGAAGAAGCGCGAAGAGAAGGCATCAAAAAATTTGAAAAAAAGCTTTTGATATGCATGTCTCAGGACGTTTGAATAAGAAGCCTCAGTCAGAAGCAGGAAACCAGAGGCTGAGAGAGCCTCACGAAAGCAGGAGTGCCAAGAGAACATAGCGGAGCAGATGAGAGCTCAGGACAAAGGACACATGCAGCCCAAAAACAGCAGTAGCGCCCCTCTCTCCTCAACTGCCCACCAGCTCACCCAGCTACAACAGACCAGTCCGATGCTGTCCTCCACAACTTTCCAATTGAAACCGTGAGCCAGGGCATGCCTCCTGCCCGTGAAGGGAGCCGATGCCTGACTCGCCAGGAGCAAGTCACAAGCTACAGCCAGGCCCTGGTTGATGTGACTGCCACGGGTATACTACGGGTATACTATAAATAGATTCCGCTTGCGTGCGCATACTTTGAAAGTTGAGGCAGCAGCGTGGCTTGAAGATGGTTCTTGCGTATGTGACCAATGTCCTGGTGAAGATGAACATACTTAGAACGAAGTGCACAATCTTTTTATTTGCCAAGATCATCGAGTTTGTGAGCTGAGGAAACTCTTTTCCTTTCTGTTTACACCTTTTTTTGAGGACTTTTCAGCAGTCCAACCCTTTTGCTGCAACATGTCAACTACCAACTTGTTCATAATTTCCTTTCTCAGCAGAACAATAGACTACTTCTTTTTCTCTTTGAGCCTATGAATTTATTTGTGGCTGGCCGAGACCAGTCAGCAGCCGATCAGCCAAACAACCTGGCTGAAGGTCACCCCCCAATGTAACCATTGTAACCATTATCAACTCTCATCAGGAGCTGGTTTCAGGCCAAGCCTGCAACCCCCTTGATCCCCATTGATTTTTCTATCCTTTCGCGGTGGAGGAGCTTTACGGTACTCGGTACCAAAGTGGCTCCTTTTCCTTAGTTAATGTGGGGAGTGGATTTCACTGCCTGCATAGTTTTTTCTTTCTTTTTCTTTTGCTTCACAAACATACCGTAGTGCCTAAAATTGATTCCAGGCAGTTCAGCACAAACATACAAACATCAAATCCAGACCATTCAGCACAAACATACTAACATTCAATGTTGCTCCAGACAAATCAACACAAACATAACATTGATTCCAGACAACCCAACACAAACATTATATTGATTCCAGACAATTCAACACAAACATAACATTGATTCCAGACAATCCAACACAAAACATTATATTAATTCCAGACAATCCAACACAAACATTACATTGATTCCAGACAATCCAGCATACATAGCTCTGCCTAGGTACGCCACTAGCTTTGCTTCTTACTCCTCTCAGCAACCGTGCCCTCGGCCACAATCAGAATAGAGAGCAGTTAGATAATGATCTTTGGACTCATGAGGCTCCTGAATTCATTATTGTCGATACAATTTGTAGCCGATTTTGGAATAGTAAAACAATACAGTGTGAAAGAAACTGGCAAAAGGCCTCAGGGGTGCATAATGGTACGGTGCCTTATCAGAGGTGTTCCTGCACAATGTGGAAGGCGCTCGCCCGTGAACATCTTCACTAGGGACAAAGCCTGATCAGCCAAGATTAGTTCCCCCACTTGGGCGTGGATGAGAGTAGAAGGATGAAAAGAAGGTAGCCACATGCCACAAACAGGAATAGCAGGATGAAAGAAAAACTAAGATTCATATATCATATATCATACATCATACCTATTATACACTTTTTAGTAGCTTTATCAGGTGGCTGGCACACAGCAAAGGCCTGATTTTCTCTTTCGTACGTGAAGTACGTAACGTATAATCAATTTGTTTTGCTTCCCATTCACAAGCTGAGGAAGCGCACAACAATAGAATGAGGAGGTTCCTCCTGCAAACAAGAAGCAAAGTAACAGCCTTCCATTAACACAAGCTAAGCATTCGTTGCTGCATATCGAAAGCATACTAATACAGACAAAACTGCAGTGGAAGCGTTTAGTGTTTAAATGCAGGCTATAAAAGAAACAATTGGTGTAAAAGCCTACAAGTACAAACTTACCTTGGTGATGGAGTGGTCGCTGGGCTACCCTCAGGATGACTGCATGCCATTCAAAAAAGGATGGGCATGTGTAGCCAAGAGGCATGAAGTTATTTAGTGTGCGCTGTTTAGCACTGTGTGCACTTTTTCGCACTGTATGTGCGCTGTTTAGACTGTGTTTGCGCCTGCATCCGTGTGTGTGCGTTGTTAAGGTTTAAGGGCGCAGGGGCAAGGAGCTACGCGACACGTATGCTTGATTAATAACCAAAGCTTTGCCACAAGTTCTAAGACGCTCAGCCCAGCAAGCGAACAAGCACGCGCACGCACGTACATGCGTTGCACCAATTCCTTGCCAGTGCACAATCAGAAAATTGCTGCTGAATTAATTGCTACTGAAGCTTCTCTCACCTCCAAACTAAGGTTGGTCAAGGATGCTGATCATTGAGTCGGACACGCTCCTCGTCCAACGAAGGGAGAAAGTTCAGCCTCCTTGTCCAACGAAGGGAGGAACTTCAGCCCCAACTTGCTACGTAAACCTCTGAGCCAAGATGCTGCAAAGTGTTATCATAAGGACCTGGTGCCATTTACATCTGCTACCAAGCAAATGTGCATATATGCTACGCAATGCTGTTTCTTCCATTTTGTGTAGCATGCGCTCAATTCTAGGATCAACCTCCATGTCACCTATGTGCCCTGTGCATGAGTGCTTTATAACGTGCGTTGTGTGCGCGCACGCGCGCGCGCGTGTGTGTGTGTGTGTGTGTGTGTGTGTCTGTGTGTGTGTGTGTGTGTGTGTGTGTGTGTGTGTCTGTGTGTGTGTGTGTGTGTGTGTGTGCGCGTGTGCGCATGCTCTTACGCACGCGCCTATGTGTACACTGTGTGCTTTTGTATGTGTTTCATGTATGTGTTTATATGCTCATTCCAGCAATTCTGCATTGTGCCTGCGTTGCTACACGAAACAAACATCACCTCGTTTGTCTTGAGGGGGCTGATACATGGCATCAAAGATTCTGCCCATCTCCTGCCCACGTTGAATGATGACCTGGAGCTCTGACGCTGCCATCTCATGCAAGAACCTCAAGTGCTCTCTCCTGGCTTGGATCTGAAAGTCATCCAGATCCAGGGCTGGATTCTTGAGTTCCTCTGACACAGACTTCATGTCTGCCATGAGCTTGTCTCTATGCTCGAAGAGCCCATCCACTTCCACCATCATGCTCTGCACCCTCTGTTCAAGCTTCTGATCTAAATCCATTATGCCATTAAATATACAGAGAAAATCCAATGCACTTCAAACTCGAAGACATCCCTGCCTGGTTCTTTGAAAAGTGCTTTTCTTGACACCCAGGAGTCTTTTCAGGAAGCCAAGATGAAGGACATGTGTGGGGGTGATTTTTGAGGAATCATATGTCAGAGAAGTAAAGACCAGCTGTCAAAGCAAAGACCTGAAAAAGCAATAGCATGGCATGTTTTCTGTGCTTGATACCCTTGCTGTCACCAATTCTGTAACTCTGGCAATGGCAGACCTGAAATTGTCTGCCATCTTCTTAGCAGCTGTGAGCATGCTTCCATCACGAGTAAGAGTGATTCCAAGGTATTTGAATTCAGTGACAAGTTCCAGAAGTGTGCCGTTGTACGTGAAGGTGGGAATCGCAGAGTTACCCCTGCTGAAGAAGACCATGACTTTTGTTTTGTCAGTGTTGAGCTTGAGCCCTTTGAAACGTGTAGAAATTGTTCAGTTGGAGTTGCAGATTTTCAGCCGTGTTTGAAGTAATGTCATCAGCATAATCACAGTGAGGGATTTTAACTTAATCCAGGGCAGTGGCCAGAGCACCTCTCTGTACAGGCCAGAGCACCTCTCTGTACAGTCAAGAATCTGTCTATGTCATTGTTATTAAGGGAGTACAGAAGGGGACTCAGAGGGCAGCCCTGTTTCAAGCCTCTGTTGGGCACAACCTCCTCAGAAATTTTGTCGCCATCAATGAGAAGGTATAGGCATCCTGTGTACATGGTCTGAATGATATCTCTCAAATACTGCGGAGTCTTAATTTTTTGCGAGTGTCTCCAAAGCTTCTCTCTTGGAACACTGTCGTAGGCAGCAAAAAGGTCCAGGAAAGCAGTGTATACCTTCATTTTTTCCTTTTAGCAGTCGCGAGAATGTGGCGAAGAATTAAGAGGGGTTGGTTGGTGTTCCTTGTGGGGCAGAAACCAAATTGAGAGTCTGGTATATGGTTTTCAGCAAGAGCCCAGTCCGTCAGCAAGTCCCTGACCACGTTTGCAAAAAGTCTATAGATACAACCATTGATAGCCAGCAAACAGCAAACAATAATTTTTGGGGGACGTAGTTGGACCTTTTTTGTGTAGAGGCGTAATTTTGACTCTGTTCCAAAGATGTGGGGTGACACCGTCTGACAGGAACAGACGGAACAAGTCAGTAAGAAGGGGAAGTAGAACGTTTTCTGTGTGTCTCTTACCACAATCATCCTGAATTGTTTTCTCTGCGTGCTTGATGAAAGAAGTAGAGAACGGATCAAAACCTGGGCTGGACTGCACGTTCATGTTTGAAATGTTTTTTTGGACAGTGGTAAAGAGCAAAAGGCAACGGGCCGATCTAGCTACACCACCACGAGGCACTCAACATAAAAAACTAGGGAAGCTAAGAGTTTGCCAGGATAAAAGCAGCTGAGCCATTGTGATGACTGGTGCGCCAAAACCAACTCCAACACAACCCAAAGAGAAGAGAGAGTTCCCCTACAGAAAACGCAGTTTCACCAACATGTCACTCTCAGCATAACGAGCCCATACTAGGGAGACACGGAAGGAGTACAGTGAGCTAAAGGTTTAGATAACAAGAGTCGGGTTGTTCTAATAAGAGCCGAGAGCAAGGGGAAGCAGGCCAACCTATACCTAGATCAAGGTGGTAGACACGCTAGGCAGGGAGCTGCAGTGAAACAGCCAAGGAGCCGTTTGGTCTAGCATACACAAAGGGATAAGCCTGGCCTAGGTCAGAGAAACTGGAGACACTACCTTGGCAGGCTGCAAAGTGTTTTAAGGCTGCTGAGGAGAAGATCAACTGCCCTAGTTTCTACTAGGGCGGGCTCTAAGCCTGTCCTGGCTAGCGTGCTAAACATCATACCCCTAGCTCTTAACATGGCAGTCGGGGCGGCTAGGCACACAACATACCACACTTCCTTCCTCACTGTTTGGCATAGCTGCTCTAGCAGCCACACGTGCTGTGGTAGCAGCTGCACGGAAACTGGGAGGTTGTGTTGTATGGCTTGCCTGATGGCTGAAGCTCCTGTGCAAATCCAAAAGGCGTGCTCCCGTAGTTGTGGCGCCTGTGCAGCACGTGGCGATGCGGCTGAGTGTTGCCAGCCACAAGGGCAAGCTATCCCCCGCTTCATGGGCCATCCGTGGCCCCCTGCTCCCATTACACCATGCTGGAGAAGGGCATCAAATTTCCAGGTTTTCTCCCATGGGAGCCTCCATACTTGGCGTACTCGCGCTCGGAGCGCCTTTGTTATGGCCAGGGCTGTGGGGTGCGTTTCTTCTTGCGGCTGGGTGAGGGCGGCTAGGGTAATAGCTGACTCTGCTGTGCATTGCTGCCAGGCTTCCTAGCTGTTTGGCTTGGCTGCATGAGGAAATTTGTCGCTGCACGCACTGTGAAGGTGGAGGAGCTGAGGCTGAGTGAACCTGGCGATGACTGTATTGCGCCGTGTTGGTGCTGTTGGTCTTGCTGCTGATGGGAGGTGTGGGGCAGCCACTTTGTTGACCTCCGAGGAGTCCTCCTCGAGAAAATGGGCACCTCAATAGCGCGCAAACTGAGGCCTATCTAGCTGAAAACGGCCTTGAAGGCCCGTAGAGCCCGTGTCTCCACACTTTATGGTGGTAGGCCCGTAGAGCGTAGTATAGTGGGTTCGATCTAAACAATTGTCGGGAGATCACCCCTATGGTGACTATCGTAAAGATATACACCAGGGAAGTGCCTGCCAATTTGCACAATATCTGATTTCAATTCGCTCTTTGCACGATTCACAGTCGTAGCCAGGCAAATGCTGGTTCAGAGTTCATCTAGCAGCAGGGCCGCAGCAAAAGAGTGATGAACCAGACCATGTTGGGTGTTCCAGACCCTCTCGTTGTGCATGTGCTGCTCCTCACACATGAGTTTATGTATAACATATTGCCTCCCTCATTTTTGATATCCTCGGTGTGAGTTTTTGCTTTATGTGTCCAAAACTCACAGATGATTCCCCCTCATTAATTTATTGCGGTCAGTTGGTCCAGGCAGTCTTGATTGCTGTTTGCTGATATCACTCAGTGCTGCAATGTCACAAACAGCATTGTGCCGTTTTTCCTTTCCAGGTTCTTTTTGGTAGGTGCTACAAGTCTGGAGCTAATATAACAAAAATTATCACAGTTCTTACATGTTTTACATACACAGCCTAGCAGTCGCACGTTGTGACTGATGGCTTTACTATCTGTAACTTAGTAACAATATACACGTAATGGCTCGCTGATTTTTTCACCTATGTGGACTTCCACCAATTTGTGTCCTCCTCTGGCCGGTGACTGTGAGGAATTTTAGTAAGGAGAGAGTTTTGCAAAACTATTCGATACCAAGTGGCTTTCTTTTCCTTAATCTATTCCCTAATCCATTTGGGGGTTTACACTGCCTGCGTAATATTGTATTTATGCAAATGTGTTGCTGTTCAATCTGCTTAAATGTTGTGTCGTGACTTCTTCAGCCAGCAGGCTGACAAAGTCTGAAACATTATGTTAACACATTTTCTCACACATTGTGCTATACTAAAGGGCTACACATAGATAGGCTGCAGTGGCAGCAACAACACAGGCGACAGCACTCGCAGCAGCAAAGATAAGAAAATCACGATTAGTAGTAGCGTGCTGTCAGATTAAATTACCGTCACTGCAAATAAACTGCTCTGTCACACGATTCGTCGCTGCCACTGATTGGGCGTGACAGTACTGTGTGGCGCCACCAAGGTCATAACAAGAAGTCCAAACCGACTAACCTGAGACACGCACTGCGGTGAGGCTTCAAGTAGTACACGCACAACCTGGCTGAAGGTCACCCCCCACCATTACAAGTAACCATTGTAACCATTGTACACGGAGTCCAGCACTTGTGAATCAATAACAGGAGCAGCCATTCACTCACAGAGGGTGTTTCAGACTGCAGCAAGTGTACACACTAGCTACGAACGCCCCAGCGCATTCTGCTTCAGAACCCTGAGCAAATGTGCAATTCACAGCGAACTTTGCCTCAGTATCCTGAACAAATGTGCAACTCACAGCAGCCATGTCCATGCAGGCGGCATTTGTGGCATGGCCTGTCTGCCTGTCTGAGTCGTACGCAAAGCATGTCCTCAGCAATTGCAAATCTCACACAAACTTTAGACCAGAGCTCAAACTAGCCGGAGCGCAGCGTGCAATAATGAGAGACTTGCAGCTAGTGCTGACATTAGCCAGAGCCCCCACCCCAAAGCACCCGAGAGACAAACAATCCAGCGTGAATGAATGAGAGACCCACAGCTAGTTCTTCTCCTTAATTAATGTAGGGAATGATTTTTCACTGCCCGCCTGTTTCACTAGCCAGGGCCCCCCACCACAGCAAAAGCATAATGCAATGACTTCCCTCAGCTTGTCTGCAGCCAGCCTCATAGTAGTTCGAAACCTCATATATGAGTATATACTCAAACCGTGACACCAGCGTTCACTAGTGACACCAGCACTAGTGACACCAGCGCTCACTACTGTATAACCGTGACACCGGCGTTCACTAGTGTATAACCGTGACACCAGCGTTCACTAGTGACACCAGCGTTCACTAGTGACACCAGCGTTCACTAGTGACACCAACGTTCACTACTGACACCAGCACTAGTGACACCAGCACTAGTGACACCAGCGTTCACTAGTGACACCATCGTTCACTAGTGACACCAGCACTAGTGACACCAGCGTTCACTACTGTAGCATCACTTCCCCCTGCTACGGCAGAACATTCAGGCAGTGACTTCCCACAGCTTGTTCACAGCCTGAAAATGACTCATCGCGGACTATGGAAAAACAATCAGGCAATAAATTCCCACAGCTGGTTCACAGCCTGAAATGACTCATCGCCGACTATGGAAAAACAATTAGGCCATAACTTCCCACAGCTTGTTCACAGCCTGAAAATGATTTATCGCCGACTATGGAAAAACAATTAGGCAGTGACTTCCCACAACTTGTTCACAGCCTGAAAATGACTCAACGCGGACTATGGAAAAACAATTAGGCAATGA
>Ga0307963_1002124_pt1 | contig 15593 bp, 8 predicted proteins | sample OrgLakmetagen594_FD_201829 | JGI IMG/M metagenome (GOLD analysis project Ga0307963, IMG submission 201829) | Saline water microbial communities from Organic Lake, Antarctica - #594 | ecosystem: Environmental > Aquatic > Non-marine Saline and Alkaline > Saline | place: Antarctica: Organic Lake...
AAAGGGCATCTCAGCGGAAGTTTGGAAAAAGCCTGAAACTAAACCTGGCTAAACAAAAGAAATAGAGGAAACTGATGTATGAAGAAGAGAAAAGTGCATAGAGAAAGAGAACCTTTGTTTTGAAGACGAAACTGATGTATGAAGAAGAGAAAAGTGTATAGAGAAAGAGACGATCGATTAACCATAATGAAATGTCCAGATCACACAGCTTTCCTATTGCTAAATAGAAGATGTCAACCTGCTTGTAAATAAATCAGAAAAGTAACCTACTTGCAATTCTGCTACCCATTGCCAACCCCTTGCCTTAATTCAGGACACCAACAAAACATGCAATCACTTCACTTCAATAAACATAGCATTTAGGGTAGACCATTACTTACAAGGTGTATATACGTTTCTTTGGGCAAGGAAACCACCAAATATACCGTGATATATGTGCATTAATGCGACTCTGGCCAACTTTACATAGCAACGATATGACAACTTCCCATTTGCTTGCATCAAAAAGAAAATCCGTGGCAAGGCAGGCACACGGTTACGCGTGTCCCGCGGACGCCCACAGTACCATCGTTAGGCGCCTCATCCTGGATGCCACAAGAGGTTTTAAGGTGCAAGAGGTTTGAGTTACAAGAGGTTTGAGCCACAAGAGGTTTGAGCCACAAGAGGTTCGAGGTGCAGGTGCAATTGAGGTCGCGGATCACAGGCAACAGGCTTGAAGTGCAGGTGCAATTGAGGTCGTGGATCACAGGCAACAGGTGCAGGTGCAATTGAGGTCGTGGATCACAGGCAAGAGGTTTGAGGTGCAGGTGCAATTGAGGTCGTGGATCACAGGCAACAGGTGCAGGTGCAATTGAGGTCGTGGATCACAGGAAAGAGGTTTGAGGTGCAGATGCAATTGAGGTCGTGGATCACAGGCAACAGGTTCAGATGCAATTGAGGTCGTGGATCACAGGCAACAGGTTCAGATGCAATTGAGATCGTGGATCACAGGCAAGAGGTTTGATGTGCAGGTGCAATTGAGGTCGTGGATCACAGGCAACAAGTTTGAGGTGCAGGTGCAATTGAGGTCGTGGATTACAGGCAACAGGTGCAGGTGCAATTGAGGTCGTGGATCACAGGCAACAGGTTTGAGGTGCAGGTGCAATTGAGGTCGTGGACCACAGGCAAAAGGAAAAATGCATGCAAATTGCCTTGCTAAGAATGCTGTGAGGTAAGGCCAGAACAATTAGCAATCAATGAAAGGCCAATGAAAGGCCAAGGACCTGTCTTGGTCATGCACAAAATTTGCCAGAATTGATCAGGATAGTATTTTCTATTTGCAATACAGTAGTTATGTAAGTGTGACCTTAGTAACTGTCCAAAATATTTATCCACTTTTTCTCAATTTCTCGACTGCTCATAATTTGTCCAAGGAATTTAAATTAGTTTTTAACCCAATTTTTCCCAAACCTTACCTTGGCATTTTGCTCTAAGCAATGGAGGATGCAGGAGCTAGTTGCTGCCCGTTCATCTTAAAAGCTTGTTCACGACAAATCTAATTTGAACTCAGCTGTCATCAATTTAACTGGAGCTTTTCCTCTCTCTCTATTAATGCACGAGAGGGAAAGGACGTACTCCAAATAACACATAACATAGTGCATACAGACAGCCCTTCTTGAGTTGTGCCGCGCTCATCGCATCCCATCTCGTATCATTGATTTCACTTCGTGCATGTATATTTCTCTGACTGTTGTGCAAGTAAGACGTGGCGTATTGACGAAAAACATTATTAATTTATTACAATTCGCATTATGCGAATCCTGCCGTTTTAAAGGATATTATCGTATTTATAATGATTGAAATTCTTGTCTAATTTTTCATCCATCTCAAAAACATTTTGCAGGAATCATAAAACCTGAGAAGTCTTTCAAAGTGAGTGAAATCTTATTGACATTTGAATCTACGAAAAAATAGGTTAGCTTGCTTTGTTTATAAGCGATAGGAATCTCATACTATATATGTAATCACAGAAAAGGTGCGAGGTGTGAGTTCGTCAATAGATAGATAGTATAGTATACATTATCTAATAGTAAATCCCTCATATACTTTTAATGATGCATTTGATCCGAACAAAGATTGGGCAACAATTCCGTCAGATACAATATCCAATACTTTAATATTATATGCGTCCAGAGAATTTATTTGAGCTTCATCAACGAGAATATTTGAATAACGGATTCGTTCGATCCCGACATTTTATTGGTGCATCACAAGTTGACTCATGATCGAGAGGCGGACTTTTAGCGAGACAATCTAATATTTATTAAAAATGCATCTTTCTATGAAACCGAATTGTTTGCATATTTATCGATAATGACACTTATCAAAAAAAGTTGATGTTGAAATCAATTTGGGAAAAGGAATGGGTCTCTTGTCAAATGGATATTTCAACCCATACCTAACTTCTTTCCAGATCAAATGTCGGTGACAGGAGTACCGGAGGTCCTGTTTTGCCTTGCTGTTTCCGCACTTACCAGACCATTTTTGAGGGGCAGGCAACGTCCATTGTCTTGTAACAGGGACCAGTCCATGTGACCCCCCATGAAGCGGGCGTACAGCTGTGAGAGGGGCGCCCCAACGCCTTGGCCTTGGAATTGGGCCCCAAAATCACGTGAGTAGCCGTAGCTGTGTATAGAAAAGGGTGAAAAAGGTCCACCCCTAGGGTTTGTTTTCTGCTTGAACGGGGAGTGATCGTTGCCTTGATTGGCTCAAAAATTACGTTAGCATAAGTTTAAAATTAGTAGTTGTTAGAAACAAAAATGCCTGGGTTTGAATATGCATGGGGTTGGCCAGAACCATGTACACGGCAATTTTGGCAGGGAAATTACGAAATTACCAAATATACGGTCATATATGCATATATGGTGTATATTTACTGTTTTGGCCAACCCTAAACATGCATGAATGAGCTATATTACAATGAGCAGGACACGAACTTGACACATTTCTATGAATCCAGGAGAGGTACAGTTTAATGGGCACATTCCAAACATTTGGTTGCGACTCTTATCGCCCTGGGCTAAACGTAAGAGAATGCAACTTGGCCTATACAAAACGAACGTCGGCACCTATACATCTTACCAAAAAGCCAAACAAACGTAGGAATCTGTCATTATCAAAACGAATAGTCTTGCTGTGGTTACCTAACAGAAGGAGTCAAAGCAGTGGAACCAGCATGCGTATGCCAAGTATGCAAGCACATGGTCAAGCTGATGGCGAGGTCATCTGGAGCTATGATTAGGGTTGGCCAGAACCGTATATATACAACGTAAAGAAAAGAACAGAAAAACTACGCAGGCAGTGAAAATTACTCCCCACATTAGTTAAGGAAAAGGAGCCACTTTATTAGTTAAGGAAAAGGAGCCACTTTGGTACCGAGTACCATAAAGCTCCTCCATCGCAAGAAGGAAAGGAAAAATCAGTGGGGATCAGGAGGGTTGCAGGCTTGGCCTGAAACCAGCTCCTGATGAGAGTTGATAACAGTACTAAAAAGGGCACGTCTGGTATGGACATTTAAGCAGCAAAGTTCACAGAGTGCAAATGGAGCTTGGAGGCAAGCTTGGAGGCAAACTGTCTGGTATGGACAAGTTGAGCAGCAAAGTTCACAGAGTGCACGTGGAGCTTGGAGGCAAGCTACCGTATATAACCATATTTTTAATGATTTTTCTGCCAAAACTACCGTATATATACCGTATATATATGGTTCTGGCCAACCCTAGCTATGATGCATGTATGAGCTGCAAGAATTTTCAACCTGGATGCACAACTGCACAAAACGAGCACTGCCTCTGCGCAAGCTGCTAGCAAGAAGGTCACCTGGAGCTATGATGCATGCATGAGCAGCAAGACTTTGCCAACCTGGATGCACAGCTGCACAAAACGAGCACTGCCTCTGCACAGGGCACACTCACGTTGTGCCGTCACGCTTCTGGTGGGAGCTACCAAAGTAGTGAAGCAGGGTTTGGCGTGTTGTTGGCCCAGGAATGCCTCCCCCTGTGTCAGTTATACAAATGATGATGCAAGCTAGGTCACCGGCAGTACTATGGCTGCAGCTGCTGCTGCTGCTGCTGCTGCCTCTGCCACTGCTTTGGCTCACGCCCCTGCTCCCGCACCTACTAGTGTCCACTTCCACTCGAATTGGGTCGGCCTCGTCCACGTCCTGATGAAAGGGGAGGCACACACACATTTTGGTTGAAACTTTGAAAGCTCTTAAATCCTCGTGCTTACTCTGCACAGATGGAGTTGGCCTCTTCCACACTCTGAAAGGTATAGATGCCACACTCTGAAAGGTATAGATGCCACACTCTGAAAGGTATGGATGCCACACTCTGAAAGGTATAGATCTAAGGTAAAGATCTAAGGTATAGATGCCACACTCTGAAAGGTATAGATGCCTCTTCCACACTCTGAAAGGTATAAATTAAGCCAGGGATCACGCAAATCAGGCAAACCAGATAAAAAATACAGACACGTTTCTGTTCATAATTGATTCTGTTCATGAACCAAGACAGTTATCTCGCCAGCTTGCGCAAGACACGTATTCTTCATTCCAGAAGAATTTCATTATATTTGGCCAAGCCAAGCTTACAACACCCCTGATCTTTAATATTATTTCATTTGTCATGAGCTTTATGGCCGGCATTGGCACGCAAGTGTTTGAATCCTTTGTTCAACGTGGGAAGGTTATTTTCTGCCTGCAAATTCCCCCTCTCTTTTAATTCACAAAGAAGTCAGATGAAAGTGCTGCAATCAATTTAAGGGAAATATGTATTTTGGTAATGCCAAAACTTAGAAAGCCAGCCAGCAGCTTGAATTGACTGTAGCATTCTTTATCTTCTTCCCAGGCCCAAACACCCTCCTTAACAAGTCATATAGGCAATAAAAATCGCCTCCCACCTTAAAAGGAACTATCCATTTAGCCAGCAATTAACCCTACTTACTTAGGCACCCCATTTCGTGATCAGGGCCTGTGATTAAACCCACTCACCCAGGCACCCCATAATCAAGGCCTGCGACTGACCCCACTCACCCACGCACCCCATTTTATAATCAAGGCCTGCGACTGACCCCACTTACCCAGGCACCCCATTTCGTGACCAGGACCTGCGACTGAATCCACTTACCCAGGCACCCCATTTTGTGATCAGGGCCTGCATTGAGTTCTTCAAAACCTCACAAAAAATGTGCTCCACATACGCATCCATAATGACAGGTGCCACGTGATGATCTGAGAATTGCTCTTGCTGCTCTTGCTGCTCTTGCTGCTGCTGCTGCTGCTGCTGCTGCTGTTGTGAAGCGTTTGCTGTAGAAGGAGAGGGGTGAAAACTGGATGAAGGATAAGGATCCAATCGAGAGGACATGACCTCAACCCCTGGCGCTGTCGAGTTCTTCTCAATGCAAAATGCTCTGTGAGTGTGTGCAGTAGTGCAAAGTGTGGTGTTCAGATGTATGCTGCTTTGTAAGGCAATAAAAAGTTGTAGCAACTACAAAAATAAAAGGGGGGAGGAATCAAAGAAACAGCCCTGAAGAACTGATGTATGCTGCTTTTTGAGACAAACTAAATAATTGTAGCGTCTAACAGGGGGCTTCGAAGGAATATCTCTGAAAAACGGGCCTTAGAGGGCCGCCAACCAATCAGAGAGGTTGTGGGTGTAGAGAACATACAAGAAAAAGCACTTGAAAAGAAAAAGGCAAGCACGCACGGGTCATTGCTAGTAAAAATCGTGCCATTTACGCCCGTCTTACTTTGTGTCTTCAGCTGCCAGCTCAAGGAACGGCACCAGGGGAACGTTCAGATTAATGAGGGGGGGTGGAGGGGCGTGGGGATCAAAGCCAGGCGGGCCTGCAGGGCCCGCCATTGACCAGCGCTTGGCCTCTGCACAGAGCAGGGAAGGACGTGAGGAATAGGGCCTAAAGTGTGTGTGTGCGTGTGTGCGTGTGTGTGTATGCGTGTGTGTATGTGTGCGTGAGTGTATGTGTTCGCGCGAGTGAGGAATAGGGTCTAGAGTGTAAGAGACGTAGATGATGCCACCCATACCCACAAGGGTAGTACATAGGGTTGTCCAGAACCATACATATATATATATATATATATATGTATACCGTACGTCCATGGATCCACCGCCCACTCCGAGAAAAAAAAAATTTATATGGCCAAAATGTGCAACCGCCCCCCCTATAATAAATATTTTACTGTTTGCCTTGCAACCGCCCCCCCCCTCGCTGGAACTCCCTGACGGGTGCAACGGGTGTAGATGGGGCTGGGGCTGGGGGTGAAGAGGTAGGCGGAGCTGGGGCTGGGGGGTCAGGGAGTGCAGGGAAGTTGAGTCAGGAACTCCTGACCACTCATCGGACGGCTTCCTGACCACTCATCATCACTCGCACTGCTCAAAATCGTTAATTTCCGCCACCGCCCCACAACCGCCCCCTTAAGTTAAGCATACATCAATTCACCGACCTGTCACCACACCCACTAACAACATACATTAATTCAACAACAACATTAATTTAATAACATACATTAATTCACCGCCCTGTCACCACCCCCACCAAAAAACGATAACTAGGGGGTGGTGATATACGTTTTGTATAGTGTACGGTTATGTACGATATTATAAGCAGAGAGATCACCATACATACGATCATACACGGTGCATACATACGGTTTTGGCCAACCCTAGTGGTACACATAGTGATGAGGGCTTTTTCTTGGAGAATGGGAGGGGAAATGTGCAACTCGAAACACATTGGCAGACAAAAAAGCCTCTCCAGAAACGTCTGAAAGACGCAGAAATTATGGTTGCTCACGTTTTGCAAGCTATCATTTTTTCATCTGTGCTGTTGTTTTATTGTTTGCTATACAGCGTATTATTATAGACTGCCTGACCTTAAGGGGCTTGATATTTAGCACGCTAGCCAGGACAGGCTTAGAGCCCGCAGTAGTAGAAACTAGGGCAGTTGATCTTCTTCTCGCAGCCATAATAGACTTTGCAGCCTGCCAAGGTAGTGTCTCCAGTTTCCCTGACCTAGGCCAGGCTCACCCATTTGTGTATGCTAGGCCAAATGGCTACTTAGCTGTTTCACTGCAGCTCCCTCCCTAGCGTGTCTGCCGCCTTGCTCTAAGTATAGGTGAGCCTGCTACCCCTTGCTTTCGGCTCTCAGTAAAACAACCAACTCTTGTTATCTAAACCTTTAGCTCACTGTACTCCTCTCGTGTCTCCCTAGTATGGGCTCGTAATGCTGAGATTGACGTGTTGGCGCAGCTGCGCTTTTTATAGGGGGACTCTTTCTTCTCTTTGGGTTGTATTGGAGTTGGTTTTGGTGCACCAGTCATCGCAATGGCTTAGCTGTTTTTATCTTGGCTTATTCTTAGCTTACCTATTTTATATGTTGAGAACCTCGTAGTGGTGTAGCTAGACGTGCCCTCGTCCCGTTGCCTTTTAACTCTTTACTAGCCCTGTCTTCCTAAACCATGTTGTTATAATGTAGGCACCAAAGTACGCAGGCTTTTCTTCCTTATTTATTTCCCGTGCTTGACCGTCTTGTACACGTTTTGCCCTTTTCCTCATCGACCTGGTTGCCCCCCCTTCTTTCTTTTATTTCTTCCAGCCTGCCTTCTTTGCTTCCCTTTTATTTATCAACTTTCAGTGTCGTTTCAACCTCGTAGTAGGGAGTTTGCTATCTCCCCTTCACCCATGTAATACGCCAACAACAACCATAAGTTCTTTGTTGCACGCTGTGATCAAGCACTCTGATCATTGTCAGATCAAAAGCTCTTTGTTCTGCACGCTGTGATCAAGCATTCTAACTATCGTCTGACTAAAAACTCAGCCAGAGTCTCGGGTTGTAGGCCATCCTTGTAACCCCTGTAACCCCTAACCATTGTCTGATTAAAAACTCTCTATTTTTGTTCCACTGACTGAACACAGGTTCTCCTCACAAGTAAACGATTAAATATTTAGCCATAAGCAGCTGCTACAAGTATCAAATCGTTGGATGCTTTCGTTTAGCACCCTTAGTATGAGTGGCCATCACCAGTCTTGATCTGCAATTCCCCAATCACGATGAACCTTTACACCTGATAATAATTTTTAATAAAGATGTTGCCTTCGTGTCTGACCGTGCTAAACACTGTTGTGCTTTCTCGTGCTTCCTTGACCAACCATTGGCCTTCACTCCTGTCAATCAAGGCTGCTCTATAATTCTGGTTGGGTCTGTCCATCAAGGCTGCTCTATCATTCTGGTTGGGTCTGCCAATCAAGGCTGCTCTATAATTCTGGTTGGGCCTGTCAATCAAGGCTGCTCTATCATTCTGGTCGGGTCTGTCAATCAAGGCTGATCTATTGTTCTGGTTGAGTCTGTCAATCGAGGCTACTTTATCATTCTGATTGGGTTACCACCATCAGCAAAGATTTCCCCTCTTATTGGTAAAGCAGTGATAATAAAGTACGGGTTATTACCTTTAGCTTTGTTGGCAGTGCCCAGTTTAGTCTCTTTCTGGCCGTGCCTTTTCTGGTAGTGACCCCATGCACTAAGGTACTGGGATACCAGCAGCCGTATGGACAGGGTGAAGGTCTGTGAGGAGAGGGGTACCAGACAGGGTGATGTTCAGCAAGGGGCGGGGGAGAAAAGAAAGGTTATGTAGAAAGACAATGGTAGGAAGCCACAGCTAAGTTTTAGGAGAAGAAAGAGGGGTTGGCCAGAACAGTATATACAACATGTACGATCGTATATATTGTAATTCCCCTGCTGGTAGTACCGCACATACACCGTACATACGTATGTACACATTTGGTTTGACCAAGTATATGAATGGCTAAGTGCAGGCAATGAAATTAGTGTGCAGGGACAGGCAAATTTAATTCTAGAGGGACTCCTTTGTTTGATGTGCACACCGTCCTGTGCAGCCTAGCGCCAAACAGCTGCCATCTTGATACAATACAGAACCACACCACACCACACCTTTCGTCTGAAGTTTCAAGTCACAGCTGCCATCTTGATACAATACAGCACCACACCACACCACACCTTTCGTCTATAGTTTTAAGTCACAGCTGCCATCTTAATACAATACAGCACCACACCACACCACACTTTTCGTCTGGAGTTGTAAGTCACCTGCCATCCACACTGTAAGGCCCATACCTCAGGTTGGCCAGAACCATATATACGGTGTATGTACTGTATTTTCGGCAGGGAAGTCACCAAATATACGGTCATATATGGTGAACGGTGTATATACACGGTTTTGACTGACCCTACTCATACCTCGTGGGAGTTCATGACAGCATCCATGGCTCTCACACGATGCACGTCGTCCCACCTGCAAAATCATTGGTGTCGGCAAAACATAGTATGCAAAAGGAAGGATACAATTCGACCATGATCTGTGTCAGGTTATACTCTTTGAGAGAATTTTAGGGACCGCCTCCATTGTTCTGACAGGATGCATGACACCTGTGCACACCTGTGCAAATCAGTGGTGTTAACAAAAATTAGCATGCAGCAGGAGGGACACAATCTGACTATGATCTGTGCCATGTTGTGCTCAAATGCTTAGGGACTGCATCCATTGTTCTGACACCATGCACGTCGTCCCACCTGTAAATTACTAGTGTCGGCAACGCATAGCATGCAGTAGGAGGGACACATTCTGACTATTATATGTGCCAGGTTGTGCTCAAATGTTCAGCGAGCACATGCATGGCTCTAAAACGACACATGCTCACCTGTGGAAACATTGATGTCGGTAAAAGATAGCATACAGTAGGAGGGATGCAATCTGACTATTATCTGTTCCAGGTTGTGCCCTTTAATTGGACTTTTTCTTCTTCTTTTTGAGCTTATGAATTTATTTGTGGCTGGCCGAGACCAGTCAGCAGCCGATAAGCCAAAAAACCTGGCTGAAGGTCACCCCCATTGTAACCATTGTAACTATAAGTGGTTAATGTTAAGGCACCGCATCCGTTGTTCTGGTAGGATGCATGTCGTCCAGCTTGAGTAACCAATGGTATTAACAAAACATAGCACGCAGTAGGAGGGGTGCAACGATGATCTGTGCTCAAATTTTAGGGAATGCATCCTCGACTCTGACATTATACTGTGAAATCATGTTAGCAAAACATAGCATGCAGGTGCTCCTCCTGAAAAGCCCCACAAAGGTATAGGATTAATAAAATACTGTGTTTTAGTGGGAAACCACTGAAATAGGTGATCCTAGAGTTGTGTTGTTGAGAAGCCTCGTCTTTTTTTAGGTAAATTCAAGAATGATCTATTATACTCTAGAAGGATACACAGGAGTTCAGTGCTCCCGATGTCATTTTTAATACCAAAATATTGATGGAATACTTGCCCTTGCAAATGAAAAAAGAAACCATTCCAGCTTGTATTCACATGCAGTACAGTCAAAAGCAACACGCAAAGACGATATTCATGCCAGCTTCATGCAAAGAGCAAAACGTAAAACAAGTAGCAGACCTACCAGCCAGGCATTTCAGCGCAGTGTTGCAGTCTTCCAGGCAACTGGACGGCCTCGGCATCTACCTACAGGCGCATCGAACAATTGAGCGGTAACTTTGATAACTACACGTCATTATGCATACGTCAATGAGCAAGCGACTTGTATGGACGACATTTAGACATCAGTTGTCAAGACATATCCCAAGCAAGATCACAAAAACACACTTTTTTGCTTTGTATCTGAGCTTGTGGGTTTATTGTTGAATGGCCAAGACCAGTCACAGGCTGATCAGCCGAACCGCCTAGCTGAAGGTCCTCCCATGTAAATCTAAATATAAATCAGGCAAGATCAACTGGCTCTGTTTATTGGCACGTGTCATGACTTGGGAATGCAAGCCGCCAAAATTTCAATTAGAGTAGGGTTGGCTAAGACCGCGAATGACCACACCTTCCCCTGCTACAGAAAACAAAACGAGGAAGTTATGCAAAGAATTAGGAAACCATGCCGGCAGAAAAAATACCTGATACCACATTCAGTAAGAGAAGAGCCTCTACGGTACCGGGCATTGTAAAACTCCTCCACTACAAAGGAAAAGAAAGCGATTAACGGGGATCAGGAGGGTTGCAGGCTTGACCGGAAAGCGGCTCCTTGTGAGAATAAGTCATACATTAAAAAATATTACTTCAGCCCTTCACATGTGGCATGAAGCAATACGTCAATATATCAGGCCTTTGGGGGCTTCTTAGTTAGACACCCTTCCCCTCTTACTCGCTCGCCCTCTCCCTTAAATTTTAAGCATTATTCTGTGATTAGTCGTTCTGCGACCTCAATGTGTGAACTACTGTTTTTGTCATTGTTGAAACTACTGTTTATACTTAGGGTTGGCCAATACCATATATATACTGTGTATATACGGTATTTTGGCAGGGAAATCACCGACTATATGGTCATATACGGTATAAATATATACGGTTCCGGCCAACCCTATTTATACTCAATGAATGCAATGGACCGCCCCCCAGATCTAGACCCTTTCACCTGCAGCTTGAAGTCCAAGAGCGCCTCACACAAGGCCAAAACGTCCGCCTGTCAAAAACGCACAAAGGATATGAGTGCATTTAATTCTATAGTCCTCCAACACATGAAGATCAGGCCAGCTAATTTCATCCTGGCTGCCTGCTGCTGCCAAATGTGCAGCACATACAGCATTAGGATGCCCTGTTCTACATAACTACATACTTTTGAGCACATGCAATGCATGCCCTGACCCCATACACATTGCGGCAATTTTGTGGCACTCCAAGGCAGGGTTCTAAGGCGCTCACTGCTCATTTTGTGGCACTCCAAGGCAGGGTTCTAAGGCGCTCACTGCTCATTTTGTGGCACTCCAAGGCAGGGTTCTAAGGCGCTTACTGCTCATTTTGTGGCACTCCAAGGCAGGGTTCTAAGGCACTTACTGCTCATTTTGTGGCACTCCAAGGCAGGGTTCTAAGGCGCTTACTGCTCATTTTGTGGCACTCCAAGGTGGTACTTCAAGGCGTTTACTGCTCATTTTGTGGCACTCCAAGGTGGTATTTCAAGGCGCTCACTGCTCAATCTGTGGCACGCTAAGGCAGGGTTCTAAGGCGCTTACTGCACGTTTTGTGGCACTCCAATGTAATACTTCAAGGCGCTTACTGCTCAATTTGTGGCACTCTAAGGCAGCATCCCAAGGCGCTTACTGCTCATTTTGTGGCACTCCAAGGTGGTATTTCAAGGCGCTTACTGCACGTTTTGTGGCACTCCAATGTGGTACTTCAAGGCGCTTACTGCACGTTTTGTGGCACTCCAAGGAGGTACTTCAAGGCGCTTACTGCTCAGTTTGTGGCACTCGAAGGCAGCATCCCAAGGCGCTCACTGCACGTTTTGTGGCACCTACAGCAGCTTGCTACCTTACCCACTGCTTGCTTTTGGAGGCGTAGTCCTAAGTTGCCGAACGAAACGAGAGTACCGCGCACGACACACATTTGCTCACTTGTTAACCGCGCACAACACTGTTTACTGCGCACAACACTCATTTGCTCATTTGTTTACCGCGCACACCACTGTTTAGTGATGTAACCTTACCTTGCCTTACCTTGCCGCGCACAACACTGTCTACCGCGCACAAAACTCATTTGCTCATTTGTTTACCGCGCACAACACTGTTTAGTGATGTAACCTTACCTTACCTTACTTTACCGCGCACAACAAAGATTACCGCACACAACACACATTTGCTCATTTGTTTTCCGCGCACAACACTGTTTAGTGATGTAACCTTACCTTACCTACCTTACCGCGCACAACACTTTTTACCGCACACAACACTCATTTGCTCATTTGTTTACCGTGCACAACAATATTAAATGATGCAACCTTACCTTACCTTACCTTACCTTACCGCGCACAACACTGTCTACCGCGCACAACACTCATTTGCTCATTTGTTTACCTGATCATCGTGGCCAAGGCATGCTTGCTGTTGCTCTTGGATGTTCTGCTGCTGCTGAAGCAGCTGCATGCTTGGAGAGACTGCCGTCGCTGCCAACCCAACGTTCCCCTGCTCATTTCCCAGGTGACAAAAAAAATCGGTTTGGAGGTGCTGAGAGGAGAGTGTTTGCAGCAGGAACGCTGCCAACCCAAAATCATGTAGGGAAAGAGCGCGCAACAGATTTTACATAAGCTCGCAACAGTTTTCACATAGCGCGCAACAGTTTTTACATGAGTGCGTAACAGTTTCCACATAAGTGCACAACAGATCTCACATAAGCGCGCAACAATTTTCACATAGCGCGCAACAGTTTTTACATAAGCGCACAACAGTTGCAACACGAGTGCACGCAGTACTGGAGAGGGCAAACAATGCTAGGCAAGCGCACACCTTCATCCTGCGGCCTGCCAGCACAGGCGCCACGCAGCGCTGGAATGTGCAAACTGCTGCCTCCTTGTGTGCGGCCCCCTGCTCTATGACTGAGCAGAACGTTGCAATGAGGCCCACCTGCTCAAAAAAGGGAGGAAGAGCCAGCGTAGGGACCTCATGAATGTGGAGCTGCAGCGAGCCGCAACTGATAATCATTTGCCCACAGCTGTAGCCTCATTTATGCTAGCATCCTTGTGTGTGTGTGTGTGTGTGTGTGTGTGTGTGTGTGTGTGTGTGTGTGTGTGTGTGTGTGTGTGTGTGTGTGTGTGTGTGTGTTTGTGTGTGTCTACCTGTGAGATGGAAATCCTACTGACGACACCGGTGTTGGTGTGTATGTGTGTGTGTGTGTGATGTGTGTGTGTGTGTGCGTGTGTGTGTGTGTGTGTGCGCGCGCGTGTGCTGACACTGGCAATCGTCGGTTATGTTGGCAGCTGCAATCGTCATTGATGCTCACACACAGCAGCGTACCGTCATGCCACCCTCCCCTGCAAATTGCTGACAGACCTAGATCACCTAAATCAACATAGATCAGTCCCGGTGTGTGTGTGTGTGTGTGTGTGTGTGTGGCAAGTGCAACGCTTACCTCCTGCTGCTGCGCGCCTCGTGACCCTGATTGCTGCCTGTTCAGCTGCCCTATGATGCCTTTCAGCTCGTGCACATGGGTGCGTGAACGCCCAGGGATCTGTGTGTGTGTGTGTGCTTGCGTGTTACACTGAGCTCCACGCTTGTGTGGACAGACTCAAAACCAAGGTCAAGATCAGCTTCAGAGTTGAGGCCGCTGTTTAGACCAGTGCCTAAAACGGCACTCGGAGGGCAGAAAAGGTAATTTGTGTGTGTGTGTGTATGTGTGTTTGTGTGTGTGTATGTGTGTTTGTGTGTGTGTGCGTGTGTGTGTGTGTGTGTGTGTGTGTGTGTGTGCGTGTATGTGTGTGTGTACCACGTGAGACCTGCTGCTGCAGGCATTAGTGAGGATTTCCGGGTCAACAGTTTGCACCATCGTACGCAGCCATTGTAGCCAAAAATGAAAGGTCGTAGCCAACGTTGTAGCCAAGGTTGCCATTGTAGCCAACATTGTAGCCAGCATTGTAGCCAACGTTGTAGCCAATAATGAAAGGTTGCCCTGGCTGACATGCGGAGACGTGACGTAGCTGGATATTTGACATAACAGTTGACCATTGGAATGAACGCACAAGGGTCTGCATCTTCATTAGCCAGGCCATTTTCCTGCCTCGGGAAACCGTGCATGAAACTCTCCCAGTGAAATATATGTCACAAGATTGTTTTGTGACTTGAGTTTCACGGGAAGTTGCAAGACAAGCACAGCACAGAACGTGACGTGAGCAGCATTGCCAAGCACACACGAGCACGCAGCTGCACGCTCAAAGAGACAAGCGCACGTGTACACACACACGTAACAGCATCATCACAGACAGACACCTGCCTGCTCGCGTACGATACGAAGCCCAAACTCATGCAGATGCTGCAAGCTGCCTTCGTCGCTCGCAGAACGATGGAGCCTCAACAAATCGTCCGTGTGCATGCGGGGGGCTGCCACAGGTGTGTGCACATTCTCAAACGTATCTGGCGTGTGCTTTAGCGTTGTCTGTGAATAAGGCGCAGACATAGAGGAGTGCCGGAGCCTGAGCGTAGAGGCATTGCCCACACGCCTCCTGGTCCTCTTTTGTTGGTGGTGGATGTGCTCAAGGAGCACAGGTTCACGTCTGCTACACGCCTGGGTGGGTGTTGTTTCGTCTTCGAGAGTCCCAGCAGCTTGAGATGAGAGGTATCTGGAAATGCTTGATATGGAGCAGGTCCTGCAGGCTGTCTGCAGCCGCAGGCTGCATGATTTCAGCATTGTGAAGACTTTGATAAGACTGTGAAAAAGCAAAGTAGACAGGTTGCTATTATACTATTTAAATCTTAAATCCTATATTGCAACAGGGCAGAATAAAGGCAATCAGAGTGAGAGGCTCAAGAATGCAGTATTCTAGTGTGGGTCCGATGATGTCTGGTGATGTAACACGCACAGTGCCATACTGGAAAGGTGATCACACACACATTGCACACACACATGCACACCACACACACACACTCACACACACACACACTCACACACACACACACACATACACACATATACACACACACAATCAC
>Ga0307963_1002126_pt1:0-7500 | contig 15576 bp, 16 predicted proteins | sample OrgLakmetagen594_FD_201829 | JGI IMG/M metagenome (GOLD analysis project Ga0307963, IMG submission 201829) | Saline water microbial communities from Organic Lake, Antarctica - #594 | ecosystem: Environmental > Aquatic > Non-marine Saline and Alkaline > Saline | place: Antarctica: Organic...
GCTCAGTGCCTGATGGCGAGTAGGTAGCCTGGCATGTAATCTGAAATCATTCTCAACAGGCTGTTTGAAATGTTGCTCAAGGTGTGCAGTCCAAGCATCAGCAGAAATGGGAGTAGTGTCAACGCGGCAAGTAAGACCTTTATCATTGTGTAGCTGTTCGACATAGTCAAACGATTGACATCATCACTACCAGTGGAGTCTTTTCTTGAACAGCCGCATTGCCGCACGAATCCAATTGAACCGTAGGGGTTTCAATCCACACTCGTGCATGACACACCATGAAGGCGTGGTGTCTCTGACCCCCAACATCCTATTTAACACTGCCAACAGCCATTTCTGCAGGGGACTGTCCCTCTCTTTATTGCCTTGTAAACAGTGGCCCAAATCTGACTCGCATACATACCAGCAGAACAGGTGTGACATTGTCTTTGGTGCCAATCACAATGCATTTGCCACCAAGTTTACAGGTTTCTGAATCTGCCACCCAGTGTATGATGACACAAAAATGTTCTAATGCGTGCAACTCTCCCTAACTATGATCTGCGATGTGTAGCGAGCTACCAACCGCCACCTTCTAATTTCTACCCAACTAGGAGAACAAGAGCATCAATGCCTACAGAGCATTGGTGCGAGATAACCCAAGATACTGCACCACGCTTGGCATCATCCCCAAGACAAAACTCACATATGCAATGCCAACCTCGTGGAAGGTGTACAACGTAATTTCTCCGACCTTATCTGGAGCATGGATATTATTGCTGTATGGAACAAAGAAGCAAAACAGCGTTTAATTGATGGCTCGCCAATTTGGCTGCAAACACTGCAAAGGAGTATCCCAGAAGGAGTTTAGGAAAAGCATCAGCAGTGCCTCGCAAGAGAGGACACAGACCACATCACCAACCATGTTAACCCCCAGTACCTCAAATCAAAAAGAAAGGACGTCACTGGCCAGGAAAGAGGCCAAAACGCTAACGTCCACCTCCAACCATGGGACGATAAGCAGTTTGAATTGAAGTGCCCCGATTGGAAATTATGGGCATACACGGACAGAAGCTGCATAGGCAAGGCCGGAAACTTTATAGGCGCAGGTGTATACTGCCCTCAAACCAAAGCTGAATGTTATGTGAACTCAGGAGGCTTAAGAACGACGAACACCATCAATAGAGCTGAGCTCACAGGGATTGCAGCAGCGCTTACCAATAAGTATACCAAGATTGCAACGGACAGTGCATGCTCCCTAAGCCAAATTAGAAAACAACTTCTCTTCCCTGAAATGCAACGAGCCCATATACACTCAAATCTGCTAGAACAGATTGTATCTATTATTTATGCATCACCAGAACCTATCTGCTTCTATAAAGTGAAAGCCCATAGTGGCATTGCCGGAAATGAATTTGCAGATGCTATTGCCAAACACTCTGCCTTACATGACGGAGGTTATGACATGCACTTTCAGCCTCCAGCTCCAGACTGTAATGCATACACACACCTTTACTGGATTGCGGCTAAAGACACCGATGAGGATCCCAGCGGAAGAGGGGCAATTACACCTAGGCTTCGTGCACTCTCTGATATAAAGGCCAAGCTGAAAACAGAAATGTGCAAATCACGCAGACTGGGGAGCGCCAAAACAGATACAGGGTATTACAACTACTGGAAGGACCTTAGACCTTTGGTCAATAAACAAGCCACAATTGCTTTCTGGAACACTAGTACTCTCAAATTCTACAAAAGCGTAATGTGATGAGGTACCGCACTGGTACAATTTTTAATCAAAAACTGCCCCATCTGCCCTTGCACTGATAGTGCGCTTCACATACTCTCAGGCTGCCAACACACTAAAATGAGGAACATGATTATATAACGCCATAATACGGCAAGTGTGCTGATTGTCCAAGCCCTACAAAAGGGACCATGCGGTGCTAACCAAATTCCCTACACTGACGTAGGCAGCGCACAAAACTATCAGAGCAAGGCCTAGATCTGAGAAACAATGCCAACAAAACACTGTCCTCTTGGTTGCTATTAAAACTAACAGCACATGCTTTAAAAGCCTCTTCTCGTCCTGACGCTATCCTATATTTACCTAGCACCTAGCACTGCATGCTCATCTCGCGTAGCCACCCGCAACCCAAACTTGCAACAGCTTGCTAAAGACAAGAAATTAAATCTGAACCAGTGGGAGGTTCACCTGATTGAGTTTAGGTTCTGTGAAGAAACTAGGCCTGATCCCCAACTCCCAAAAGCAAAAGCACAGCACAGCGTGCTTATTGCCAACCTAAACAGACAAGGATATAGGGAAGTCAAGCTCCACGTGATCCTTGTTGGAGCTATGGATACTATTGACAAAGACTATACAGACAAACCTCTGGCAGACCTTAATCTGGATTACCATAAGATTTGACACACAAACTGAATGAACACTCCATCACATCTGCACTCATAAAAACAAGGTATGCACTGCAATATAACACAAGCAACAACAGTCAAGGATTGGGTCCGGGTGCTACGGCACACAACCCACCTGACCCATAAATTTCGTTTATAATTGTTTGCGCGGTGGGGGATTACCTGGTGCGGGCACCTATGTAGCCCCCTTCCTTAATCATGCTGGCTGTGTCATCACTACTTCATTTCTAATTAAAAAATTATTTACAGGCACAACGCTGCTGGACAAATGATTCTTAAAGAGATCCAATCAACAAGGTACACAGGGTGCCTACATGCCAGCATAAGCAGATGTAGGTAGTTGTGCAACAACAAGGCATTGTATACCCTTTTGAGGAGTCACAGGTAGGAATGACTCCAACCTGGCTCTTACCTTCCCATCTCAATGCACAACAGCGGCGGAAAATTAGCAAGCCAGATGCAATCATAATTACTCCGACCCAGCAACCACGCCCCAGACGAAACCCAACAAACACTTATCAAATTAGGTCTGCCAATAATGCAAGAAGAGTTGCCTGTTATAAAAAAAGAAAAAGAAAAGAAAAACTACACAGGCAGTGAGAACCACACCCCACATAAATTAGGGAAAAGGAGCCACTTTGGTACCGAGTACCATAAAGCTCCTCCACCGTTATAACTTAGCAGATGGCACTGCCAGTCCATACCCCTGGCTATGATGAAACCAAGAGACACAGCCAAATAAACGTGATATCCGCCTGATCAAAATGAAGTACCGTATAGACACTTCCCTTTCCCAACAAGCAGCTGCAGAAAAGGCACAAAAACAACACAAGCTGCTAATGCTTCGTTTAATCGGACACCACAAAACCCTTCACACCATCCTGCTAGGAGCAACAGGCACCATCTACAGCACCCACTCCACAGCCTCGGAGGTACTGGTCTCCATGCCACAGCACTTAAGAAAAATAACGCCTATATGCATTCAGATCGGCAACAAAAAACTTACAGGTGAGACGTAACAATGAACACAATTAGTTGTGTGAGGATGGTAAGGCCCTGACGCCTGCCCTTAGTAAAACGTTGCTAAAAAGGGTAATCTGACAGACGCTATTTCTGTACTTCGTGCGATACATATATCCACGTAACGCTTAGGGCCTATACTGTTTACTGTGAGAAAAGGCTAACCAAATTGAGCTATTCTGATGAACCCGCCCGTGACAAGTTGCAACTAACCTCCAAAATTATCTAAGCAATCTTCCCGGTGGTATGCAGGCTTCTGCCTTCCGCCAACCACACCTTTCGTCAAAATACTTACACCCGCCAGGCTGGTCACACGGGGTTTAGTTATTAGTTGCAACTAAATTGGCATCGTGGCGTTAGCTAAAATTCAACTTGAAAATTTCATCCATACGACACATATATGTGACGTTTGTGTGTCTTCGTCGCGGCTTTACCACGGCGTTTTAAAAGGTCTGGGATTGGGAACGAAAAAGAATTTGTGAACGTGCCCCCCCCCCCCCTTCCCTCCTTCCCTCCTTCCCCTAGTTACTAAATAGAATTTATTATTTTGGTCCGGCACCATGCGTTCAAACCGCAAACCGAAATGATAAGGAGAATCAAAAACACATAAAATTATGGTTGGATTATAAGCCGCAAGGAAGGGCCTACCGGTCGGTTTGGTTGTTTGGGGTGTGACCGGCCTGAATGTGTATGCATTGGGTCCCGTTTTCTGTAGCTCTAGCTACCTTTGCCAGTGCAGCACATGTGTGGGACAAACTGTTTACCCTGGTATGTGCGAGCATGCTGTGGTAGTAGCCGCTAGCAACGTCGCCAATTTGCTAACACGTTCTCTGAATCAATGCTAACACATTCCCTGAATCAATGCTTTGTGTTACGCGCACGCCTGTGTCTTGTTAGCTACAGCCTTTCCTGTTTAATAATAAGACTGCTGACCGATAGGTTTGCGAAGGATACCTAACCACAGGCCAAAAATTGCACGCGGAGGTCTCACGTTGAGCGTCTTTTCTTCAACAGGCATATGAGGAACAATTATTGAAACCTCATTTTGCAACCTCTGATTGCAAATGCAGTCCATCGTGCCTGAAGCCGTTGTGGAGTGCTCGTGGAAAATGGATGGCTTGCCGGTGATAGAGCACTTGCTTCTTCTCCCAGGTAATCCCTGCACTCTCTTTAGCTGACTGTGAGGAATAGCACCACGCTCTGGGTAATGTTTTGCAAAATCTCCCATACTCGTATAGGTGCAGTAAAAACTCTTAAAGCCTTTGCTAATTCAAGGTGCTGGCCTTCGTAATTAAGCTGACCTTCTCACCTTAAATATTTCCCAGGCCTCACGTACCCGGTGAACCCCCACTCGCTGCTTTCCTTGTTCTCTGGCAAGGACAAAGCCAGCAACAACGGACAGTATTTGGGGTCAGATGGACAGCTTATGAGTTCGAGCGGGTGCATGCGAGAATGCTGTCTGCTGTTTTGCCTGGCTGCGTCTCGTGCTCCAATGGGCAGCTCCCAACGGGACCATCCGCTGGTGGGTGTCCCTTGAAAAGTAGGGAGAATTAAACAGACAAGACTAGGGCCACATTTAGAATTGCTCGTGGTAAAGGAACTTCATCAATATACAAATGCAGTGCTGTATTTTTGCAATTCTGGCTAACACTGTAATTTTGCAATTCTGGCTAACTTTGAGGAAGGCTCCAAATTGGTCCTCACGCAAGTCAAGGCTCGACTTATTTAGTGGCCGTTCTAAGCTTTTGTAGCTGTGGAAGCCCAAGCAATGGGTTTGCCAGTGTCTCCTCAAAGACACCTCACAGCGTCATTCCTTCAACTTACTACTTGGAGAAGCGGGACGAAGTTTAGGCGTGATAGAAAATACACGCACACATTTGTAATTCCACAGGTGGTGTAGCAGCGCGTTGCAAAAGGCATACTCGAGATGTAAGATTAGGAATTGTATTCCTATATGAATCGTTACAGGTGGTGTCAGGGCTCCTGCTGTCCTATGCTTGGGCGTTGGCTTGGAATGTGAACTGGATTCCTTTCCTGTGCTTCTTGGCTGCCTCCTCCACCGTTCACATCCTAGCATGTGAGTGTGAAAGATGGATTACATGAACCCTGGTGTCTTTTAATTGTGCAAACTGCATGTCACACGCTATACTTGTTACAAGGGGAAAATGTATTCCTTTTTAATTGTGCAAACTGCATGTCACATGCTATATACTTGTAACAAGGGAAAAAGGTATTCCTTTTAAATTGTGCAAACTGCATGTCACATGCTATACTTGTTACAAGGGAAAAAAGTATTTCTTTTGCTCGGCACAAAACTAGGACAGCAGTCGCGTCAAAGGGTGACAATAACCATACACATATCAAGGTTTGCAGTTCAATGCAAGATTTGAATATGGCAAATCCACCCAACTCCATGTACCCAAATTACCTCACATTTGACGCTTTTCATCCAAACAGGGAATATTATAAATGTTGTCAAGCCATGTTCGCAACGGCCACAGAATCGGCACGTGCGTGAAATAGGTAAGTTGACTTTCACTTACTGCAACCTGCCTGATCTCAGTCAAGACACTGTACATACAATGACAATCAAACTGTTGCATGATGTGGGTCACAGATCTTAACAGCAGCTTAGGAAAGGGAAAAATTACGCAATCAGAGAAAACCACTCCCCACAATAAGAAAGATTACGCACTCAGTGAAGGCCAATCCCCACAATAAAAAGGGAAAAGGAGCCACTGTAGTATCGGGTACCGTAAAACTCCTCCACAGACTGGAAGCAGAAGTAAAGAAAACGATCAATGGAGATCAGGTGGGCTGCAGGATTGGCCTGAACCGGCTCCTGACGAGATTCGATAATGATAGTTATGGAAAGGGCACTTCTGGTGTGGACAAGACAAGCAGTGTTATAATCAGTATGCTATGATGCGCTTTTGCTGCTAAGTGTGGCGGACTTCCTCGACCTTTCAAATCTGATTAAGTGCTAAAGGCAAGCTGCTATTCCCCAAAGCGATATTAGCGTTGTATGCTCCTAGGTTTGGGAGTTGAGTTGGAGATAGCAATTTTATACAGCAATGCTCTCTCCCAATATGAATTATGGATGTTACCAGAGGACTTGCAGTGTGGCTGTTCCTCTAAAAGCGCAATTCCATGGCTTGAAAATTGTAGTTGTAGCTGACCTCGTTTAGTCGTAATGTAATGGCTCACTATGACTAACAAAAGCGACTGTCTGAACTGGATTTTGAACCGATCAATCCATGATTTGTGCTATATGTGTGGTTGGCCAGAAGCATATGTAGACGGTGTATATACTGTATTTTTGGCAGGGAAAACACCAAATATACGGTCATACACAGTGCAGCTTTACAGTTTTGGCCAACCCTAGCTATATGATGTGCTATAGGGTGACAATGGTGATGTGCTATAGGGTGACAATTGTGATGTGCTATAGGGTGACAATGGTGATGTGCTATAGGGTGATGTGCTATATGGTGACAATGGTAATGTGCTATAGGGTGACAATGGTGATGTGCTTAGGGTGATGTACTATAGGGTGATGTGCTATAGGGTGATGTGCTATAGGGTGATGTGCTATAGGGTGACAATGGTGATGTGCTATAGGGTGATGTGCTATAGGGTGACAATGGTGCGCAAGGTACAGCACTCTGGGTGTTGTGCTGTATCTTCCCCATCAATATATCTTGGTTTGGTATCACTACCAGCGACATTTTTTTCCTTCCTTATGTTATGATTAAGCAGGCTCACCGATTTGAGGTATTTGCCACTGATTTGAGAACCATGACGTGTGGACGACGAATCTGACGCAAAAACAATCATGGAGTTATAGTTTTCCTGCAATTTTACCTAGACCTTGATTTGGGGCTGAGAAGCGCATGGCTTGTCGTTGCTTATATTCCAGCCTTTTTTGCGACAATGCCAAAATGCACAATGACGGAATGCACATTGACGGAATGCACAGTGACGGAATGCACAATGACGGAATGCACAATGACGGAATGCACAATGACGGAATGCTCAGTGACGGAATGCACAATGACGGAATGCACAATG
>Ga0307963_1002126_pt1:12500-15576 | contig 15576 bp, 16 predicted proteins | sample OrgLakmetagen594_FD_201829 | JGI IMG/M metagenome (GOLD analysis project Ga0307963, IMG submission 201829) | Saline water microbial communities from Organic Lake, Antarctica - #594 | ecosystem: Environmental > Aquatic > Non-marine Saline and Alkaline > Saline | place: Antarctica...
ACATCCCTAGAGTTTACTGTTGAGTGCTGTTAACACATACCCTGACTTTGCTGTTGAGTGCTGTAAACACATACCCTGACTTTGCTGTTGAGTGCTGTAAACACATACCCTGACTTTGCTGTTGAGTGCTGTAAACACATACCTTGACTTTGCTGTTGAGTGCTGTAAACACATACCCTGACTTTGCTGTTGAGTGCTGTAAACACATACCCTGACTTTGCTGTTGAGTGCTGTAAACACATACCCTGACTTTGCTGTTGAGTGCTGTAAACACATACCATGACTTTGCTGTTGAGTGCTGTAAATACATACCCTGACTTTGCTGTTGAGTGCTGTAAACACATACCTTGACTTTACTGTTGAGTGCTGTAAACACATACCCTGACTTTGCTGTTGAGTGCTGTAAACACATACCCTGACTTTGCTGTTGAGTGCTGTAAACACATACCTTAAGTTTACTGTTGAGTGCTGTAAACACATACCTTGAGATTACTGTTGAGTGCTGTTAACACATACCTTGAGTTTACTGTTGAGTGCTGTAAACACATACCTTGAGTTTACTGTTGAGTGCTGTAAACACATACCCTGACTTTACTGTTGAGTGCTGTTAACACACACCTTGAGTTGACTGTTGAGTGCTGTTAACACATACCTTGAGATTACTGTTGAGTGCTGTTAACACATACCCTGTCAACTGCATGCACCAGCTTCAAAATTATTGAACACGATCCCTCAAGAACGCAAGCACGCACAGCTCTGTAACACTCTCCAGGATGCAAGCACACACACAGCCCTGTAACAGTCTCAAGAATGCAAGCACACACACAGCCCTGTAACAGTCTCAAGAATGCAAGCACACACACAGCCCTGTGACACTCTCAAGAATGCAAGCACACACACAGCCCTGTAACACTCTCAAGAATGCAAGCACGCACAGCCCTGTATTACTCTCAGCTGCCAACAGGGCCGGCATACCGTTCTGCGTGAGCGGGCACGTGCACCTGTGGCGGGGTCACCTTTCTCCATCTGCATGTTTGTCAAGTGCTTTTATCACATACTCACACCTTGATGTATCCTCTAGGATTGCAACAGGCATGATATCCCTGCTGCTGCTGACAGGGCTCAGCCGGCAAACTGTTTTGTGTGTGTAGGTACCCATGGAGTCGTCTTACTATACCTGCACGTCCGTCGAGTGCTTTTATCACACACTCACACCTTGATGTATCCTCTAGGATTGCAACAGGCATGATTTCCCTGCTGCTGCTGACAGGGCTCAGTTGGCAAACTGCTTTGTGTGAGCAGGTACCCGTGGGGTCGCCTTTCTATATCTGCACATCCGTCGAGTGCGCGGAGAGGGATAATGTGTTTTGTATTTTCTGTGACGCTGCTTGGGAAAATGGGCACAAGTGCTCTGCAGCCTTTGACATAAAGGAGGTGCGTGTAGAAGGAAGGGAAAGAAATGTGCACTTCCCGTTGCTGGGGCCTAACAGGCAGGCAGGCAGGCAGGCAGGCAGGCAGGCAGGCAGGCAGGCAGGCAGGCAGACAGGCAGACAGGCAGACAGACAGACAGACAGACAGACAGACAGACAGACAGACAGACAGACAGACAGACAGACAGACAGACAGACAGACAGACAGAGACAGACAGACAGACAGAGACAGACAGACAGACAGATAGACAGATAGATAGATAGATAGATAGATAGATAGATAGATAGATAGATAGATAGATAGATAGATAGATAGATAGATAGATAGATAGATGGATGGAGTCCTAGGTGCAGACTCCCTAACAACTTGGTCACGCTGGCTGCGATTCCCGAAGATCGAGCTGTTTGCTGTCCTGCTGTTTGGACGGCTGCACCTTCACATGATCTGTCATCTCAAATTTCGTCCTAAACCCTAAATTAAAGTCCAGTTGATTAAAGGTTCAAGAAAAGCAGCTGCCTTCTTGTTCTGCACAGGTGGAGGCCATGCTCCAGGTGGAGCGCACAGAGCCTGACGATGTTGATCCATCACTGTCACAGCTAGCCAACGTAGTGGTTAGCCCATGCCCAAGGTGCCCCCTACTGTACATACACACAAAAGACCCACGCTACTGCTACCACATGACGTGCGCAACCTGCCGTCAACAGTATTGCGGCATCTGTAGCTTTCAGAATAGGGACGGCACCTGGGTCAAAAGCCACAGTTGTGTAGACGGGGGTAGCATTTTCTCTCGTAGTGAGTCTCGACGCCAAGCCGTATTGAGCACTTACGCTGATGCCCTGGCTTGATCAGATTTAGATTTACACGGGGGGACCTTCGGTCTATACATTCGCCTGCCTCCTGTTTGCTCTAGCTCCTGTTTCTTTTGTTTAGCCAGGTGTGGTTTCAGGCTTTTTCCAAGCTTCCGATGAGATGCCCTTTCAGGCATATATACATATATAACGATGTAATCTTCCCTGACCTTACCTTCAGCCTATATACGCCGATGCCCAAGCTTGAATCCCACTGATTATGATATGAGGGCAAAAAAAAGGAGACTGATGGCTTAATCTGTAGCCTCTCGCAGACGACCTAGTAATAAGCCTGTCAGGATCACAGGATCAGGATCTAAAGCAGCGAAACAAAGGTAACAGGAATCCTACACGGGGCTGCCAAAACTGGAATGTGGGGAAAAGACCCAAAGAAACATCTGAGGACACAGCTCTCCAACAAAATAATCTTCCAAGGACAACATGCACACTTCATTGAGCAAAATGACCCTTTTACCTATCTTGGCGTTGAGCTTACTATGAGCCTGAACTGGACATACCAACTCACACGTATGACCTTATGAACAAAAACTCACAGGCCTCAGAAACTCATACGCCTCTCCCTGGCAGGCCATACACGTTATAAATATCGCAATCATGCCAAGCATAGCGTAAGCAATTCCCATGCAAGAGTTTACTGCAGATTTGAAGCATATCATTCTTGGTTTGCCATCCCTTTTTCTAGAAATGAGCGTATGCCGATTAATGTACCACGGTATCTCCATCTTGATCTGTCCAAACATGTTATGCGCAATATAAGTAGATTCCGCTTGCGTGCG
>Ga0307963_1002127_pt1 | contig 15576 bp, 20 predicted proteins | sample OrgLakmetagen594_FD_201829 | JGI IMG/M metagenome (GOLD analysis project Ga0307963, IMG submission 201829) | Saline water microbial communities from Organic Lake, Antarctica - #594 | ecosystem: Environmental > Aquatic > Non-marine Saline and Alkaline > Saline | place: Antarctica: Organic Lake...
ACCGTATATGATCGTACGTATTGGTAATTTTCCTGCTAGAAAGTCACGGTGCACACACCACGCATACGTATACATCAGGGATGTGTCATACGGCGTATTCGTATAATACGCCTTATCATATTTAACGCGTTTTTTACCGTATTGAACGTCCCAAATGAGCGTATGACACATCCCAATATATAGTTATGGTCAACCCTAGTCTGTGCGGTTTTCCTGTCAACAAGAAAAGTGCTGAAGCATTTGGCCTCTGTGTGCGACCCTAGCAAGCAGGCTCACACGCGAAAGTACACAGACACACACAGACACACACACACACACACACACTCACACACTCACACACACACACACACACACACACACGCACGCACGTACTTGACAGCCTGCTGCAAACATCTCTTGCACAGGTGCACACACAGCCACACATACTTGCACAGAAACACATACACACAAAGTCACACACACACACGTACTTGACAGCCTGCTGCAAACATCTCATGCACAGGTGCACACAAAGCCAAACATACTTGCACAGAAACACATACTCAAGGTCACACACACACACGCACGCACGTACTTGACAGCCTGCTGCAAACATCTCATGCGCAGGTGCACACACAGCCACACATACTTGCACAGAAACACATACTCAAAGTCACACAAACACACACACTCACACACAGTGGGAGGTATTGCTGGTGGTGGCAGTAGCAGCAAAACAGAGGGCGCACCTCGCTTAAACGCGCGCCAGAGACGCACGCTGCGCAGGGCAAAGGAGCGTGCCATCCGTGGTTTGATTGAAGCAGGCCATTTGGTGAGAGTGTGCGTGAGCGTGAGCGATTGGGAGCTCCCTCAGAGAGGGGCATGCTCCACGATGTTTGATGGGAGCAGGCTATTAAATTAGTATGTGCGGGCGATAATAAGCTCCCTCAGGGAGGGGCGTGCTCTATGTGTTTGATGGGAGTAGACCATTTGATGAAGCTGAATGCCGTGAATCTTGGTGAGCGTGAGCGATAGGGATTTCCTGAAGGGTGAAGGGCGTGAGCGTGAGCGATAGGAACTCCCTGAAGGGTAGCGAGGCCCCTGTTCGTTTATAAAATTACTAGGGTTGGACAAAATCGTATATCGTATATACACGGCGTATATTGCAAATAATTCCTGCGGTGAAGACTGTATATACGGCGTATATATACAGTTCTGGTCAACCCTAAGAAATACCAAACCTTGAAGGATGTCTGTGATGAACGGGCAGCAGTGGCTGCTTAACAAGCGATCTTTGGACTTATTGGGCAGACGCCAATTAAGTGGGTTTTGCTTTGCACTTTGCTTTGCAAAGCGCTGCTTTGCTTTGCTATAAAATCAAAGGATTCCAACCATTTGCAGTTCATATAAGCATGCGCAGAACAACGGGGGTTGTTGGCAGGACTGCATGAGGCAGGGCTTCATGAAAGCAGGACTGTGTGCAGGCCATTGGGTGAAGCCTTGCAGGCCTGCCAAGTGAGAGGCTCGGAAGAATGACACGATGTGTGTCACGTAGAGAGGCTCGAAAGAATGGCACGACGTGTGTCACATAAAGAGGCTCGGAAATCGAAAGAATGGCACGACATGCGTTACATAAAGAGGCTCGAAAGAATGGCACGATGTGTGTCACGTAGAGAGGCTCGAAAGAAATGGCACGACATGCGTCACATAAAGAGGCTCGGAAATCGAAAGAATGGCACGATGTGCGTCACATAAAGAGGCTCAAAAAAATGGCACAATGTGTATCACGTAGGGTTGGCCAGCACTGTATATATGCTCCGTATATGGCCGTATGTTTGGTAATTGCCCTGCGAAGAATGCCGTATGTCACCATATACATATGGTTCTGGTCAACCCTAGTGCCACTCAATTCATAGCTCATGGTCAGCAGGGTGCCCATGTGTGTGTGTGTGTGTAGCGTACGTGTGCTGTGTGTGCGTGTGTGGGTGTTGTGTGTGTGTATGTGTGCGGGTGAGTATGTGTGTATATGTGTGTACGTGCATGCTGCCACCACCTGCTGATCTTGCCTACCCAGGCCTCTAAGCAGGGAGAAATGAAGCCACCACCTGCTGATTCTTGCCTACCCAGGCCTCTAAGCAGGGAGAAATGAAGCCATGCAAGGGCAAGAAATCCGAAGGCATGGCATGCTAAGTGGCACACCCAATGTCAGGTCAACGTTTTTCACATGCTACCCGTGTGCTGGACCTCATGCATGCAGGGCCTGGAGGAAGAAGAGGGCAAGCCTCGCAAGCGGCGGCAGGAGGAGGGAGAGGCAGAGGACTTGTCAGGTGCGTATGTTTGGGAACAGGATACCTGTTGGCCAGGGCCATCTATATACGGTGTAAACACGGTATTTTTGGCAGGGAAGTCGCCAAATATACGGTCATATACGATGTGTATACGTAGGGCTCTGGCTAGCCCTAGGTACTTGTGTATGCCTCAGAGGTAGTTGAGACACCCACAGGTAGTCAGGGCGCGTCACAGCCCGCCTTGTTTTTTGCGACACGCCAATCACCACATGTGCGTCCATGTGTGCGTCCATGTGTGCGGTCATGTGTGCGTCCATGTGTGCGTCCATATGTGCGTCCATGTGTGCGTCCATGTGTGTGTCCATGTGTGCGTCCATGTGTGCGTACCCTGACCGTTCATTCTTCGGCGCCTGCGTCTTAACCTAAGTGAATATCCGCACGTGCCTTGCAGCACACAGGGGTCACCCTTTTCACGCACAAATGGACTTGAGCTATGAGCTAGCAAGCGCTATGCACACGTATGCACACAAACATGTGTCACACACAATCTCTCTCTACATAAATATTTTTCTCTCTCTGTTCCTCTCTCTCTCTCTCTCTCTCTCTTCCTTTCTTTCCAGTTCTCCTCTTCCTCTTTCTTTCTCCCTCTTTTTTCTCTTCGTGATATTAATATGTATATACACGTGTCATACACGCATTGTCTTTCTGTGTGAAGCCAGCTGTTGATCAAGAATGGCTCCACAGCGCAATCGCGTGCATGTGTGCATGTGTGTGTGCGTGTAGGCATGTGTGCATATGTGTGCGTGTGTGTGTTTGTGTGATGCCACACCTCACGTCTTCACGCCACACAAAACCTCGTATGTGTCCACACATTAACTTTATTGCATCCCCTTACGTGCACACATGCTTGCACTGGTTCTGACACACACACACACACACACACACATACACACACACACGCACGCACACACACCCCCCTATGCCCACTCACACGTGCCCACATGCGCACACTTTCTCACATCACACGCACATGCACACACATCCCCACGCAGGGCACATACACACACGCACACACACATACACATACACACACATCCCAACACATGCCCATGCAGGCTCTGACACTGACGACGCTACCCGTGCTGCTGCTGTCATGGACGTATCCACCTCTAGCTACTACGTGTCGGTTGCCCTGAAAGTGATGGCAGGTTCTCACGGCGCAGAGGTGCGGCCTGTGACTCACCCCCCCACACCCCACACATACACACACACACACACACACGCGCACACCCACCTACCCAACACACACACACACTCTCTCTCTCTCTCTCTCACACACACACACACACACACACACACACACACACACACACACACACACGCAATATCACACACACACACACACACACACACGTGCGCATACACCCACACACACGCACGCACATACACACAGCAAACACATGCAATGTGGTGCCTCTTTGTAATAGGTTTGGCAGGCCCTTCAGGAGATGAGGCTCTCATTTCACCACTTGCATGTTAAAGGCGGCAATAGCCTGTTCATCATATTGTCAGTTCATGATCTAAGCAGACAACTGATATGTAACAACACGCACTTGCTTTGAAGGTACGCAATTGCATCTTAGAGAATTGAAGTACATTACACCCATGCGCGTCTTGCGCACCTGTGATCACGTACCACTGCACGTATTCACATGACTTCTATGCTTCAAGATATTGCTTGTTTTGTTGTAAGGTATGTAGGGTATAGATATGTAAGATATGCTTGCTATAACGATGGTGCACCTTTTGCCAGCTTTTGTTGTGAACATGGTTGCTTTTGCTACGACAACGGTACACCTTTAGCCGGCTTTTGTTGTGAGATCTGCGTGCTATATAAGAATGGTGCACCCTCATGGTTTCCTAATGGTATGGTTGGCCAGAGCCAATAGATGCGGTGTATATACCATGATTTTGGCAGGGCAATCACCAAACATACGGTCAAATACGGTGTAAACATACGGGTCCGGCCAACCCTACCAATTGGCGGCCCACTACCAAAGGAAGGAATGAAGGTTGTACACGCACAACCTGTGTCTAGGCAAACCGCCTAACTCCCTTATACCGCATACATTGCTCAATAACAAAGCGCGTGCAAAAACGGCTGTGCCCCTAATTCGTGCACAGCTCTGTTGTACACAAACCATGGACTGATCAATGTGGGGAGTGGTTCCCAACTGCCTCGGCGTAATTGTTCTTTTTTCTACTATACCTAACCCTGACCCTTACCCTATCCCTATCCCTAAATTCTAACCCTAACCCTAACCCTAATCCTAACCCTAACCCTAACCCTAACCCTAACCCTAACCCTAACCCTAACCCTAACCCTAACCCTAACCCTAACCCTTACCCTAACCCTAACCCTTACCCTAACCCTAGCCCTAACCCTAACCCTATAACCTAAGTGCAACTGATGGCCACAATCGTCAACCGTCACCTTGCATGTGTTATCTGTAGGGCTGGCCAGAACCATATATATACGGTGTATATACATTAATTTTGGCAGGAAAATCACCAATTATACGGTCAAGTACGGTGAATATACATGGTTCTGGCCGACCCTAACTATCTGGAAATGTCCTGCCTAAGCTGCAAGTGTATCTCGGTATGTATGTAAGTGTTTCTGATCAACTTGCGCACGTTTTGTCCATCTACATACGCACACAGGAATACATTATTCTGCAACACATGGTTCTGGCCGACTTCATGCACGATTTGGTGGTCTCAACACACTTTAAAACCCCACGCAATAACTCCCTGATAAACTTCAGGCAGCTTCATGCACGATTTAGTGGTCTCAACACACTTTTAAAACCCACGCAATAACTCCCTCATAAACTTCAGGCAGCCGCCAGCGCCAGCAAGGCAGTCAGTAAAGTGGCCTGTGGCCTTAACGACATGGATCTGGCAAACTTGATCAGCCACCTCTCCCTCCACCGTAAGGAGTGCAGCGCCACCGGCAGCAGCGTGCTGTCCTCCAGCCCAGGCACTCTGGGGTGTCAGCATTGCTCATCAGATGACAGCATGCTGCATGACCTGCAGATTATTCAGAACCTGATCGCACTGCTGGTGGTTGCACCGAAGCAGGGGTGCGATGTAGGGGAGTCAGGAGAGGCAGGTGCTGCTGGCGCCGCTCCTCTTGATGTTGCGTCTAAGGAGGGGGGTGAGGGCAAAGGGGGAGGGTGCAAGGCAGGGGAAGAGAGGATTGATTGCAAGGAGGGGGTGGAGCAGCAGGGGGGCAAGGAGGGTGCCTCAGAAAGAGGAGAGGTAGATACACAGCCCGTGGCACTGGCAAAGCAGGGTGGCAGCAGCGCTGTCGACATCAAGGCGACCTGCTAGCATTCACACTGAGGCTGTGGAGCGTGATTTTTGGGTGTGCCCTGAAACCTGACTTCGCTGACTTGACCCCCCCTAATTGGGCACCGAGGCGTGTGAATGCGTCGTCGGGCCTAATCTGCTGTTACGAGGCATGTTGAGACCCTCTGTGTGTGCAGGGCTGTGTGTGCTCAGGCAGCTGGTGCGCTTGTATGTATGTGTGTGTGTGAGCTTCGGTGCACAGAGATTGCTGCTGTACATTTCCTGTACATTTATGCTCACTTGTACTTATTATGGTGTGAGGCAGCATGTGACGCAGCATGTGACACAGCATGTGGCGCAGTGTGTGCCGCGGTGTGTGCACCACCCTCCGAGGTCCTCCCTGCCTAAATTTAACACGTTCTAGTGGTAGGATGGGCAGGCCAGGGCTGCACCGCTCGTCGCCTGACTGGAGAAAAAAAGTCCTCACTGAATGAGGTGTCTAAGGTTTCTGCTGTTAAAACCATTGGTGCGTGCCGAAGGCTGGAATATGCCTCCCTGGGGCATAAGGTCCGACCTAATGCCGCAGATTGTGTGTGCCTTGTACCCTGTGGCGCATGCTGCTTGAGTCGTCTCTTTGCATGATGGTGGCTTTGGGATTGAGGTGTGTGTGTGTGTGTGGATTGAGGTGTGTGGAACGTGTACAGCTGTGGCAGGCTCAGGTCAGGGCATGGACGTAAAGATGTCATGTGTGAATTCGTGCATGTCTGAACACAACGCATGTGCTACGTGTCTGATCTTCCAGGCCGGAATGTCCACACGATGAGACTATTTTGACTGTACATATAGCACGTATGACTCTTACACCTCCTAACTCCCTTCAAGTATCCAGTTTAAGCAACAGGGGCAGAGCATCAAATTTATTCCAGTGCCGGTGTTGCCTTGAGTCTGTCCAGCAAAGTGCTCATGTTAATGATCAGGACGCTGATTGAAGTGGTGAGCACGGCCTTATGTATGGCTGAACTTACTTTGCAATGATTACGAAGAATGAAGAAAGTGAGTTATGTGACTCAGATTGTGTTATTTTTTGTTTTTGCGTAACAGCTTGTAATCTTGTAATGCCGCTTCCCTTCTACCTGGATATCACAGGCTCTGAGTTCGGTGTTACATGCCTGTGGCTCAGCTCGTGAAAGCCACCAACAGCGTCAACACACAAGGAGGTTCTTTACAACGTTTTACAAAAAAAGGCCTTCAGTCAAAAAGTGCGAATGCTAGCCAGCGTCAACATACCCAGCATGATGAACAACACAACATGGATGGGTGCTCTGGTGCCTGCTCGCTCAAAAGAGCACACCTTCCCGTTGCCAAAAGTATTGTGTAATTAAATTATGATAGCCAGAGGGTTTGTGTGCAGAAGCCCTCATGCTGATCACCTAGGCCGTTGACGTATCAAGAAAAGAAAAGAAAAACTACGCAGGCAGTGAAAGCCACTCCCCACATCAATTCAGGAAAAGGAGCCACTTTGGTACCGAGTACCGTAAAGCTCCTCCACCGCGAAAAGGAAAGGAAAAATTAATGGGGATCAAGAGGGTTGCAGGCTTGGCCTGAAACCGACTCCTGATGAGAGTTGACAATAGTACTGGAAAGGGCACGTCTGGTATGGACAAGTTTATCAGCAAAGTCAAAAGAATGCACATGGAGCTTAGAGGCAAGCTTTTTAACTCTTTGAGAATCGAGACCCAGATCCTTGAAAGGCTTCAGAGTGTGAGTGTTGTAGATGGTGCCGCCCACACCCAAAAGGATGATGTGGAGAGTAACGGAGGCTCCTTGAAGAATGTTGCAGAGATCTTTGTGCTGTTTTGTCGCGGCGTTCATCTGGTTCTGTGGTCTGGTGTCCTCACAATACTTGATCTTGACGAGGTGAATGTCACGCCAAGTCTTGTTGAGGTCTTTAGGTTGATGCTGTCTGGGGTTGGTGGCTCTACTGGTGGCTGGCGGTGCTGCGGGGTTGTTTCCAGTCTCCCTCAATTGCCCCCTGCCACTCCGAAGAACCCACCTCCCTACATTAGTTTGTTGTTTTTGTGTTTTTGCAGCGAGGGGAGTAACCAGCACAAAATCTGGGCGGCTGGAGATAAATATGTCTTTATCTGAGAAACGGGGTGGGAAGAGCCATTTGGGAACTATTCTACTTTCAGCTGTTTCAGGAATCAAAAGATTTTGCATGTCATCCGTTCGTTGCTGCCTATATCCATGGAGACAATGCATGATCCTAAGGAGCCTGTTTTTCTGATAGCCTTAAGGATCACGCGGCATGCTATGTTGTGTCTTTTGGTGATCATGTTCCTTATTTGCGTGTGTTGGCACCCAGAAAGGATGTGCAGGGTACGGTCTACTGGTGGGCAGAGGGGGCAAGTTTGACTTGTTGAGAGTTTGAACAATACCGCATGTTTTTGATTGTATAGGGTGCCTGTTCTGTATTTCATAATAATACATTTGGTCTTAAAGGGGACATCGGATGATGTTAGGTAAGCATTGCTAGCGGCTCCATTGGCAGTGCCGTCCTTTATGAAGGTCTGGTAGTACGCACGGTAGTTCGCTTCAGTTTTGGCATTTCCCAGTTTATGGAGAAAATGCATGTGTGCTTGAAGGGCGTCACGGTGGTTTGGTAGGTACCAAAGCTTTGGGGGAGGAGTATGGGCCATGTTTTTTGTATGGGTATGATTATGGGTTTGTGTTTGATTTTCTATGTCTTCTTTTGCAAGCCAGTGGATGTTGTAGAAGGGATTTCCCTCAGGGCCTGCTGTTCTGATGGAGGTGTCAGTAATGTCGGCGTAGGTGGTCGCAGACTTTTTAGCAAGGGCGTCAACATGTTCATTACCAATAATACCGGCATGGGACTTTACTTTGAAGAAGTGAATGGTGATTGGCGGATTGCTTTAGCAATGGATTGAAGGACATCTCCTTGGATGTGGTGGCGATGGAGATTCGGGTGTGACAGCTGCTTTTTGATTTGGTGCAGTGATGTAAGGCTGTCTGTGGCTATATGTGTGTAGCCATGTATGACTGCAGCTGCTATAGCTGCTAGCTCTGCACGTGAGTTGGTGTTGGTTATATCCATGCCTTTTGGGTTTACATAGTGGGAAACATTTAAGTGAGGGTGGTATACGCCTGATCCGGTGTCTTGCCCTACTTCTTTCTTTTGGAGGCTGCCATCAGTGTAGGTCCAATCCCGCCAATCTTTTACTTACAGGTTAGGTTTTGGCTGGAGCTGTTTTGGGGTGCTTTGTCTATATTACAATTATGAGGTTGGTCAGTGCTAATCAGGACACTTGTTTTATCTGGGCCTTCTGAGGCTTGAGGGTGGTCATTGGGTAGCGTAATTAATTTGCTGAGTCCTGAGTGCTGTTTGGAACCTAAGGCTGTTTGGTAGGGATGGTTATGTATGTTTTGAATTTCCCACTTTGCCTCTGGGATTTCTTTGGCAAGTTCATTTAGCCAGTCTTTGTTGTGAGCATTGAGGCAGATCCTGCCCTTGGTGTTCCATATGGCAAGGATCTGCAATTTCCAGGAGCGTTTGAAAAATGGTATTTGTATGTTGTTCCAGAAGGGCACTTTTGCATATTGGAGTTGGTTTGATGGGATGGTGCCCAGGAATTTACACATGTGTGGGTATTTGCGCCAGAGTGATGCATAGGGATTTGTGGTCATATCTTTATTTCATGAAGGGAGGAGCATGAATGTGGCTGTTTCCTCTGTGCTGACAGCAGCAGAGTAGATGGCGTGTCTTGTTGCTAAGAGCATGGTGTTTTCATGGTAAATGGGATGGCAGATGGAGAACCCGGAAATCGGGAGGAAAAGGCATTGGTGTTTGCCCCAAACACTTTGTCCCTTGGGTGCTCACTCCAGTAATGGGGGAATTTGGGGTCATGGTCGAGGGGGGATGCCATATTTTCTTTAGTGACCAGGGCCCACTTTTGAAAGGCGGCGGTGATGTGGGAGGGGAGTATCCGTGCAAAACAGTCTTTATTTTTTGTTTGTATATTTAGAGGCAGAGGTTTCTTTACGTGCGATGAGGCCTACAAGTTCAGATGCAAAGCTAATGGGAGGAGGATTGACGTGATCGTGTAGTTTAGTTTGGTTTAGTTTGGATTACAAAGGCATTCAACCTGGAATGGCTGCTCAACCTATGAGAACGAGGTAAACTTCAAAATAAACCAAGTAAAAAAGGGCTGTGACGCAACTGGAAAATGCTAACCTTAAAGTTGCGAGAAGAAGTAGGCAAAAACACATCAAAGTGTAGACGTTGATTTACCAAAGTAGGCGCATACTGAAAAACAGTTACCTTTCAAAAGGTCAAAATCCACACACATTGCACACAAATAAGTTACACAAGTTGGAAACGCAGGGACAACTAGAGTATGAACACAAGTAAGAGACTACTGAAACTGGTCTGTACAACCGACTGGTCTGCTGGTCTGTATAACCTACTGAAACTGAGCATGGATTAACTGCTGCAACTGCTGAATCGTGGTGCCACCATCTCCTCACATACTGTGTCGACCGAGGTCTGATAGATGGGGCACCTGTAGGTAAAGAATAAGAGCAAAAAATCACTTTGAACTGAGTCTGTGTCAAAACTTCGAACATGTTGGTGGCGTCTAGTGTTCAAGTGCAGGAGGATTGACGTGATCGTGTAGACCGCTGCATTATGCCCTGTTAAAGGCCTTTTGTAGTATGTTAAGGCGCTTGGGAGTAAACATACCTTTACACTTTCCGTCGACATTGTAAATACAGGCTACTACTATGTCAATGTACAATTCAGGAAGCATAGTTTCATCTGGGGAGGATAGGGTACTCATTTCTTGATACTAAGTGAGACCAATGGTTGTGATCCAGTTCTCACAATGCCCTGTGGCCGTATTGTCAGCCTGTGGGTTGGTGGGTTGGATGTCAAAGCTAACTTTGTTCCGAAGATCCCCTTTTGTTTATTTAGCTAGGTGTGGCTACAGGCTTTTCTCCAAGCTTCTGCTCAGATGCCCCTTAGGCATGTATAGCGATGTAATCTTACCTTACCTTATCGGTAGATTCTGTAGGTGCTAAAATTCTGTGGTGCTACAACAAACACTCTTCATATTTTTTGTATATATGATATTGCTTTATACGCACGGGCTGCCCTCTGAGTCCCCTTCTGTACTCCCTTTATAGCAATGACATGGGCAGATTCTTGACTGTACAGAGAGGTGCGTGCTGCCACTGCCCTGGATTCAGTTCAAATCCCTCACTGTGATTATGCTGATGACATTGCTCTCACTTCAAACACGGCTGAAAATCTGCAACTCCAACTGAACAAATTCTACGACTTTACACGTTTCAAAGGGCTCAAGCTCAACACTGACAAAACAAAAGTCATGGTCTTCTTCAGCAGCGGTAACTCTACGATTCCCACCTTCACGTACGACAGCACACCACTGGAACTTGTCAACGAATTCAAATACCTTAAAATCACTTTTACTCGTGATGGAAGATGCTCACAGCTACTAAGAAAATGGCAGAAAACTTCAGGTCTGCCATTGCCAGAGTTTACAGAATTGGTGACAGCAAGGGTATCAAACAAAGAAAAAATGCAATGCTATGGCTATTCCAGGTCTTTGCTTTGACAGTTGGTCTGTACGGTCGTCAAGTATGGGCCACTTATTCTCTGACATAGCTATGATTCCTCAAAAATCACCTCCACACATGTCCTTCACCTGGGCTTCCTGAAAAGACGCTTGGGTGTCAAGAAAGGTACAGATACTTACTGCGTGCTCTGCAAAACAGGTCAGATGCCCATTTTTTCCCATTGGTTCAGCTGCATCATACGATTCTGGAACAGTTTACTCTCTTCAAACAATCCTGTTCTTAAGAAAGTTGTGCAGGCTGATCTTCCTATTGCAAATAGAAGTGATACATGGACTTATCAGGTTCTGCACGCACTCCAAGATTTCCCTGCATCTCAGCAATTTTTGATAGCCATACGATCTCGCAGATCTATCAATCTGAAACAGTTCAAGCTCACTTTGCACGAACGTATCGTCGGGAGCTGGAGAAAGCTTGACAATTTGACACCACATGATAATCACCATCTCAGCAGAATTATGAGGACTTATCACACACATTTTGGTGTACCTTTGGGGATTGCTCCTGGCTGGTGGGATGACAGAAAAAGAAATCACAAGCCTATATTACCTATTACCTTCGCGTATATATTTCCAACAATCTCAGCCGTGCACTTTCTTGCCTTCGCCTTTCTGTCCATAACTTTCTGGTCCACAGAATGCGTCATAACAGGAATAGAAGGCCTTATGAGCTCAGGATCTGTGACAAATGTGACTAGCACTCTGTTCAGAATGAGGAACACATTTTGCTGGACTGTCCGCGTGAACATCTTGCTTGTTAGCCTTCGCACACAGCACCACCAGCTGGTCTTCCCACCTCAATATGAAAATTGCCCAACTCGTTTGAAGACTTTTTTGAATCATCCTAATATTTATGGTGTGGCCTATTTTGTGGCTGAGTGCCTAGCCCTTTTCCCTTGATTTTTCCTAGTGCCTTTTTGGTCGGTTTCAGGCTGTTTCCAAGCTTCTGCTCAGATGCCCCCCAGAGGCATATATAGCGATGTAACCTTACCTCACCTTATCTGTAAATTCTGTAGGTAAAATTTTGTGGTGCTACAATAAACACCATATTTTTCACTTTGCTTAATACACAGCCTAGCAGTCGCACTTTCAGACTGATGGCTTAATCTCTAACCTCTGTGACCTCTGACTGCTTGTCGGTTAAGCAGCCATTCCAGGTTGAATGCCTTTGTAATCCAAACTAAACTAAATTAAACTAAACTAACTGCTTGTCACACGATTCATGTCAAGTGGGTGTGACAACCAGCTTGGATTCGGAAAGGATATTTTGGTGGGTCCTGCGATGCAACATCCAAAAGGATTGCACAGCCACTCAGCGTACCACATGGAGAGGAAAGGAGGGGAGGGCTTTTCAGTGGAGATCAGGTGTTGGGAGGCAGAGGCCTGTACACCACCAGGAGATGGCATGTAAGCCTAATTATTGAATTCGGAAGTACTAGCGAGGGAATATGAATTGGCAGGGTCACCTGTTAGGGCAATATGCGGTAGTACAAGGTACATCGGTTGCAACCTGGCTGTATAAAAAGTATCGTCATTGATTTAATTCATAAAAGTAACCATGCAGCTGTGCATCTCATGAAAGAGATTACGCCGTATGACCTTTAGCGCTGCTCGCTCCTCACAAGCAAATCAGTCAACCTCCCGTGGCATATTGTAGCTCTGTGCACCTTTCTTTTCGTGAAATAGTTCAGAAGAAGTAACAAGGTTTCGCTAGTAGCGGCCCAAATTGACAGTTCCACGTCCGGCAACCTTCATCTGCACACAATCGGCTGAAGCTGCTTAACACAAACGGTACCACTTGACCCACACACAGACTACATGTCAGACACCTAACACTAACGTGCCCTCCTCTCCCAATTCTAAACACAGGAGACCACAAAGAAAGCGAAGGAAGGCTTCTGGCAGTGGGCCTGCAAACATCCAAAGCAACATCTAGGTGCCCCCACCACGCAAAAACGCTCACAGCCTCACACTTGTCACGCCAAATGGGCTGTCAGCTAATGATCTGAGTATGACGCTTGGTTCAGACGGTGATTTGATCTGAGACATCGAACAAATAGCCCCTACTGTCCATATCATGCCACGCCTGCTGCTAGCCCATAACAAGCATCTCCCAGACTATACGGCTGTGCGTACAATTTGAACCAGACTGTGCCAAAGAAGCACTTCCCTCCTTCTTATCACCGCAGCATAGATCCGTCCCCGTCCATTTTGCAACATTTGCTGACGACCTTCCGAGTCACTGTCGACCGCCTACACGGTCCCGTGGTATCAAACGAAGCTCGGATCCGTGCTTGAGGAACACATTGCCTGCGTGCACAGGCGCACATGCACGTGCAGCGTGCAAGTACTCAATCTTCACGACAGCGTTGATGTGATCTACTGACAACTAAGCTATTGCCGACACACAATAGGCTCAGATCCATGCTTGAGCAACACAGAACGTGCATTGTTGACACATGCAAGTGCGTGTGTGGAAATAGTTCACGACAAGGACAAACACACATGCATACCACACATGCGCAGGCATACACACATGCACATACATGCACATACATACACACACGATTACCCTAAACAATCCAGTACAGTTCGAGCACGATTTAGGGTCTTAAGGAACTCTGCGCATGCGCAGACATTGTGATATGTGCAAAGCGTGCAAGGTGACAAATTACTTGTGATGCCTGCATTCAAGCAACGGTACTCTAGCACACATCACTCCTGCACACTCACGCGCTTTGAGCGCCAAGAGAGCAGCTGCTTTTAGGGCCGCAGTTCACAGGTTCACTTATACATACACAAACACGCAAGTACGGTTCACAGCAACCTGCTCCAGATTTGAGTGCAGCTCAGTTACGTCCATCAAATCTTCTACGCGCAGGTACCTCATCACTTGTCCGTACACAGAATGCTAAAAGTATATAGAGAACGTTTTTTGCACCTGTGAGACCAGCCTTTCACACGTACACGATCGTGTACCCACATATACATACACACACATAAACACACCTGCTGTTTGGGAGGGGTTGATGCCAACACCATCTGTGTACATGAAAAAACAGACAGGAAGTTCAGCTCACAAGAGAAGCACAGGCATGGACACAAACACAAAGCACACACATACACACATGCACACATTCACAAGCATACACACATGCACACACGCATGCATGACTCACGCAGCATGAGTCACAAGGAGAAGCACCCATGTGCCATACTAGCAAATGAGTAGTAAATGAACGTGAGGGGGCGGGTGGAGGCACACAGAAAGGAAAGGGAGAAGCATAGGAGTGACCCAAACAGCTACCCAGAACATTAATATACACTGAGATTGGCAGAGGATGCTCCAAAAGTACAGTCAACTACATGGTGTGCACACGGGTCTGTTGCTGAAAAGACAACATGGCAAGCATGCTGAGGACGAAATCACCCACTGAAACCTAATCAGTTTTGCTGTGAGGCGCACTACACCCAACCCTTGTTCCTACCATTGGTAATGATGGCACTCGTCATCGGGGGGACTTTAAACTGCAAGGATGCAGAGAGGGGGTTCAGCATTAGATGTGCATCACAATGACTTGTATGTATGCCTGTGTGTGCGTGCGCGCGTGTGCGTGTGTGTATGAATGCGTGTGTGTGTGTGTGTGTGTGCGTGTGTGCATGTATAAGTTACTCTGCACACTCTGCACTCTTTCTCTCTCTCTCTCTCTCTCTCTCTCTCTCTCTCCCTCTCTCTTTCCCTTTCCCTTAACCTCTCTCTTCTCTCCCATGCTCAATCACTAAATAGCGCAGGCAGTCTGGCATGTTGTTTCTTGTGTGCATTTAGTCCACACACTGACCTCTTCAGCGGCAAACTTTAGGACTGCAGTGAAAGGTGCTTCCTCTGGGACACTGAACCTGTGAGCAACGCATGCATGGTTGGTTTCGTGCATGCTATCCTGCTTGTGTGCTGAGCGCAAAGAGCTTGCATTGCTTACACTCTATACGGTAGTTTCGGGTCTGATGTCAATGTGACCTTGAAGGTCACCTTGGAAGTGGTTGCAGTCGAAGCAGTCCTGAAGATTGTTGCGTGCACATGTACGCGAGTGTGAGTGAGTGAGTGTGTGTGTGTGTGTGTGTGTGTGTGTGTGTGTGTGTGTGTTAGAGAGAGTACGTGTGTGTGTGCGTGTGTGTGTGTATGTGTGTGTGTGTGCGTGCGTGCGTGCGTGTGTGTGTGTGTGTGTGTGTGTGTAAGTGTGTGTGTGTGTTTGTGTGTGTTTTTGTGTGTTTTTGTGTTTGTGTGT
>Ga0307963_1002128_pt1 | contig 15575 bp, 17 predicted proteins | sample OrgLakmetagen594_FD_201829 | JGI IMG/M metagenome (GOLD analysis project Ga0307963, IMG submission 201829) | Saline water microbial communities from Organic Lake, Antarctica - #594 | ecosystem: Environmental > Aquatic > Non-marine Saline and Alkaline > Saline | place: Antarctica: Organic Lake...
TGCGCACACACACACACACACACACACACACACACACAAGCACACACACACACACACATACACACACACACACACACACACACACAAACACACAAACACACACAGAAGTACAAGCTACAAGCATAATCATTTGTCTGGTGCCTGTGCACATGCAATTTCAACACGTGGGTCAGGGAGGTGGTGGACTTGGCATCACACATTCATACTCTTGATTGCCTTGGAAAAAGCTATCGGCTTAAACATTTGATCTTGCACCTCAACTCAGACGGTGCTGTTGGGCGGCTACGAGGAGGATGTGTCCATCATCAACACCAAGATTGTATTGGGTCTCCTCGCGTGAGTGCCTACCCTTTGTTTCATTGCTGCCTGTTTGGGTGGTGGCTCCTTTTGGTTGTATGGCTTGTTTGGGGTGGTGACTCCTCTTGGTTGTATGGCTTGTTTGGGGGGGGGGTTGAGTGCATGAGTGTTTGCTTGTATACGTGTGTGTTGTGTGTTTGCACACCATGATTCATTGCTTGCAGGATGCGTGGCCATTATATCACCACTTGCCCTCTTTCTGGCACCCTTCCTCAGGATTGGGCTCGCGCTTTACGCCCAATTTGGGCCTGGAAAGTTCCCCGCTAATTGGTGGTCCGTGGCGTTCTGTGTGGCCGCCTATTCCATCTTGACCATGGTCATTAATACATATTCACAGAGGGTAGAGGGGGATGCTTACCTGATATGCAAACCTCGTAAGGTAGGCATGGTCAATGATCCACTACTGCTCCACCACTGCTCGTGACGCGCATCCCCGTAATTCTTCATCGGTCAGTAATGCCGTGTGTCCAAACAGGTAGAAGAAAGATGCACCGTTCAGTGCTAGAATATAGCACACTAGTGAAGCAAATTTGCTAGCGTGCGTAACCTCTGTCAGATCTCAGGCATGTGTGCTGTTGCACACGTAGCATGCTGTTGCATGCGCAGCATGCCATGCCATGCCTCCTTTCCTTTTCTTTTGCCCCCTCAGTCTCCCCTATGCTATGCATACATGTTGCAGTCAGCAGGCAGCACGGGGTTGCGCCTCTCCTCGCGCATGCCCAAGTATGATGAAAATTACACGCTAGTCATCGGCAACAACCCAAAGAACAAGAGAGACAGATGGTGAGAAGTTGCTGACATGTGAGACGAGAGCCAGAATAGGCAGGAAGGCGGACAATAGACCGTTTCAATAATCAACTGCCAACATAAAAGCAGGACACCCAAGGAACCTCGCTTCTTTTCCTCTTGCCTGCTTGTTATTATTTTGTAACACGTGCACCCTTGAGACTCACTCACTCCTGACCTGTGCTGTTACAGGGAGGTGTCCTGCACTGAGAGCATAGCCAAGTACTTCCACTCAGACTCCTATTTTAGCGAGGACGCCTTTAAGCCTCAGGTAGGAATGTGTGTCTATGCTCCAGACTTCAGAACACGTATAGGTCGCCTGAAACCAGTCAGAATGTGGCTGACGGTCTCTATCGTTTGTTGGGATGAGAAGGCTTCTCTGCACAGGCATACAAAGGATATGTCAAGTGTCGCTGACCTGTTTGGAAGAAGCACAGGTTATACCTAAGCACATACAAAGAGCTTGTGACGAGAACCTATATGAACACCGTGATTACAAATGCATGGTGGACCATGCCTGTAATTCACCATTTCAATTACCTACTGTTTTTACTGTACCGTATTGCGCTTGGTTGGTTTGCGAATAAATAATTATCGAGGCCCAGCAGTAAGTCGGGCCGGTAAAATTAAAGTTTTTCCGGAACTCGCAAAATTTTGACTTTCCAGCAGGGGTCATTCTGGGCTCCGCAAGGACCCTCCTATGAAAGATGATGTACACAATTGCTGCTTATTTTAGAGCGCCAAGAGATGAAAGTATGACGCTTCCCTGAACAAGGCTGTAACATCGTCATCATGATGTGCCATTTTCCGCGTTTACATAGCGCAAAATACGCAATATGATCATGTAAAAATGTTCAATTTCCCAATTTTTAGCAATTTTCATGGAGTTACCCCTGATTTCCCCCCGAAATTGGACACCCTATTTGCCGTCGAGGCTTTGACAGCAGTGGTGTCGAGGCTCGAAGAGGCTTGATGAGGCTCAACCTCGTCTAGCCTCGACTAGAGGCTGGCACACCCTTACATATGTGCCTATAATGTTTAAATAGAATAATAATACAGACATGGTCCCCCCATGTATTGTTATTGTAAACGGCGTATACACCGTACCTTATAGTACCTTTCAATTATACTTATACGGTGTTGGCCCACCCTACGTATATATCACATATCATACTCTTCCGTACACGCTGATTCAACACCAGTAAACGTAAACGTGCCTGTAATTCTACCGCCGCAGAGCATCAAGGCACAAATAAAGGGGTTAGGTTCGCTCAATCGTACTATAGCACACTCTTCAATTAGCCCGAAAGTTAATTATAATCTTGAATTGCATTGGGTCCTCCCCTCGAACAAACAAACAAATCGGGCACTATCACAACGGCTACTCGGACCAGTGATTATTCCCTCATTTCTTGGCCTTTCTGCAAACAAGAAGCACTCAGTTGTGCTGTACTGCTGTCAATTGCCTGTATAATAAGTAGCAGCAGCTAGTAGTGGCTAATAGAGCTGCAATATTTGCGTAAACGAGGTAGAATGTGCAAACAAACTTTCTCCATACACACAGCATTGTCGTATGTAATGTTTGTGTTGTTGCCTTGTGCTATGTGTCCCCGTTCTCTGGGCTTTGTCTGCGTGGCAAACGGTGAAGTGTACGTGCCGCAATCGTTTGAAGAGCAAGGTGACCTCTGAACAAACACCCTGCCACGTGCACAGGGACTTACACGCTGCGGTTTTAATTTATTTGGTCAATTGGAATGTTCCCATCACAGCGGTGTATGTGTGCGTAACTTGCACCAGCGGCTCAGGAAAAACTTTTCCAGCTCTGAAGCACGTCAGAGATATCCTCACACGGAACTTTTTGCTTTGTCGATCACTGCATTATTAATATGTATTTACTGAGCCTATGTGCTGGAGGTCGGATGGTCTGCCGCGAGTCTCAGTTTCAGCAGCATCAGGGGGCCCATCTTGCTGAAAGTCCTCGATAAAGGAACGAACACTTGACAACACACACAATTTGTACATATACAGAAGCTTGATGACCCAAAAGCTGCTTAATGTTGATCCTTGTTGCATTTTCGTTCAACTCTCCGTGGGGAGGACCAGTGACACCCTTCCCAGTCCCCAATTTTCCTCATCTGCCATTTCACTGAGTCTGTCGCTTTGCAATGACAGCCTTCTCTCTCCTCTTAATCCTACCTTTTTTACTTTACATGTGACCATTGTGACACATCAACACCAAGCTTTTTGTGTTTCCTTTGTTGTTCTGTATTCCAGGTGGAAGCTTTGCTTGAGCGGTATGAGGTAGAGGTTTCAAAAAAGGACAAGTAGGCAACTGAGCCTCACATTGACTTGTGCTGCGCTAAACGCAAATGTCAACTAAATAGGACTTGTAGGCACGTGGGTTACATTTTGCGCTGGACGTTTTGTAGGTTATATTTTGCGCTGGACGTTATGTACATGCTTTTGGACAAATGATTTTATGATTTGCAGATTGCCCTGTCGAAGGGATGAAGGATGGCTGAGTATATGATGTGTTTTAGTGCATGGAGTTAATGAGTGAAACTCTCTGATTTCACACATCCAGGCCTCAGGAAATGAGCATGGGACAAAGAGCCAATGCAAGGTTGTAATCAACAGCACTTGCCTTACAGCTTGGCAACACCCTGATACACCGTAGCAATAGTTATTGCCAAAAAGGCATTTAGCAAGTGGCATCTGCCATCTGCCTTTTTTGTTGGCCGGAAGAAAATAAAGGGAAGCATGCGTATTTTCGGTTGCAGTCTAAGTATGGACGTGCATACTTTGGTGTTTTAATTCGCCACTTTCGTCTTCAAGGTGGACGCGCCTAGGTGGGAGGCTGGGCGAGTTGCTGGATTCTGACACTTATAAGAGCCACGAACGATTCCAAGAAAGGTGACCACCATGCAAGAGCCGCGGATATTTTCATGAGGCAGAATCATCCCTGATGATGAAATCCACTGCCAATTGCCATTCATCAAAGCACAGTTGAAGAGCGATTGAAGTGTTTGATAGACCTGCACAGGCATTCAAGTGCAGTTTTCCCCCTCCCTCCTGCCTTTGTATGCTCTGCATGTACGTCATAACTCTCCCAGATTTGGAGTCCAGACTTCAACTTGCACCCATGGGCCCTCTCTTTTCTTCTCTCTTTTCTCTCTCTCTCTCTCTCTCTCTCTCTCTCTTTCTCTCTCTCTCTCTCTCTCTCTCTCTCTCTCTCTCTCTCCCTCTCTCTCTCTCCTTTCTGTCTGTGTTTAGATTGTTTTCAGCCTCGTATCCACCTCAATTTGAGGATGGCCCAGCTCGTTTGAGGACCTGTATGAACCAACCTGATATTTTTGGTGTTGTCTCTTTTGTAGCTAAGCGCCTAGCCCTATTCCCTTGATTTTTCTAGCGTTCTTTTTGGTTTGGTTACAGGCTTTTTCCAAGCTTCCGCTCAGATGCCCACTAGAGGCATATATAGCGATGTAACCTTACCTTACCTTACCTTAGGGAGTTTGCTGTGTCCCCTAGACCTATGTAACATGCCAGAAATCAAAATTTGCGTCATTCACAAGTTACGTTCCTTTAAAAGGGTATCTTATATTTTATATAGCGTTCATCAGAACAGTTTTGTGGGCTAATGCTTTGAAACCTTTTTTAATCTAAGGCCTAGTATGTGGGTAACGTGCATGCAATCCTTTACAGCAATGAGATTTGAGAGGCAAATGCGACATTTACACGTAAAATTTGGATTTGAAATGTGGTAAGATAGCAACAATGATTACAAACGCCTTCAACGAATCAGCTGTCAAATAGTTTTAAGCACGACGGCTCACCTCGCTCCCAAAGACACATACTAGTGTGTAAAAAACAAGTATCAAATAAAAACATTATATGATGCTCCAGTTTTTTTGCGTAAACGAGTGTGAGCAAACAAATCTCTGAAGAAAAAAGTATTTCCTTTCCAGGGTGGCAAAAAGGGTGATCTCTCACGGCTCGCAAGAAAATAATGCACGCATGCATAAGCGCATAAGCAGCAACTTCTGGCAGACTGGCTGCAAGCATGCATCTCTCAATTTTGGCAACATGAAACCTACGGTCAACAAAGTTCTTGACTGCTTTGTCCTGCGGAAATTGATGGCAAGAAAGTAATGCACACTATAACAAGCGTTTTTATTCAATTTGCGACACCTGCACCTCTACATATGCACGCAAGGGCCTCTGCCTCTGTCACCTAGCAAAATATTAAGTCCAAAGCCTGACCTCGTGGTCCACTGTTCAGCTTTTAAACCTTTGTATCAGAGCCACTGTCGTCGCTATGTGTGATCTCGCTGTGTGTGGCTGTCGTAGAGCTTGTGGGCAAATCCAGCTCTGCTTCGACGGCTGCAGCAGCTGCAGCCGCAAGGGCAATGCTGTTGCCATCCTCAGCCGTAACTGTTTCTTCTGTTAGTGTCACCATAACGTGGGTGGGGGATGCCAGATTGCTTGTGGCCAGACGTGATGGGAGCGGGGAGGCATACGGGGTGTCGCCAACCAGGTTGAAGGGGTTACGCCTGACACCATGAGGTGATGAAACCTACAACAAAAAGGGAAAGAAAACTGAGTTTAATGTGCAAGCCTTGAACGCCAGTCCTTGCAGTGAAGCAAAATGACATCATGCATCCTTGCTCTGTATCTGTATTATTACTGGGCTTCTCTCTATCTTCTTATTTCCTTGGTCCTCACTGTGTGTGCACTGCCGAATTCTGCAGAAATCTGCAGAATTCTGCCAAAATTCAGGATAGAAGGGCTCCGCCCGCCCAAATGTCCACGTGCAGTATTTTTTTTTGTTTTGTTTCTAGCCAATTTGTATGCACTTCATCTTGCTCGGGATGAATTTTTTGTCGGCCTGATCATTCCTGGCCTGCGGAAGCAAGCAGTATCTCTGACTTCCAGAATCCCTACAAATATTTCTGTATGTTTGGTTTTTTTTGCGCGTTGCCTCTAGCAAGGCGCGCTCCTCCTTGTCGGTCTGCTGCTGCTGCTGCTACTGCTGCTGCTGCTGCTCCTTGGTCTTTTAAGTTGATGAGCAGGCGCGTGTGACTCACCCCATCTGTACTGCTGTCTTCCTCATGTGTGCTGGGGCTTGCAGGGACATTAACGAATGTAGGGTTGATGTGCTTTGAGGCAGAGCGTACGAGCATGTCACGTTTTGCACTGGACGCCAAAGTCTTCAGGTACCGTGCACTGCTGTTGCCTGTCTGACCGACCATGTGTGTGAAAACGCCCTGCGCAGGGAGATTCAACAGTAGCAGCGTGCGTAACTAAGGTAAATGAGGATGAAAAGAAACAGGCTGAAATAGAACAAACAGATCCACGTAACAAATCTTTGACATGAGTACAAGCTCACCTCCTTTTTTTGGAGCAGATCATCAGGGTGGGCGGCCTCTACCACCTGCAAGGGGCAGATGTGCAGAGGTGCTTTATTGTTTATGAGTTATGAGTGCTCAGCAGGTGCTGCCGTCAAACACCAGCAGGGAATGCTGCAAACAAACGGCAAATGAGACATTTGATAGCTGCAAAGTGCATGTTTGTGCATTCATGTGCCTTTGCATCTTTAAGCTGCACACCTCGTACGAAATAAAAAAGCTCATCAATTCTGCCGAGGCCTATGCTTTGGTGATTCAGTTAAACTTTTTTCCATTCGCAACTTTGTGTGGTGCCTAACCATGGTGCGTCGCTTTAGTTTCTTTGTAATGATGCTAATGACGAGGTGGTTAAATTAGTCTGTTAGTCTGTCCGGCCTAACTGGTATGCCATTCTACGTTGGCAGGTATTGTATGAGCCCTTAGAACCTTTCCAGGCACAACCAGGCACAACGAAAACATTAATGGCAGCAGAGATTGGCAGCTCTCTCTCTCTCTCTCTCTCTCTCTCTCTCTCTCTCTCTCTCTCTCCAGTACCTTGCCAGCATCTAGGACGATGACTTTGTCGTTGTCCATGATGGTGTTGAGGCGATGTGCAATGGTCAAAATGGTGCAGGCATGGAAGGAGGAACGAATGGCTTCCTGCAATTTGAAGGAAGAGGGTATGCCTTGCCAGTCGGTACTAGTTGCTGTGACGAATGATCAACACAGTTAGAAAGTAGGCGACCCTTCTATTCTTAAAATTTAAGCCTATGTTTTCTGCTGCTCTTACCATACCCCAACCCCACAAAGTCAACCTGCTTGTCTGCTCTTGTTCATTCATAGCTTATAGCAATGCAGACCTAACAGCACTAAATCTACACGTATTTGGTGTGGTGTGGTGATGGTACCTATTGCCAGTCACGGCTGGGCTGCTCAGTACTCATGTTACCAGGCTGATCAGGACCTGTGGTTTCTAAGAGACCTGGCCTGACCACGACCACTAGGCTTTCAGGGCAGCTACCCTCAAAACTATTCCTGATCTCCAACAGCCTACCTGGATGAGGTGGTCTGTATTTTGATCCACAGAGGCCGTGGCTTCATCCTGTGCAAAGGCAAGTCAGAGTAAGTAGGAAACACGGATTGCACTTGGCCCATGTTCAGGGATCAGGCTTGTGCGACTACGCCGTACTAGAGCAATTTTGACCGTATTTATGGTAGCGTACCGTGTTACGCCACACCGTACTGAAATAAGACGGTGGAGTTGACTAGTACGGTCTTAAATTGTACAAGACGGTGGTCACCGTACAGTGCGATTTTGGTGTAATTTGGCTGTCTGGCTCCATAATTCGGCCCAAAGCAATTATTTTGTTCATGAATAAAACGCTTATCGTTAACCAGGAATCAAGCATTGCGTCCGACTTTCAGTTTTCATGCAAGCCACTGCTGGGCCCTTCCCTTGAGCTGATGCAGCTCCCCCCAACATAGCCTCAGGATCGTTCAGGGAAGCTTTGTGTGGCGTCAACGTGTGAGAGGAGTACGCTTGAGATGGAAATGGGAGGTTTTGGGGTGGAAAGGCCTTTCTGAGGCCATTTTTGCACTGGCAGTGCCAGCTTGGCACCGTACTGCACACCATATCGTATTTATACCATCTTGACGGTAAGATACGATCGCCAAAATTCGAAAATACTTACAAAAAGACGGCCTGTACCGTAATTATAGTACAGTACCGTCTGACCGTCTGAGCACAAGCCTGTTAGGGATGCTTTTCTAAACAGAAAAGTTTCAAAAATGCTCAACTACTTAAAATGGGCGCTTTTTGAAATACCGTTCGTTCACGATCAGTTCGTGACCACACTTTCAAATAATTAATTAAATTTTCGATTTCAGTTCGTGAGGGAGTATGAGGATTATTTTTTGAGTTCGAGGGCACTTTGGGAGGGCCCTGTCGGGAATTAGTTTTTGAGTTCGAGAGCCCCCCTGCGAATGCTGTCTGTGCACTGCTACTGCTGTTAGTTATGGCTGAAGCTGTGGCTGAGGCTGAGGCTGTGGCTGAGGCTTCAAGAACCCGGCCAGGGGGTTCACACTGGCGCGCTTGGAGCTCATTTCACCCTCAAAACCACTACAAACTACAAATATTTAATTTATCACTTCGAAGTCAGTTCGGAGGCCTCCAAGAATTAATAAAAATTTTCGTTTTCTGGCCAAATAATTAATTAATTTCCGAAGTGATCGTAAACAAACGGTAATAAAGATTATCAGCACAGGCTTATTAATTCAAATGCTCGCAGGGGCAGTACAAAAAATCTCATAGTGGATCAGAAAACGCACCATCATTAGAATCCTGGACTGGCGCAGCATCGCGCGTGCCATGCAGAACAGCTGACGCTGGCCAAGCGAAAAGTTGGCCCCATTGTCTACGACCTGAAATGGTCAGGAGAGTAACAACAGTCGTTCCAAAATCTGTTTCTTTAAGACGCAGAGCAAGCCCAAAAATCCACCTGGCATGCAACGCAAGCACACATACACGTGCGTACACACACATACACACGCCAGCAAACAGCATGTGCACCTTCATGCCCAGCTTCTCGTCAAACTCCACAATAATCGGCTTGAGACCCACGGCCTCTAGCACCTCCCAGATCCTGTGATCTTCATGGTCACCAAAGGGATCCAAGTTGGAACGGACGGTCCCTGGAGGTGGCACACGCAGTTGCAACTTCGTTGATGTCTCATTAATTTGTAGTTTTGATACATGTTATGCTTGGTGCCCGGTCAACATTGTGACCAAGTTAGTTGAACACCAATTGCTGGAGAGGGATGAGACCATCTTGCAAGAGCCCCCCCAAATACCCGAAAACATGAACGGATCCTGTGGAATGATGCTCATCTTGGAGCGCAGATGTCGCACACCAAGGGTGTGCACGTCAACCCCATCGATGACAATGCGGCCTGATTCAGCCTCCACCATCCTGTGATCAGATCAGAAATCATTGGTGTGTGAGGTGCTCAAAGTGTATCACATGGTGGAACAAGAGCGAGAGAGGTGTATCAAATGGTGCTTCAGGTGTATTCCCAGCTTGCTTCAGTCAAAGTCTTGTGTGTCTTGTGCAAGGGAGATTTCCACAGACGCGCATAACAGGTGCCGAAGCTACCAAAGAAAAAGCGTGCAGGCAGTGAAAACCACTCCCCCCATAAATTAAGGAATGGTCATAATCATCCTGCACCCCAAATTTCAGAAACATTTACATCCTGCACTTCTTGCAAAAACAATATCTATGCAATGTTTTAAAAAAGCACGGTGCATTACAGTTTTTAATTGCAGAGAAGGAAAGGCAACAATGATAATTGGAAGAAGTGCAGGCTTGGCCTGAAACTGCCTCATAATAATAGAGAGATGATCAGAAGCCAGCTTCAGGTCAAGCCTGCACCCCTCCTGGTCCTCAGTGGTTTTGTTATCAATTCTGGAAAGGGCGTGTCTAGTAAGGACAAGATTGCGTACCTGAACAGCGTGAGGAAAATGGAGCTCTTGCCACTGCCTGTACGTCCCACCAATCCCACATTCTCTCCTCCAGCCACGGAGAAGCTAACGCCACGGAGCACGAGGGGCATCCCAGGACGATACCTATCATCAGGTCATGTATGTGTGTTTGTCTTCAAGTGAAAGCAGCATGGCCTGGCGCTTGATCTGTTGATTGGCACAAGCTAATTCGTAACAAATATGATTGCCTAATCTGAAATCGCAGTGGCACCTACAAGAAAAGGAGCACTCCCATGCACAAGGCCTGACAAGCATACCACCCAGGCCCCCCTTTGCACACTTGCCACCATGCGTTCCTTTTTGCATGTATCATGAACAGGGGCACACGTCACCTCAGACACTACACGTACCTCATGCACAGGTCTTGGACCTCGATGGAGCCCTGGCTTGGCCATTTTGCAACTTCCAGCTCCTGTGTAATCTCAGGGGTGGAATCTTGAGGGGGTTCTGGATCGGGCTTGAAGTACTGGATGATACGCTCTACACTGTTGAAGTCCGCTTCAGACTTGGAGGCCATGTTGGTACCATGTTTTAGGAAACGGGTGAGGTCAAGGGCGTAAACAAGTGCCAGACCAGCGATGGCAGGGTCTACATTCCCTTCAATGACCTGGAATAAGAGAGAGAGGGTACATGGCCGTTTGGATATAGGAGCATGATTAGTGCGATTTTGCTAGAGCAGGGCAGAAAGAGCGGCACAGAATTAAGTGTGGAATTAACAGGGCCAAGAATGGACCTATCTCAGAAACCAGGCACGCACAACTCACAGGACTTTGCATCTAGGCACAAAAGCAGATCTACATGTGTAAAGAAAGATATACAAATACTTATGGAGAGAGAGAGAGAGAGAGAGAGAGAGAGAGAGAGAGAGAGAGAGAGAGAGAGAGATTGCGCAAATGGCATACGCACCAGCGCACCACAGCCAGTCAAGATCAAGAGGCCCAGTAAATCGAGGCGCATAGCCAGCCACGCAGAGGCAAGCTTCAGGGTGACGAAGGCATTGGCATTTGCTTCCATCAGTCGGTAGCTGACCTGCAAAAAACATGCAGAGCGCCACTGAACTGTGTACACACACACAGCGCATTATATTCAAGGCCCATCCACACAGTGTAATTTGCCAATCAACGCGCTGTTAACTGTGTGCTGCTTTTTAATTGTTATAGATATCACACAGAGGGTGAGGCAGTTTGAAGGATAAGGACCGACCTTGTGAGATATCTTTCTAAGCACGCCTATTCAAATGCTTACAAAACACTCACAGCTTCCACCACTCTTTCAATCATACACAGGGTTGGCCAAAAACATGTATATACGAGATTTCTGGCAGGGAAACCACAAAATATACAGTCATATACGGTAAATATACACAATTCTGGCCAACCCTAATCATACACTTTGTGCACCTGTGTGAAGTGCTCCTCCTTTCTGTACGCACGAATTGTGGCCACCCCCAAAAGAGCTTCCCCAAAACGTGAGTAGATGGGGGAACGGGACACAGATTCAATTCGTTGCACTTCACGACTGGTGGGAATGTAGTACCTGGGGTTGGGCCAGTGCTTGGTTAATGTAAGGAAGATCACAGTGACTTCTATTACACACATACACATGGTTTGACCAATTCTACTCGTAGCTGATGACAGGTCTAACTTTTGCCTATTCTTCGTCGCATTCTCTCCTCCGGCTGCGTTGACCAAATTGCTCACGCATTTCAGCACTACACCCACCGCTGGATAGTAATGTACACCACCGTCAAAGGCACCAGCGCAATTGCAAACCACTTCGTGGCGATGGCTATGACAACTGCAAGTAAAAAAATAAAAGCGGGGATGTTTTGTTTGTTTGGCTGAAGGCTGAGCATGAGACGACTGATGCTAAGTTTCTGGCTGGTGCTTTCGGATAAACGTGCTTTGCTTAATAACCATTTTTCAACCTGCGGATTGGACAGTAGCTTTTGTATTCATTGTTTTTTGGGGGCAGGGATGAGGCACAATACGCAGAAACACTTTCTTGTGCATGAACTTGTGTATTTGTTTTCTGGGCACAAAAGGGGGAAGTACCCATAGGAATCACTGTGCTTGACCATGGAAGGGTGGCGAGAATAACATTTGTATGGGCACAGATTATGAATGTACAGTATTCATGAAATTGGGGTGCAGAGGATGAATACATGTGGGTACGGTACACAGTTTTCAACACTACTCTCATCGTGTACCCACAACTGCGTGCTGTCAGACTGCAAATTGAAGTCACAAGCAAGTCACAGCCTGCGCCAATCAGCCTGCAAGCGCCACCTACTCACTCAAAATAGCGATGTAGGTAGCCAAAGAGCCAAATAGCTGAATGAGCGAGGCGGGCAGAGTTGCATCCATGATATCCATGTCACGCGAAAACCTGTTCAAAATACGGCCTGCAGGGAATTGCAAGATGTTTGGTTTGCAGGGAGAAGTAAGCAGTGTTGATAAAATCAGTCTGTGGGAAGAATTAAGTATGGAACCCGTGAGCTGTGGTGCCAAAGGCACAAGAAGTGCCAACCATATAAACACCTCTATTTTGTCCCTTATAATACAATGTATGATAGCAAGCAGCAAGTGAGCCAACAAAAATATCGCTCAAGGTGTTGTTGTCACTACGCATGACAGAAAGCACACCTGCAGGGTTGGTGTCGAAGAAGGGTTTTGGAAGGCGCAAGAGGTGGCTGAGGAGCGTGTTGTGTAGATTGACGGCAGAATGCACACAAAGGAAAAGAAATTTAAGGGACCTGCGCGGCAAAAAGGGCAGAGAAGCGAGTTGCAATGGTTTTAGATATAATATGATATACATGCAGGATTTTCTTTGTTGGCATCCTGCCTGTGGAGGGGGGCGGTCATATCAAGTGCGGGATGAAGAAAGATACATTGATTTGCACAGTATAGAGAATTTTGGAACATACCTTGCAAACGTGATGAGGCCGTATGTGAGCCCCATCCCAAAGTAGATGCCCAAGTAAAACCCCAGAGACTGCGCACGTGCAGAAGCATGGCAGGTGCCTGTTCAATACTCAAGAGCGCAGTCGTTCAGTTGACTTGAAGAACACTAAGGGGCATATCGAGCCCAGTGCAGTAGCGACTAGGTTGTGATATAGGAATGAGCGTTTGAAAGCAATTGCAAGTACGTTACCTGCACGTGTGTTGAGGTGTCAGCCTTACAGCTGTGTTTACGTGTGACGTTAATTTTATTTGCCTTTGCGTTTCTCCCTTTATGAATTAACTATTTTTAGCTTTTTAGAATTGTAATACATGGTTAACTGTTTTTATCTACTAAGAATATTGTAATAGTAAAGAAGGACGTCAGCCGGAAAGAAGGAACGAAGACCTCAGCACAGATAAGTTAACAACGTGTGCAACCTGGGTCGAGACGGTGTAGGGCCCACCAGACCACCTGAGCACCCCTCCTCACCTGCTTGTACGTGTCAGAGAACCAAATGCCCACCCATCGGTCGGTGTAGACACGGGCACCTTCGCATTTGTGCAGAGGAGAAGAACAATTGGTGTGCGTCTAGTGGCAAAGGGCAAAATAATTGTTGTGTATGAGCTGGATATTGTTCTGGTACGTGGTAGACCAGAAGCTTACATTGCACTCACACCAGAACCAGCAGTTACCCATTTTGCAGCATGTTTAAAGGACGAACATCGCTACGATTCTCAATATGGTGCAAGCTTTAATGACATGCAATAAAAGCTGACCCACAGACGGTCTTGGGCTATTACCTTGCTCGAGCGTGAAGAGGAACAGCAGCCATAGCAAGGTCGCTGTCGTGCCACCTGCCTTGAAATAAGTTTTGACGACATCCCAGCTGCAGTAAGGAAGAAGAGAGAGGGACCCACATATGACTTGCAGGCACACCCAAATGCTGTAATGCAGCCACAGTTACTGGCACAGGCACTGTCTGCTGCAGCACACAGCAAGAGGAAATAGGAGACTGCCAAACTAAGCACAACTTGTCAAGGGACACGGGTCACACCGATCAAATGATCCCTAATCATCATTGCCAGTCCATTAAAAAGTGATTGGAAACTTCCTCACCTGAGGTTACCTTCCTCACGGCCTTCAATCCCTGTCAGGTTTTTGTTTGCCAGACTGCTGTGCACAATGTTGACCTTTCCACTGGCCACACGCATGTCCATGCTAGAACGTGCACCCTTGGCAATGGTGCCCCCCCCCACGCCCTCTTCATCTTTGAGCTCTGCAATCCTGTCCCCTTCCTTGTGGCCCCTGTCGTCGCTGCTTGTCGTCTTAGCCACTGCATCAGCAAAGAAATTGGTTGCAGCGCTGGCAGCCTCCTCATTGGCCTCCTTCTCCTCCTTGTCCTCCTTGATGTGCAAGAGCTCCTCAGCATCAAAGCCTGTGTTTGACATAAGGGAGTGGAGAAGCACGTGAGCACAGTGAGCGCATCGCACGCTGAACAGGGTAAGGCAGAGAGGCACCAGGGGGTAGAGGCATACCAGGTGAATGACAACAAAGAAAAAAGAGGAGAAGAACAAGAAAAAAAAGAGGGACACGACATGCAAACAATAAATTGCCTTTTTCACTAGGGCAGAAACGAACCTTGCTCTATTGAGCGGAAAAGGCAAATAGCAAGGAGGTGGGAAGTCAGAGCTGCAGCTGCTGCTGCCTTGGCTCAAGGAAACCTGTGCTCATCTATTTGCCACCTTACACCATTCAGAGTGTCGAAAGGATGCCTGCAGCAAGCTTGTCACGGCCCCCTACGAGCTTAACTATGCACCTCAACAAAGCTCACCTTGATCCAGCAGATGATCGTAGGTTCCCTGTGCCTTAATGCCACCATCCTCAATCCACAGGATGTTGTCAGCCTCAGGCAGGTGTTGTAGAGCGTTTGTCACCTGGATTAAATCACGATTTGTTGGGACTACTTCTACATTTTTGTGGATTTTCGTTCGTGCTTATAAGTAGGTCTGTGTGCTTGTACGTATGTATGTGCTTGTATGTATGTGTGTGTGCCAAAGTACATCCATGTATACAAGAAAATTTGCAGTGAATTAAACACAGCCAACCTTCCAAAAGACAGACTGTGGAATTGAGCTGACAGCATTGATGATTTCCAAACCCACCAGGATCACAGTCTTGTTGAGCAGAGGGCCACGGATGCACTTTTCGAACAGCGCACGGCCAACATGTGAATCAACAGCACTCAGGGGGTCGTCCAAGAGGTACACATCAGCATTGGCAAACACAGCTCTTGCGATGGACACACGCTGCTTCTGGCCTGAGAGGTTTGCCAAGAACGTGACATACTTGATGAACTGTCATGAAGCACAGGGAGTTAGGTGTGGCAAGTTGTGAGAGGGAGTGTGAGAGGGAGCACGCACAGGAGAGGGTTGACATCTGGATGATAGTCAGCACCAATAACAAACAGTGTAGCAGTACAAGTTATTGGCAAAGGGGTATAGCATCACATGTGGTTGGGGTATGGCATCACATGTGGTTGGAGTACAGCAAGGACCCCGTTGTGGACC
>Ga0307963_1002130_pt1 | contig 15565 bp, 14 predicted proteins | sample OrgLakmetagen594_FD_201829 | JGI IMG/M metagenome (GOLD analysis project Ga0307963, IMG submission 201829) | Saline water microbial communities from Organic Lake, Antarctica - #594 | ecosystem: Environmental > Aquatic > Non-marine Saline and Alkaline > Saline | place: Antarctica: Organic Lake...
TGAGGAAGAGAGTGCCACACCTTGCAACTCATTATATAATTAAAAGATACTGTGGTGGATTGCGTGAGCCGCGGGAGGCCTATAGTTCAGCAGGTTTAGGGTAGGAATGAGGAAGAGAGTGCCACACCTTGCAACTCATTCTATAATTAAAAGATACTGTGGTGGATTGCGTGAGCCGTGGGAGGCCTATGGTTCAGCAGGTTTAGGGTTGAAATGAGGATGAGAGTGCCACACCTTGCAAATAATAATGCCCTGCACAGGCGGTGGGTAATTAAGTTGCATTGGGGTTTGTAAGAAAGGAAAAAGCGTTTTTAGTGCATCTCAAGAAAAGCTGCTTGTGGCAAATCTACAGTATGTCAGTGCGACGTACAAGTACTTGGACGCTTGCTTATTGTCGTCCAAAAACTGTTTCTTGATGTGGTCACTCCCAGGTGGGGCAAGAAGCCTGACGGCATCTGCATAGTGGTAAGTTTTAGTTCCCTATGTATGGTTGCTCCGTGTCAAGATAAAATCCTTCATTTCTGTGTGCCAAAAGCTGCTCCTGTTTCCTTGTGGAATTGGTTGGGTGAATTCACTGCCTCTGTAATGGAATTGTGTTTAGTACCCTTGAGCGTGCGGAGACTGGCAGGCTACTTGTGTGTGTATGTATGTGTGTGTATGTGTGTGTGCGTGTTTGAGTCTGTGCGTGTGCAGAAACTAGAAGACTACTTTTAGCGTCGTGTCTACACCCCACAAGTCCCTTTGCCTTCAACAAACCTTGTGGGGTCAACATCCATGAGTGTCCGCCTTGTGTTTCCTGTTCCTATATTAAGTGAAGGCACGCTTAAGTTGTTTACAAGAAAAGTGATCTATTGCCAAAATGAGCATTTTCAAGCATTGTTTACAAGGGCGTCTCATGAGTTGCACCTCACGCATGCACCCGCAAATGTTGCCACTACTCCGTTCGTACCGAGCTAGGGTCACGTACTGTGTCCAGGATTGGTCAATGGTCAGATTTGTGTACGCCACCACAAATCTGGAACCCTCCCTGCCAGATTACTGTACGGGGACTCTAAGCATATGTGTGCGTGGCCTTGACCAGCCCTACATTTATTGGCTGCTTATGACTGGTAAATTGCTCCACCGTTTTTGAAGCGTGCTTCTGGGGATCCACTCTCCTTTTTGTCAAGACAGAATGTTCATTCAAGACGTCTGACTCGCCAACCTTTTGATACCTGGGCTATTTAAATTTACTACCCTTCTCAAACCTAGTTCATACCTTCTTCCTTTTCAAAACCTAGTTCAAAGGATACCTGTACAAACTCCACGTAGCCCCCTCACTCTGCATTTAGGTGTGTGTGTTTGTGTGTTTGTGACTCTCACGCAACCACTCTGTGGTCAAGGGTGGGTTATAATGTGCAGCCCACTACATTTGTGGGCACGCTGGGCAGTGGGTTCACGCAGAACAGCGTTGCAGGCAGACATGGTCTACACCAACTCCCACACTCACCTTTAAGAGAGCATGCAACACTTAAGGTTAAGGTTAGGTTAAGGTTACATCACTATATATGCCTAAAAGGGCATCCCCGCGGAAGCTTGGAAAAAGCCTGCAACCTAACCTATGTAAATAAAGGGGAAGCGTCTAAGATAAGTAAGAGAAAGAGACGGAATAAAGGTCTAGGCTGGAGAAGAAAAGGAGATTCAAGAATGGCTTAAGAACTAGCAGAAAAGGTTGTAACACTTAAACAATGACTGAGAGTATGTAACACTTACACAATGAATGAGCATGTATCACTCTGAAAGCAAGTAACACTCACACAATGACTGTGCATTCAAGTGTGCGGTATAATTGCTGCACGCGTACAGGTGGGCACCCTGGGCAGCGGGTTCACGCAGAACAGCACTGCAGATGTGATTTACACCAACTCCCACGCTCAGCCTGACGATGCAAAAGCCAACAAGTACGTTTTTCTTCCTGCGTCCTTTGATAGCAATTGTGTTTTTCCCTGCATCCTTTCAAACATCGTGTTTCCAAAGTCCCATGAGCGCTCTCGAGGCTCTGCTGTGCCCCTTCCTGTTCAAGACAACAATAAATTTGTGCCACACACCACACACTTGCCTGTCCACGCCAATGTTGCACGTCTATTAAAATTGCTAGAAATGGCGTGTCAGCAAATATGGCGCTACCCAGAACCCAACAAGAACTTCCCTCCTGTTGCAAGTAGTAGTAGTCATGAGCTTGCAGTAAAAAAAGTATAAAAAAATGCCGCTGATGCTGCTGATGCTGCTGCTGATGCTGCTGATGCTGCTGTTGCTGCTGTTGCTGCTGCTGCTGCTGTGGCAGTTGAAGTGGCTTGTTTTGTGACGGCAGCTGACTCTCCTGTGTCACGTGCTCAACCCTCGCAATTTTTGAAGCCCGACTTTGACATCTCTGTAGTTGCACAACCACAAAGATTAGGGTAAGGGTTAGGGTTTAGGGGTTTAGGTTAATATCTTTAGGGTTCACATCTCTAGGGTTAACATCTCTAGGTTATCATCTTTAGGTTCACATCTTTAGGGTTCACATCTCTAGGGTTAACATCTCTAGGTTATCATCTTTAGGTTCACATCTTCAGGGTTCACATCTCTAGGGTTTACATCTCTAGGTTATCATCTTTAGGTTCACATCTTTAGGGTTTACATCTCTAGGGTTAACATCTTTAGGTTGACATCTTTAGGTTGACATCTTTGCGGTTACACAAGCGCAGGATGCAGTTTTTCTGGGAGGCATTCCCTGCAGGCTCGGGGTCCACAGACAGAACCACATACATGTTTGCATACCTAGGTGCGTCCTTTTTGCTGCAGTTCAAGTTTTGTGCGTGAGGCGCAGACTGTGTGCCTTTGCACACCTGTGTTGTTGAGAGCAATGCTAGAAAGCCTACATTATAAACTGATAAGGTCCAACGGGCATCAAGGATCAAGGATAGACTCTGAACCAGTAAGTGCGCAGAAAATATTAAAACAACGGAGCCCTGGCGAGACAAAAGATGTGATAGATTGTTAGCCTTACACTGCAGCCTGCGTCTAGCCCTCTTACATCTGCTCTACTAGTAGACCTATGCTACCTTATCTTCACCTAACTTATAGTTTTGTAGTGTTGTAAACGTAAGAAACTATAAAATTTTAGCCTTCTAGTCAACTGCACCCACAAATGTAAGAAAATCGGTGTCATCCCCCCCAAGAGGGTAACGACACGCCCTTGTTTCTCAAATTGACAGTACAGACCAAGGTTTGCTGTTGCGAATGCAAGATAACAAACTTGCTGCTTAGTCAACTGTGCTTCTACGGTGTCAACCTTTGATATAAACATATTGTTAATGATTTCACTACTATGGATGCAAGATAACAAACTTGCTGCTTAGTCAACTGTGCTTCTACGGTGTCAACCTTTGATATACATACCGACAATACGCCTTATAAAAAGAAAAAAACTACGCAGGCAGTTGGAAAACCACTCCTCACACTTCCACTAAGGAAAAGTGCCTTAGATTTCAGACCTAGCTGCAATAGCCAGGTAGAGGGACATCACTTTACCCTTATGTCACGCAGATGCTGAGCCTTGGAGGCCGTCCATGACCGAGATCTTTGAAGAATACTGTGAGTGTGGGCGTGTGTTGAGTGGGTGGTGTGAGTGTGGGTGTGGGTGTGCACGTGTGTGTGTGCACGTGTGTGTGTGTGTTTGTGCGTGCGTATATATATGTGTGTGTGCGTGTGTGTGTGTGCGTGTGTGTGGGTGGGTGTGCACATGTGTGTGCAAGGGTGAACAAGGGTGCTTTGTGTTTTTCAGGCATAGCTCTGTGTTACAGGTAATGTACTTAAGGTTTAGCACCATTAGACTTTGTTGTCAATAGACTACTGTTGTCATGCCACCATTTGACTTTGTTGTCATGCCACCTTTAGACTTTGTTGTCATGCTGCACGCCATCATTACATGATCTCACTTCCATTTTGCATTGACAAACTCCCCCCTGATCTAGAACCAGCAGACTACCAAACGTAAACCTTCCTGGTATGCTGCACGCTACATGCTCTGCTCACTCACTCTTTGCAACGACTTGCTTCCCCACAGGGCTACGATGCCCCACAGGGCCATGCTTCTCCACAGGGCTCACTCTTTGCCATGGCTTACTTTGTAGCTTCTCCACAGGGCTCACTCTTTGCCATGGCTTACTTTGTAGCTTCTCCACAGGGCTCACTCTTTGCCATGCCTCACTCTTTGCAACGGCTTACTTTCCCACAGGGCCACGCATGGCGGAGTACCAAGGTGTGAGTTTGGACGACATCGACTTCAAACGTGCCCTGTTTGGTTTTTTTCCAACGTACCGAGAGAGCCCGCTGAAACCTGCGTTTGATCGAGTGCTCCAGATTGGTGACGCCAGTGGTATTCAGGTGAGGGGCTGAGAGCACACGCATGCACATGCGCACACAAACATGCACATGCGCACTCACTTGCACGTTATGAGCAAGCAGATCAAAAGAGGAGAATTACGGCATTGCTCAATTATCGGGGTCGTCTGAAACGAGCAACTTAGGATATTGAAAGGGTAGCACACAGGTATTTAAAGGGTAGCACACATATGCACATAAGCAAACGTACACATCCTCTGTGCGACTATAGTCCAGGCTACCTGCCTTTTGTCGTATGACTTTGCAACGGCCTCCACAATTTGGGGGGCCAATTACCTTGCGTCAATCTATTTGTCGTCATCGTATCACATTTGCTGCACATGTGTGTACCTATTCGATGTACTCTCATCACACAACACCGCAATCGACAATGTTGCTCAGAGGGCCTATTACCTTGCGTAAATTTATTTGTTGTCATAGTTTCGCATTTGCTTCACATGTGTGTACCTGTTCAATGTACTCTCATTATACAACACCGCAATTGCTGAATCTGTCGCTCAAAGTGTCCGGGGCCGTGACACGTCACACACACACACACAAACACACACACAACACACACACACACACATACACACACACCCCCATGTGCGCCGCCTGTGTGAGGCACCTGTACACTCATACATAGGGTTGGCCAAATACACCGTATATGACCGTATTTATGGTGACTTCCCTGCCAGATATGCCATATATACACCGTATATATATGGTTCTAGCCAACCCTACTCAAACTTTACACTCAAACTTTACACTCATACTGTACACTGTACACTCATACTGTACATACTGTTCACTGTACACTTATACTGTACACTCATACTGTACACTCATACTGTACACTCATACTGTACATACTGTACACTCATACTGTACACTCACACTGTACACTCATACTGTACACTGTACACTCATACTGTACACTCATACTGTACATGCTGTACACTCATGCTACTGTCTTCGTCATCCCAAAACACAGTCGCCGCTGTCGTTTGGAGGGTTTGGGGCCATGACTCGTCACGTGCGCCGCTTGGATAAGGCCATCAGTGAAGCCCTGGCATCAGACGCCCTGAGCAAAGCAGAGCTGGGCCTCATCCATGCGTGAGTGTGTCCTCATTCATTGCAAGGCCTATGCGAGTACTCATGAAAACCTTTCCTACCTAATTCATTGTAAGGCAGAGCTGGGCCTCATCCACACGTTAGTGTATCCTCAGCGTCTGATAAGTTCTCTCGTTATGAAGTGCGGGTTTTCCTCTATTTATTTCAAGGCCGTTTAAAAGGTTTGCGTCTATGCATAAACTGTGTACCACTTAACTCGCCGCTAGAATAATCCACTCATCACTGTAATAATTTAAGAACGATTGAATCCGTTGTGTTTTTCCTGTTGGCCCCTTGCAAACACCCAATGGCCAATATGTGCCTCTTGAATAAACCACTCATCACTTTAATAGTCAAAGAACAACTTTCCTCACTGTGTAATTCCTGCTTGCCCCTTGCAAACACCCAATGGCCAATATGTGCCTCTAGAGTAAATCACTCATCACTTTAATAGTTAAAGAACAACTTTCCTCACTGTGTTTTCCTGTTGGCCCCTTGCAAACACCCAATGGCCAATATGTGCCTCTAGAATAAACCACTCATCACTGTAATAGTCGAAGAACAACTTGCCTCACTGTGTTTTTACTGTTCCCCTTGCAACACCCAATGGCCAATACGTGCCTCTAGAATACACCACTCATCTCTGTAATAGTTAAAGAACAACTTACCTCACTGTGTTTTTCCTGTTTGCCCCTCGCAAACACTTGATGGCCAATATGTGCCAACCACTGTAATAGTCGAGGAACAACTTGCCTCACTGTGTTTTTACTGTTTGCCCCTTGCAAACACCCAATGGCTAATTTGTGACATGTGCCTTTTGCGCACACACTAACAGCTATGCCTCAGTCACGCATGGGTGGTGACATCATTTGACTAAGACAAAAATAAGACTAAATTACGTCTGCAAGCACTAAACCAAACCCCAACACCAATGTTGTCCTATTTCATTTTGTTTTTGTTTTCATTTTGACCGTGTCGTTCCCTTTTCTTGAGCAGATACAATCCAGGGCTCTCATCGAGCTGGATGATGCAAAAAGCGATGAGCCTGCGACCCGACCACTCTCCTCCCCCAGACCTGATCAACCGAATGCTGGTAAGAGTCTTTTTGTGCAGTTTTATGTAGTATCATAGTATCATAGTATCGTTATTGTTAGTTTTGACTGATTGACTGACAAATTGTACTCACTCTCGTCTGATCAGTAGAATGCAGCTGCTTTTTGAGGTGAATCTACAGCGTTTGTGTACTCCCTGTGTGTTGATGTGTCGAGCCGCTATACTCTTTGTTGTGGCATTGGTGTAACCTGACAGCTGGTTGCTGTGTGTCTGCAAGACAGAAGCTGCCGAAAGCTTATACAGATCGCAATTCCAAAGAAAGGTTTTGACTTGTTGACCTGTTTGGGCTTCCCTATTACTTGTGCAGGCTGGAAACTTTGCTGCGATGGAAGAAAAGGGAGATCCTGTGATGAAGCCATTCTTGCAGGTGCGACAACAGGTGGCTCAATATTTGAGAATTCTCTCTCTCTCTCTCTCTCTCTCTATCCCTCTCTCTCTCTCTCTCTCTCTCTCTCTCTCTCTCTCTCTCTCTCTCTGCTCCCTGGAGTCCCACAAAGCATCAATACTTAGGCAACATGCTGCCTAGGCGATATGCTACCTTTGGTCAAATTCCAGCCAGTTTTCCCAGTAGACAGTTGTCAAATTTTAGAGGCATTTTATCAAATGAGAGGCCTTTTGCTGTCCGGATTGATTTGTAGATAGGGTATGACTTGTGAGGTAGGGAGCAAGCAAAGCTAACCAGGTCGGCAAATGTGCAATTGTTTAATTTGCAAGAAGAAACTCTGTACGTACTCTGAATGGTTGGTAATAAGATAGATATACAGTTTTCCTTGATTTAAGCAGCATGGTATGTTTTGGAGGTTCCACCTTGTCTAGTCCTTAGGGGATGGGAATCCATACTGAGTGCCTTATCGTATTTGAAGGCTTAGGATACCACATCGCAAATAATAGTAAACATCATTGCAATGCACCAGATGACCGTTTGATTGCTTTTTTGGAGAGAGAGAGAGAGAGAGAGAGAGAGAGAGAGAGAGAGAGAAGCAGAGGAAAACTGTGCTTGTTTGACGTCAATACTTTGGAGAGCGCCACCGTAGAACTTTTTGTGCTTAATCATCACAAGTAGAAGTACAATCTACCTCTCGCCAATGGTTGCTTGATACACGCCAGCAGCTGAAACCTAGTCTTCTACCACTCTCCTCCCCCAGACTTGATCGCATGTGGATGTGATCTCATGTGGATGTGCATTGCTCAAAAGATTGAGATTTATTTATAACAATTCCTGCCCCTTCATTTTATGGTCACCTCAGTGCATCTGCCTGCCAACCTTAATCGGATTTCTTACTGAGCGCGAGGGTTGGTACTCACTGCCTTACTTTTTCTCACTTTTTTAAAATCGTGTGCTTGCTTGCAGCTTTGCAATGAGTCGCACTCAACAAGCTCATGCAGTAATTTCTATTCCTCTTTTGTAATTGCGCTTGCTTGCAGCCTAGCAATGAGTCACACTCAACAAAGCTCATGAAGTGTTGTTTCTCTCTCATAATATTTGAGCCCTACCTCACTTTGCTTCTTCTTAAATATCGTATTCCCAGCATGCTTTGCTCAGCAGCCTCTCGTGTTATATCTTGCTGTTTACCCTTTGTTGTAGCTCCCCCTTAGCCCGCAATACCGCCTTCATCCACCCCAGTTCCACTATGGTATCCAATGCTCTGGGCTTTACCAATACCCCACTGTACCAATACCAATACTCCACTGTGGTAGAAGGGGGGTATTCATCCACCCTAGTTCCACACGCCTCCCTCAACTACGCCTCCCTTAATTGCGCCCCTCCTGAGCCCAGGATGTCATGCAGTTTGGCCCCTTGCTGGAGACCATTGGCACTCAGATGATCAAAGACCCAGCGTTCGTCCCCCCGCTGTTGATGCACGTTGGACCGGGTGAGCAAGCTTTAATTCCTGACATGACTCATTCTTCCCTCTTCTATGTGAACTGTGGACCAGTAGGCTAACCTGCTATTGTTTTAGAACATAAACTCTTTCTTCCCCTTCTATGTGAACTGAGGACCAGTAGGCTAATTTGCTGTGTAGGTCAAGCTCCACGTAAATCCATGTCAGGGACACCCGGCCTCTGCCTATCATGCATATTATAAATTATCAGAGGGGGCTATCTGACCCCCAAAATGGGGTTGTTTTTCAATTGCTCCCAGAGTGTGCGTGCCCCCATTGTCTACAACTAGGACTTGGTTTCAAATGGTAGCTCCATAGCAGTTGAGTTTCATTGTAGCCAATGAGGTCACTTAAGCCTAATCGGCCGCGGCGTAAACCCTACGTTTAAGGCACCCGTGTGCTGGATCTGACCAATCGTTGCACCAAATCATGTCATTAAAAATGCATTTGACTTTATTCTATGAATAACATCATTGCAAACAAAATGAGGGGAAAAGATCCAGTGGTTGGTGAGATACAGAATTCCAGCCATTTCCCTTAGAGAAAATCATGAGAAAACCAGCCGAGAAGGTGCCAAAAAGGTCATTTTTAGACCTCCTTGTATCCTAATTTGGAACATGCAGGATGGTCGCATGGTATTAGGAAGTCATAAAGACCTAGTTTTGGAAATGAAAAATGGTCCCGGACGGAGCTGTGGGCCCATTTGAGGTGATCTGAGGCCAGAAGTGTGATCTGGGGTCATCCGATTTTCATTTCTTGGAAAACGTAATCTTTATTGACAAAATTTAGGTTGACATGGATGCATGTGGGAAAGAAATCCAAGGAGGAGCATTTCCTGCAATTTGGCCAGTCAACCCCCTCTGATAATTTATGCTGGATACGTATGTCAATGTTCCGGTCGAACTGAGCTGTGGCACCACCATACAGACTTTAATATCTTTTCTACTGTTTGCTACCATTGTACGTTTCCCCTGCTTAGCAAAATCACCGGCCTCCGTGCTGCATCACAAGACCAATTTGTTTTTTATCATCCATTACAACTCTAGCCTGGATCGTTCACATCCCTGGCCTAGCAGGCCTCCGTTGCAATGCTTTTCAAATCACCTCTCTGACTTCTCAATCATCAGATCATCATATCACAGGCCCCCTGCTTGACTGGCCCGCCCATGTCCTTGGCTTAGGAGCTTACACCACACATCAGGCACATGCATGCTCACTCGCTGCATCACCTACAAACTTCCTCTTTTCTATACTTGCACAGGCCCCCTGCTCGACTGGGTCATCCACGTCCTCGGTCTAGGAGCTTACACCGCACTCAACGCTCTGAGCGGCCCCCTTCGCAGTGGACCCCTCCGGGCCATGGTCGTGGCTCTTGCTGCAAGCAACAGCGCCCAAGGCGTGCCAAGCAGTGGCCCCTCGTTCAATGCTGCTGGGCCAAGTGGAGGTGCTGGTGCTGATTACAACAGGAGGGCTCTCACCCCACGGCAACTCTACACTTTGAACAGGGTGCTGGAGGCGCTTGAGTATGGCAGTGGGCAGGACTATAGGCTGTGAGGACCAGCTGAGGAGTATAGGCGCTTGAGTATGGCAGTGGGCTATAGGCTGTGAGGACCAGCTGAGGAGTATAGGCGCTTGAGTATGGCAGTGGGCTGTAAGCTGTGAGGACCAGCATGTGGTGGGGATGCTGAGAGCCTTGTAATCCAAACTGAACTAAAATAAAATTCAAGCTGAGAGGAGCATTGTGAAATTGACGGGTACGCATAAATGTTAGTGTGGGGAGTGGTTTTTGCTGCCTGTGTATTTTTCTTTGGGACGCAGGAGTTGGTATGTTGCAGAGGAGCGGATGCTTGTAGATGAGGAGCAGAGGCTGTGAGTGTGAGCTGTGGCGTGCGTGAGGACCTGTAGTGAATTTTTTGCAGGTCTGGACTCAGGAGAGAGGTCGCTGGGTCGCTGACTTGATGAGGGGAGCAGTTCTGCTGCCTGCGCTGTTTTGTTGTGACTCAATTAAACAGGGGAAGAGAGCAAGAGAGGAAAGGTAAGGGGATCATTGGGTGTTGGCATTGCCAGTTGCCTTGGAGCTATAGCCTGCAGAACTTTTAATTAATTACAGCGGAAGGCGGGAGCTTCATTACACACATTTATCAGGAATGTTTTTGTTTGAGATCCTGTACTATAGTTGTATGGACGCTCTCACTTGCCAAACAGTATTTCATTCGCCGTCTGTTTGAGAGCTTAGGTTTGGTTAGGGTTGTCTGGTGGTGCAGACACAAACTTTGAGTAAGACAGCCTCCCTACTTAATCTTGCTGCCTGTACCAGCGGAGTGAATTTTTTCCTTTTTTTTAAATGGCAAGTTTTACTGCCTGTGTACTTTTTCTTTTCTTGCATAAGCACTGAACATCAAGGAGGGGTTCCGCATTCTCTTCTGGCAGGAAGAGGAACGGTGAGAACGTGTCACCTCGCTTGCATGCTAGCACAAGCAGATGTAGGCAGCCGTGCAACACTTCGATTGAATGAAACGATAAGGCATTACACGCCTTTCTGATGAGACACAGACAGGGATATTCCAACTGAGCTTTTGCCATCCATCCACGGCGGAGATTTGCTTCCCAAGCCAGATGTAATCATAATTACCCCCGGGCCAATCCAACAACACATATAAGCGAGGTCTGCTAACAATGCAGGGACAATAGCTCTGCCTGGCATTCCGTACTCCCTCCCTTGGCGATAAAACCAAGAGACGCACAATCAAACAACGTAATATCCACCTGATTGAGATTCAGTATGTGTAGATACTTCTCCTGCCCAGTCAAGGGCATGCTGGGTGTTATGCGTACCACCACAAATCGGGCTGTCTGGAGGGAATGTGGACACAAACCACTGCATATTTATTTCAAGTCTGTTGTCAAGCTGTACAATAGCATGCTTAGGTCCATTAGTGAGATGTTGAGCAGGATGGTACCACCGGTGCTCAAAACAGATATAGCATACATTCACGTGACCCCTCCGCTTAGCTGCTTTTCAAGGGTTGCGGCATTGTGATTCATTTATGCAAGCAGTGACGTCTGATGAAGAGGAAATAATAGTTATATTGTCAGTCCTTCACGATTCCATAGCCGTGCTCATAATCACCATTCCACTGACGTGCTTTGGCATTTCAAGAGAGAGTAGTATGCAAAGAACACAGCAAACGAGTCGGGGGCATCCAGAGTGTAAGTAAGACAGACTGAGTTTGGCAACGGCATTGACAAATAACTGCTAGCAAAAAGTCCGCTTTCAAAATAAGGCAAGGGTTTCAGGCTATTGGCAAACACCAACATCCCAGGAGCAGTATTTGGTCCACTGGAAGCCTAGTGCCCTTTGATCCCATATAAAAGCATCCTTTAAATGCAAGCACAATTTCAACTGCACGCAAGGATCTTCAAGATCCTTGTTGCCAAGTCTGTTAGACGCCCCATAGCAAGAAAAGGACGGATGCAGTAGAATCTGATCACGAGCAAAGTATGTTGCAGTGCAGCACATGCATTTGCACCTACCATTGGGGTTACCTTATGCAACTTGGTTGTTATCGCAGCCAAGATGACCGCCAAAGTACAGATCAATCAAAAGAATGACAGTCCAGCCTTCCAGGACCTCTCTGAGGAGCAACGGGAAACTCGGCATAGATGGACAGAAAGCGAAATATGGCTGGTCAAATGGGAGCCAGCATGGGAAGCAGCGAAGACAATCAGATCCAGCCCTAACTACTTAAAAATGGCTGAAGAGTACGAGACAAGCACTATGTCCACCTCTGACACGAGAAATGACAAATATGTGGACAACTTGGCCCGGCAAGGGCTGGAGGATCCCAACAGACTTACTCCCAAATGGGAACCTAAGCTACGCATACAATTAGGGATTAAGTTCATTTTGACACGCAACCAATTGGCCCACAAAACGATATCAAGGGCACAGGAAACTGTGAGCTGTAGAACAGACAGGTTGATCTTATCAGAACACCTCCAGTACAAGAGACAACACATGACAGTGAGCAATGCGACACACCTAGCCAACTGCCACAAGCAGAGGACTGGCTAACAAAAGTCACACTTCCCAAGTTCCAAACCCTCCCCAGAGGTGACATGTGTATACGGCAAAGATGGTAAATGCTCCTGCATCAACACCCCTCAGCGCCTCAGCATTTACTGGATGCGTATAACTTTGCTCGTCATCGAGGCTTACTCTCCCTGCTGAATCCCCCTGTCCAAAACCTTGCACCAAAGTTCCAAAGACTACTTCATCGACTCCCACGATTTTCGATGACAGGCAACAATACAAATCAAGGCTGAATGCTTGCATTATTGGGCTCTGCCCACCCATTACATGACAGCCTTTCGCAACCATGCCTTGGTCACAAAAGAAAAAATGGTTTACCTCTAGACTTTACCCCAGAGCTTCAAGACTTCTGGACAGCCCATCCAAGAGAGACTTTTTGGTTCCAGAACAGATGCGTTCTCCACACAGTTCACTGGTTTCTTCATCTGCCACCCGATGTATGACGATAAACACATGCGCAAAGTAGTTCAACATGCAACCACATCTGCCTTGAATAACCAAGAGGCAACCGCTACCTTCCTACTGCTTCCTTATTGGATGGAAAACAGCACCAACGCTTTTTATATAACCTGCACTGACAACAGGGATGTTTGTACTATCCTTATAAGTATCCCAAAGACAAAAGTGTGCTACATCCATTCCTCCCAGCAAGCAAAACACCACCCCTGCCAGAAGCAACATCATGTTGGGGCATGCGCATCTTAGTAATCTGGAACAAAGCTGCCAGGGAGCAGCTTATTACAAACAACTCATCTTGATAGGAATATGTAAAGCAAGACTTTTAAGAACACGGGCACCACACCTCTTCTTGAACATCCAACTGAAAGGATACTACCAAGAATGGCAAAATTATGTAGGCTCTCCAAAGACTCTTGGCAAGAAACAAAGTTATCAATGCCAAAGTTGGCGACATAATCAATGCATTACACAGCCAGGTCCCCTCCCATCATGTACAACAAGAGCGCTTGCTAGAACTCAAGGCCACTAACTGGAAAGAGTGGGCCTTCAGAGATGGGAGTTGTATTACAAACAACGAAAATGGATCTCAGTCTATTGGAGCTGGAGTCTACCACCCTCAATCCAACAAATCACCACAGCAAATCCTGGAGGGACAAGCAGCAACAAAAACGTAAACAGAGCCAAGCTAGCAGGAATTGCTGCTGCTTTGATAATTGAACACACCCATATTGCGACAGACAGCGCTGGTGCACTATGGCAAATAAGAAATAGGAAATAGAATCCTCTACCCCCAGCGCATGAAACGGCATGAACATGCCAAACTCCTTAAAACCATCGTACACCAAATCCAGCTATCTAATAACGCCATCCATCTATACAAGGTTAAAATCTACTCCTGCAAACTGGTGTGTGCTTCGAGAATGCGCGCAGGAACCCTTGCAATTTTACTGGTTCAGGTCAGCTGTCAAATTTTGGAACAGGATGGTCGATTCAAACAGCAATCATTGATATGATACTTTACGCGATGTTATGAAAGTAGATATTTCCCTTGGGAATTCTGGTGCTTCTAATTGTTGGACTAGACAGATGAAGGATGCTTTTGGTGATTTGCAGAATGGCACTGTATACAATAGTGACTTATTACAATGCCGGAAGCTGAATATTTCTAATTTGCGCATAGACTTGAGTTTCAGGCATCAGGCAGTTTGGAGAGAGGCACATGGTCACGATCCTTGCTCTTTGTTTAAAAAGTCTGTGGCTTATAACAACTGGTTTGCTTTGCCTGAGAGACCGGTTTCTGATGCACGTGCACCATTTGTCTTGCCGGAGTATTTGAAGATGGCTTTGAGCAAAAGTGTCATGAGGAACGTAGCTCGGTTCAGGATTCGAGGACATGGGTTGAAGTGTGAAACTGGTTTATATGGCAGGAGTCCGGACAGGAGTGCACGTGTTTGCAATTTGTGTAAAAACGGGGTTTATATTCAAGATGAAAAACACGTTATGTTTTCATGTATCGGTACCGAACATTACGGCACCATTTCATCCATTTATTTGATAATATTTCTCAAGGTGATATCAAAGGTTTTGTATTTCAACATAACTCAGAAAGCTGTCGATCTATTTGATTGATTTATTTGTTGGGACCTATAGGTTGAGCAGCCATGCCAGGCTGGAGGCCTTTGTAATCCAAATTAAACTAAACTGCAAAGTTAAAACTCATGCTAGCATCCTAGGAATGAGTGCGCTGATGCCATAGCAAAGTGCTCTACGGAAAATCAAAGTGGTCATGATTTCCACATTAACACCGACGCCCATCCTCATTCATTCATGCATATTCTGGCCAGCAAGGGTGGAAAACCCTTCCCCGGCTTGCCTACCAGATATTCAGAACACCTGCCAACCAGGGCCTTCAGCAGAAAGGATCTCCATTTTCTCAGATCTCGATACTGTAGAAGCACACATGCACGCCCAACGGGTTTCAAACCATCAGTCCACAAAGTGCTACACAAATACCAAGAAATGATCAAGGAAGACATTGTCGAGAAAGGCATAAATATTTCATTTTGGAAGAATGCAAGTGTCAAGTGTCACCTCTGACAGATTGAATATAAAACATAAAATCAAACGTGTGCTGCTAAGCGCAACCACATAGAAAGCCCATCAATCTGCCCCATCTGCCACAAGCTAGACGGCACCCACCACATGCTGTCAGACTGCAGCCATCCCATTATGACTAAAATGATTATTAATAGGCAGATACAGCATGCATTCAGCATACAGCATACAACGGGACCCCAGGACGTTTGAGTTTGCAGCGGGAATGGGGATGGATGGAAACCATGGAAACAGCACTTGCACACATCAGCACCTAGTCTCACAGAGGAACAGCATCTATAGCACTATATCAACACTACATTTCCAGCTGCTGCCCTGCACTTGAACACTAGACGCCACCAACATGTTCGTAGTTTTGAAGCACAGACTCAGTTCAATTTTTTGC
>Ga0307963_1002131_pt1 | contig 15562 bp, 13 predicted proteins | sample OrgLakmetagen594_FD_201829 | JGI IMG/M metagenome (GOLD analysis project Ga0307963, IMG submission 201829) | Saline water microbial communities from Organic Lake, Antarctica - #594 | ecosystem: Environmental > Aquatic > Non-marine Saline and Alkaline > Saline | place: Antarctica: Organic Lake...
TAAGAAGGTATAGATTTGGCTCTGCCCACCATCATTGACTGGCTGGCCCAGCGACCAGAGATTGACCAGAACTAAAAATGCAGTGACTGTGGCTCCGTTGTGAGAGTGGCTCCAATCAGACGTTATGCTTACAGACCAAGCGCTCATTCTTTGGGCATTCATTGTGCATGCAGGCTAGATTGGACGAAGGAGGGCCTGTGCACGAGGCAACACCATCTCCCGAATCCTTTAGGTAGGTATAATGTTTGTAAGTTTCGCTATGCAAAGCTATACTATTTTGCGAGACAATGAAAATTTTGAGACCAAACAACAATACAGAGCAGAGGAAAGGAAACTTTACATTAGTCTTACAAAGCCTACAAATAGATAACAAAAATTCTTATAAACAAAGTCCAGCTGCACTCGCTTGTCGGCAATTCCTTCGCAATGCTTTGTTAGAGCCTTTTTGCAACAGGGTATTGATACAAACCGGTATTTATTTTCCTTCCTGGGTTTAACCTGGTGATTTGCTAACTATTGCAATGCAGGAGCGCTGTGCAAGAGTTTAGCGAGAACGACCTAGCAGGAAAATCAGGCTCAGGTCAGCAGGCTAAAACGCAGGCTCAGGTGCGCAACACGCAATTTTCCCTGCATCAATATGCCACAGTTATCAACAACAAGTTCCAGCCCTGCAGATAATTTATGGTTCATGATGCAGCAAACCCAAACCGTACAACTGTGCTGCACCTGTATTTAGCCTCAGGTTCAAATAGACTTCTGCGTAGAAATGAGCCGCTTGGCAGTAATATCCATGAAAATTCTTGACCAAACAATCCTTTAGGTCAATAAGAGGACCCAAACAAAGAGCATCGTGAAAGAGGGCCTGGCCTGTCAACAACAATTCGCCTAAAAAATCAGGCAGACTGTAGCGTGCTTTCTCTTGATGTTGCAGAGAGGTTTGTTAAATTTCGAAATGAAGCTGGAACAAAAAGAATCTCAGTCTCCTAATTAATCAAGAATTTATGGTGCAGCAGCTTGATCCACACCACATCGTGCTTGTTAAACGAGAAGGAATTTTAAAGCTAAATCTGAGCAAGATCAGAAAATGATTGTTTAAAGCGACGTGTCCCAATTTGCCCTCAATTGACCTTTAAATGCGCACAATTGGACATACTATTTAAGCTCGCTTCTCAAACATAGAGGACTGATTATGAAAGCCAACATGAAACAAGCTATTTAAATAACACAAAATGAGCCACTTGAGCATCAAGAGTTATAAAGTGCCATAAAACTCCTTCCATCTGGAAAAAGGTGAAGAGCAATGGACATAACCAGTTCAGTCTGCAAATTGATAGCTCAGGCACAAACCTCTCCTATAATTTTGGTATTGGATGCCAGCCTGACTGTCCTTACTAGCCTGTGATTCAGGGTTACAATCCAGGATTCCCAGACATCTGCAAGTAGGTGGTAAAGTGCAGTTCAAAAGCGCTCCTCGTCAAAATCGTCATCGCACGTTCTCTTAATACAAGGATAACAATGGTTGACCTAAGATTAGCTCCTTTTGTACAATTGATAACAGCAAGATAACATACGGATGGATTTGGCAAGCTTAGCTGCGCATTTGGAAGACTGCACATGGAGATGGAGGTGAACTTCTGGACTCTCTGAGAGCTAAGGCCTTGTCCCTTGACAGGCTCTTGGATGTGATAGATGGTGCATATGAGGATGGTAAAAGCACGAAAATCCACTAACTATGCCTTTTTTTGTTTGCACAGTCTTTGCTAAAGCTAGACTCTGGACGCCTGCCTGATCTGGAGAAAGCTCTGGCTACCTCTGGCGGCACCATAGATCTGTGTGGCGCCACTTTCAGCGGCGAGCTGGCCCAAAGCACGCTGCTTGTGTACAGCAACACAACACTGTGCAACGGCACGATATTGCTGCCGAGCAACTCCAAGGTGAGGTTTTGTAGTTCCAGCATGGTACCAGAAGGGGGCAACTGAAGTCGAAATGGGCAAGTTTTGATATGCTCTCTGGCTCATGTGCGCCTTGAATGGCAAACTTGTGATTTTTACATATTATTAATCCTTGTCTGTGGGTGTAAACATCGGAGCTTGCTGATTGGGCTGCACAAGCTTAATTTGCTGTGGCGTGACCCCCCCTTTCTGCTGATACATTCGTAGCAAATCACTGACTTTATCGTGTTTAGCATTTTGGTCAATGATAAAGATTCATTTTAAAGGAATGAAGTGGACGCAGTGGTAAACAGGATACGCAATTTTAGATCCTACTTTCCTTGAAAGCACCCGTTTAAGGCATAGGCGCCCTACGTGGGTGTTTAGGCCTGCGAATCTGCACATCGATTAAATTGACTCAAATATGAGCACGTGCTCTGGTAGCTAAGATCAAAACAATATTGGTTCCAATTTGATGAAGTGGTATGTGGGTAATTGCTCTTTCAATGTTAAATGGGAGCACATTTGGGCACTTGCTCAGTTGCCATCCTCTGACATGGTCACATCCAATATAGATAGAAGTCATTTTTATATGTATGCCGCGTACCTGAACTCCCGGGTCCGGTTGTCACGGCTCACGTACTTAATAACACCAGATACCATAAATAATACACCAGATACAGACCATAGATTACACCAGATACAGGACAGAAATAACACCAGATACAGGCCAGAAATGTTCTTCTGATGGTAAGCAGGTGTTCTCTCCAGGTGTTGCTCCGTTGCCGTCGATCTTATAATACAGGTGAACTTTCCAAGGTACGAAGAAATTGCAAAGCTTCTGAATAAGCAAGACTTGTGAACCAATTATGTATTTGAAACGTGAACAATACGCTAATCTCAAGATCTGGGAAGCTGTTTTTCCCCTGTGTCTTGATTTGAACTATTTGATCTCACCATTCGACTGCAATAGGGAAACCGCACTTTTTGTCTCTGTCCACACCATTTCACACCAACGCAAAAGACATACATCTCCTCAACTACTGCCGCCCACCTGCAGATCGTGATTGCCAACAACACACAGAATGTGCTGCTGGGCATTCTCATTATCAGAGGGAGGGGGGGGAAATCGGTTGTTCACATCCACGGCAGCAGCTCTGCTCGCATGCTAGACTGCACAGTCACAAGAGAGGAGGGGAAAGGCGGAGGGGATGCCGTGAGGGTAGTTGGTAGTGGGTCGAGTGTTTGGGGCAGCAGCTTCTTGGTGGCAAAGGGCTGCACCATGCAGAGCGGCAATGGATCAGGTCTGATGGTGTTAAAAGGTGGGAAGGTGGCACTGGACAGTTGTGTCAGCAGCAACAGCAATAGGACTGGCTGGGTCGTTGTAGGGGAGGGCAGCAGGATGGAGGCAAGGGGCAGCAAGGCAGATAGGAATGAGAAATTAAATGTCTATGTGGGTGCTGGTGCCTCTGCTGTGTTTTCCAGCTGCAGCATGGGGTCGTCAAGCAGCGATTCAGGCCTGTTTGTGACAGGCGAAGGCAGTACAGCCGCAGCCAATTCCTGCATCATCGGTGGCAACCAGCTCAGCAATGTGGTGGTGGTGGAGGGGGCTTTTCTCACACTGGAAGATTGCGAGTGCAATGGCAGCAAGAAATGTGGCTGGGTTGTTGTAGGGGAGGGCAGCAGAATGGTGGCAAGGGACAGCAGGGCAGAAGGGAATGAGAAATCAAATGCCTGGGTGGGTGCTGGTGCCTCTGCATTTTTCTCCTGCTGCAGCATGGATCTGTCCAACAGCGGCGTAGGTCTGGATGTGAGGGGCAAATGCAGCACAGCCACAGCCAAAGCATGCTCCATCAGCAGCAACCAGGACGGCAACGTGTGGGTGAATGAGGGAGCTTCTCTCACACTGGAAGATTGCAAGTGCAATGGCAGCAAAGGGGATGGCTGGGTCGTGAAAGGGGAGGGCAGCAGCATTGTAGCCAAGGGTAGCAAGGAACAATGGAATGAGGAAGCAAATGTCTGGGTTTATTATGGTGCCTCTGCTGTATTTTCCAGATGCAATATGGGGTCGTCAAGCAGCAGTGTAGGTCTGGGCGTGTGGGGCGAAGGCAGCACAGCCACAGCCACTGCATGCACCATCAGTGGCAACCAGCTCAGCAATGTGAAGGTGGTGGAGGGGGCCAATGCCACATTAAATAATTGTGAGAGTAATGGCAGCAAGAAACTCTGTGGATGGCTGGTGGATGAGGAGGATAGCTGGCTAGTGGCAAGCAGCAGCACAGCAGTGTGCAATACTGGAGGCAATGCTGTTACGCAAGCAGGCGGCAAGATTGTGTGCTTAAATAACTGCGATCTGGGTGGCGCAGACATACTTCATATGTAGGCTATACGGCGGAAAGGCTTCACTTACAAACATCTTGTCTGTTTTTCTTCACCGTCTGGGTTATCTAGAATGCTCCAGAGTGTTGGCTAACAATCATGCAGTTTTCTATAAAATAAATATCGTAAATACAGATTGCATAGATTAGAGACACTAGCTTATTTTACAGGTTAACAGGTTTACAGGTTAAGCCATCAGTCAAAACGTGCGACTGCCAGGCTGTGAAACATGAAAAAAATGTGCTAGCTTATTTTACATTCTATGTAAACTAGTATACGTATTCAGCCATTGTTTAATATGCCAACGTGTACACGATTCTTGCCTGGCAAGATTTCAAATACTTTCATTAAACCAAGTTATTGATGTGTGTGCATATCCTAGCGCGGAACTCTCGTCCGTGCTTTGATAGTATTAACCTGTAAAACTGGTGGGAAACAATCGCCTCCTTACCTTAATTCAGACGGTGGTCTGATCTGACACACAACAAATCGATCTTGGACTGTCCTTCAACGGCTCCAAGATATCAGATTTATGCTGCTACAGGAAGGCCCCTCCATGCCATCTCCGCTCTGGAGCTTTCGTCTACTACTAGTTCCAGAAGCAATCTATCATAACACAATCCTTGCTTGGTGCATGTGCTAATGCCTGTGCTCTTTCTCTTCTTCATTCATTTGTTTCATTTTACTTATGGACGTTTCCTCTTTTGTTAAGCTAGGTGTCGTTACAGGCTTAATTAAGCTTCCACTCAGATGCCCCCTGAGGCATATCTCATAAGCGCGCTTGGAAACAACACTGCTTTCGGCGCTTATGAACACGTTTTTCCCGTTTTTCCCGGCGCTTATAAGGCTCATAAGCGCGCTTCTAAGGCTCATAAGCGCGCTTATGGGACCCATAAGCGCGCTTGGAAACAACACTGCTTTTGGCGCTTGTGAACACGTTATTCCCGTTTTTCCCGGCGCTTATAAGGCTCTTAAGCGCGCTTATAATCATCATCAGCCTCCTGCTTTGTTTTGGAGGCTGCAAGCACATTCTTGGGCCAACACTGCTGCAGTTCTAGCGGCAGGACTGGGAAACAAGCCCTTTAACAGATGAGTTATGCTCATCATAAGCGCGTTTAACTTCAGGATCGCGCTTATGAATTTCAGAATCGCAGTGTAAATGCACTTCCCGGAATCCGGCCCAAACAGCCCCGAATCTTCTCCCGACTAAAAAGATGCCATTTAAACACGCCCAAAACAAGCCATGCCCGCCAAAACAAAGGCCTTACAGGACCGTTTGGAATGCCTCAAAATTTTCGCGTTCACGCTTCTGGTTCATAAACGAGCTGTATGAAGCTCATAAACGCGTTGATAACGCGAGGCTTTTTCACAGTGACAGTCTCGGAGTTACTGGTCTACACGCCACAGCACTCATGAAAATTGAGCCTACATGCAATCAGATCCACAACAAACATCATACAGATGAGACGAGACAATGAACACAGCCCCCAAAATATCTGAGCAATAATTCCTGGTGCCAACAGTGGTATGCAGGCTTCTGCCTCCCAACCACCCAATCCCCACTGAAAAACTTCTCTTATGTTTTTCTCTAGGTGGGATAATTAGGGTTGGCCAGAACCATATATATACGGCTTATATACGTGATTTTTGGCAGGGTAATTACCAATTATACGGTCATATACGGTGTATATATACGGTTTTGGCCAACCCGAGGGATAATGCGTGTCTGCATCCACTCAATTGGGTGGTGCAGAACACAAAACGACATCCTTCCTAATCCATACCGGTAGTGTTTACACTATCTGCGTTCTTGCTCCTTATTTTCTGTGATAAAGCATTTTCCATTGCCTGATGCTAACAGCATGCATCAAAAGTATCAGAGGGGGTTTGACTGAGGAAATGCCTGAAAATGTGCATTTTTGCACTCTGAGTCCAGCCATTCACTGCCCACTCAGCCAACTGAAACCATCCTGGCTAATAATGAAAGCTGATATTGTAAGCTGCACGAGGATGTGCTTATATCCATGTAAGTCACAGTGTGCGCAAGTTGACGGGGGTCAAAGCTCACCTTGACTGCCCAAACCCTAATTTGGGCCTTTCTATGGGAATACAGCACATGTTGTTGAGCCACATCACCACGCACTTCATCTTTTCACTTGATTTTTTTTGCAATCATATTCGTTTATTTCAACAACTCCATACCACACGAACGTATGCCATTTGGTGGAGTGGGTGATCTGCTGTGAGAATTTGTGGTGAAAAGTGGGGTCCACGCCGCAGAAAATCAGACGCGTGCACCCTAAGTTGCTATGTTCAAGCTCAGGTGCTGTCAAAAGTTTAGAGCAAGGGCTACCTCTGGGTGCTAAGCTTAGACATAGCAACTTAGGGCGCACGTGCTCAATTCACATTTAAAAAAGACCCTTTTTTTTGGCTCAGTCAGCCCCCTCTGCAAAAGTATCTGGGTTTATAGTAAGATTTTAGCGGTAGTTCACAGTTCCATTTCACTGACTCTTCATAAATTGTACAAACACGTAGTTAATTGTCCATACATGATATTAAAAGCATATAAGTCCACATAGCCTGGCTGCAAGAACGGAATGACAAAAAAAAACACAACCGCATGTTGTGCTCACGGAAATCAAAAGAAACAGCTCCTTCGATGCATTGCATTGCATCAGCAAAAAATAATCGGTATGAATATGCCCACGCATGCTCATCTGTTGTACATATGTTGGGGTTCAAACTACTCTCTCACATAACAAAGTTCACACCTAACACACCTGCTTGCTAATCTACAGACATTTAGGATAAGTAGAGGTTTATGGCATGCACTTACACCTTGAGCATTCATTGCGGATTCATTCATATCACGAAAGCCACTGGCAAAAAAGAAGTCACGCACATGTTGGTGCAGTGCACGTTGGCACGCACTGGCACTCAGGCACACTCACCAACAGAGATAATGTTACAAACGTAATAATCATTCTGCTCTGGACGTCAACGCCGCTTTATTTGGCTCCGCCCTCCTCTTTCTCCGCCCTTCTCTCATGGCCTGTCGCTCCTCAAAGACCTGTGGGTGATGTGCGGTATTGCCATCTTTCAAGGCCTTTTAACCCATTAACATTGCCAGAAGCACCACACAACAGATCAACATTAAAATTATACCGAAAGTGCCTTATAACCCATTAACATTGCCAGAAGCACCACACAACAGATCAACATTAAAATTATACCGAAAGTGCTAATGTCACAGAGGGGAATTTGCCCACCTCTCTTGAACAACTTATTGTTAGAATACTGTTTCCCTTGTTTTGGAGAGCCCATCTGGACTCAAAACTCTCCCCCCTGACATCGACTTTGCACTACCTACATTCAACTATTTTTCTCTACCATTTCGACATTTCCCCTCTCTCGGTTGCATACACTCGTGAGTGAGTGTGGACCTCATAAAGGGGTAAAGTACGCAAAGCGCCTCTTAACTTCCAAGGCTCTATCATGCACATATTGTTCCTCTTTCTTCTCCCTTACTATCTACTACAGGGACAGAAAAGCAGCCCCCACCTTGTTTCTGAGGGAGCGCATGTGCTCTATGTGTTGCAAGCGTTCCTGATCCAGCTGCTGCTGTCGTCTCATCTCCTGCTGCATCCGCAGCTCTGCTTCCAGCTGCTCGAAGGCATCAGACGAGATGGAGGGCAGTGTGGCAGGCCGTGGGACGTGCTGTGCGATGACAACATGTGATGAACATATAATTGGCAAGGCTTTTACTAGAGCTGTTTACAAGGTGGTGAGAGAGGGTATGGCAGCGTGCAGAGTGACTGCGAGCGATTACATATGACGTGCAGCATGAATTGAGCGTGGATCACGTGCATCATAGCAAGTTTTTGTGCATAATATGTATGTGTAATGGTTCATATTTTCAATTACTATGTGTAGCAGCCCAGAGCAGAAACTAATGCACTGCAAATTGAAGTACATGTGTGTATGCACCGCACGCCACTGAGGAAGCAAATCACACTTGTTTCTACGCCGTGCCTTGGGGACGTATATGGTAATGTACAATATCATATGGACGTCCATGTGTGAAAGGAAGGATTGTGCAATGCTTGGTGCGTTTATAGTTCAAGTTCAACTGAATGCTCTTGCGCTTATATAATTAACAACTGCAAGGCACCTTGAACGAGGTCTCAAAGAGTGTCTTGACATACCTGCTTCTGCCTTTTCTGCCACTCCTTGTACTGTTGGTCATACAAGTCCCACACGCACGCAGGACAGCCACACTAGAAGACGAGTGCAGGCACACAGGGGAAGAAGTGAGCACAGTGAGCACCGTGAGCTAGTCAACCATACAAAAAGCCGAAAAGAGCTAGGCAGGGCTCTAGGCTGGCCTCACGTGCTGAACCACTTGTGACAGCACCTGGCAGCATTCGTCAGGAGCTGGTTCAGGGGGCGGAGGGCAGTGAAGGACGTCACTTTCCTCGTGTTGCTGCTGCGCTTGTGCTGGTTGAGGAGATGATGAAGCCAGCCCCCTTGCGCCTTTAGTAAGAGTGCGCACTGTAAGCATCTGAGGACTTAGGCCCCCAGGCACAACTGACGCACGGAGGGCTGTGCACATCCACGAGGCCATGAAGCCAGGCAGGCACTCATCTATGAATGCTCATGGCCTTCTACTTGCTGGGCGATTGGCAGCAGGTTTCTGCTTTTCAGTTTCTGTTGGAAAGACAATTGTATGACCAATTATAATAATTAATTACAGGATTGTTGCGATAGTAAAGAATTTGAACCCTAGATTGTTTTGGTTTCCAGCCTCCCCATCCTCGAGGAGAGGAGAGAAGAGGCAACAGCGTGCATCGGAATGGAACTGACTGCTGTATAGGTACAGGCAAGGTGAATGCGTGGAGGCATGTGTAGGGACGACGAATCACACATGCCACAAGTTGCACGATGCTTAATTGTGGATTATTTATGGTGCTTTGTCTGTGTGTGTGCGTGTGTGTGTTTGGTGGGTGCTGGACTGCCTGTACCTTGCTGATGTGTGTCCATGTCAGCCCATCAAACACAGCCAGTTACCACAGATGAGGGTGTGGTCTATTACACCATGATCACTGAGTGCAAGCTAATAGTCAGAAAGTGGGCTGGGCATGAGGGCAACAGGCAGGGCAGTGGGCAGGGGTCTGAGGTCGCTTCCTTCTACTGTCCCTCTGACCTCGCAGCAGTCGCTTCTTAGCGGTAGAGAGAGCCACATATATGCGTACTTAGGAAGAGATCTTGGGCGCCCGTAGTCCGGATTTGAACTCACGATTGGCAGTCCTAGTCATGTCAGTTGGTCTAGTCATCCCCGCATGTGCTTGCAGAATCATGCTCCGACAGACTGCTGACCTGGCACCTTGCTTGCCCTCTTTCCCCCCTGGCCCACAAGCATACATGCACAAGCACACTTACGGCACTCACACATACACAGCGTGCGCCACGATACGGCAGGAGGCTGCCGATGCTCCACACCTACTCTCTGCCACCTCCTGGGAGCACTGACAGCGATCACCACCTGCCTGCCTTCCCCCACCATCACAATCATATGGTGATGAGAGAAGGTCTGGGAGGGCATGACCTGCACAGCTATGACCTTGATCATCACGTCCGTCACAAGCCACTCAAGCGGCGTGGGTTGTCCAAATTCTAGTGAGTATGCATAATGTAGCTAAAACATTTTACACTCTCTCTCTCTCTCTCTCTCTCTCTCTCTCTCACACACACACACACACACACTCATAAACACACACACACACATATGTGTGTGTGTGTGCAAAATTCGTGGCTGCTCTATTGGTTGACTTTGTGTTTTCTTGCGATGTCTTGCTTGGCACATCCTACGTCCTACGTGTTAAATGCCTTATCCGTATGGCAAAATGAACCTCTATAATTCACACTTACGATCCTCACGACAGACAAAAATTTCTTGCCTGGTCCCCTATGAGCACACGACACCCTTACATTGTGCTCATACGTTCGCCGTTTAAACAGCTGATGATGCACACCATTATACACAAAACACACATGCCTGCTCGTGTGTGTGCAGCAACTCCAAGTCCCGCTCCTTCTCCTCCCTTGAGCTTGCGTGTGCTTCCGTGTACGGAGACTCCGCGCGCGGCCTGGCAAAACGCCAAAATTCTGGAGAGTTGCCTGCTGCTCCCGCTGCCGCAACCACTGCCACCAAAGGTCAGTCTTTACTTCTTATGTTTAGGGTCGGCCAGAACCATATATATATGCCGTATATGACCGTATTTGTTGAGATCCCTGCAAATAGTACCGGATATACACCGGGTTGGTTCTGGCCAACCCTAGTTATGTTCAGAGTGCTTGAGTCAAACCAAGGTCATACCAAAGATATTTAAAGTTCCCTACTGCTGCTGCTGATGTTGCTGCCTCATCCTCTACAACAGTAGATCAATGCTCGTTTCAAATTGACTGGAAGAAACCTGCAAGTTGATCCTGGGTCCCTCAATGAGTGCTGCTGCCGTCATGCCTTACAAGTTCTCCTTGCTATTACACCTCATTCAATAACGAGCAAGGTGATCATTATGATTAGAAAACCACATCGTCAGTCCAAAGGGTTAGCTGACTACTACATAAGCAATGGCTCTGAATAGCAAGTCCAACCGCCACCCGCTTTATGGGAAAACTTGGCCATTTCAATGAACGCCAAGAAATGGTCATAGCAATAACAAGTCTGTGTTTACTATTTCTTGGTTGGTTGGTGAAAGTAGCGACCTTTGATAGCTGTGACAAGAACCTATGCACTGATAGCACCTTACACCCGAGAGATGACTTGCTAGATTTGTAATGAACTTGTATCTTCTAGTACCAAAGCCAAACCAAAAAAGGGGAGAGAAACAACGTGGACAGGCAACATGCCCCCCAATAAAAGCTAATAAACTGTATAAAGGTGCAGATGACCTTCTGATGTGGTTGACATAGACCTGAAAATCCATCCTTTCTCTGATTTGCCTGTCCTATAAAATTGACTTGAACCCTTCCATGAATCACACCTCTTTTTCCTGCAGCTAACCCACCCTGCCACAAACAGCTATGCACTCTAATTTACATGTAAACATGTTGTAAAAAGCCGTTTAAACAAGTTTCCAACCTCCTTGCTATGCAGCAAAACCAGCCACAACCAACACTGCACAACCCTCCAACACCCTGTTCCCTCACGCCGTGACTGCTGGGAGCCACGAGAGGCCTGCTGTGCAAAGTGAGCTCATTTGACATGTTCGTAGGATGGTCAGAACCATATTCGGTTATGTACAAATATTTTTGCAGGGATATTTTTATTAGACTTATGGTCATATATGGCGTATATACACGGTTTTGGCCAACCCTACATTTTTGTGTGACTGAACCGGCTTGCTCAGCTGATGAGCCCTCCTACTGCACCTTGATTTGTGAATGCCAAAGCCATGAGGGGCCTGTTATGCGATGTAAGCCGACGCGTCATCAAGCTTAGGTCAAATTGCAAAACAAAAACGTAAAATGTTATTTATGGAATGGAATGTCACTGCAGTGCAAGAACGAGTTTAATGACAAGATACCACGATAGCTTTGGCAGGGTGGACACTTGCGAATAAAGGAGATATTATAGCTATTTCAGTAACAAGAGTGCTCTCAGCGTTCCCAGCAGATATAAAGCACGGATTCTCTGGCAGCAATTTCAGATAGGTATTCGATTGTCTTCATTCAAGCAAAAAACGTGCTGTCGTGGCATCCTGTATGTGGATGTCCCTGTTTTTTCATAGCAACTTGCTTAATTCCACATAAGAAGGACAACAGCTCTTAGCCTTCCTTCTTTTCATCGCAACTTGCACAGTGCCACACAAGAAGGACAGTTGTGTGTGTGTGGTGTGTGTGTGTGTGTGTGACAGCTCTTAGCCCGTGTGTCTACTGTATGCAAAATGCAGGTCCTTGTTACAGTCGTGAAGGCTCCGCACGTGCGGGCGTGGCATACTACAACCCCACTTCATCGCTTTCTCAGTTTAGCCACAGCAGCCCTCAGCGGGCACTGGAGGCTTCTAGGTGAGAATAATAATTAGGTTCGATCAGAACCATATATATACGGTGTACATATGGTAATTAGTGGTCATCAGCAGGCATTGGAACAAGCGTGCTTAGCAGGTACGTGTAATGGAGACGAGATGATGATTGAAGGACTGGAATTGTGATTTCAGTAGCACTAAAACTGCGATTCCAGTAGCACTTGAACTGTGATTCCAGTAGCCCTGAAGGGCAGGAATCAGAGGCTCCTGGATCAAATTACGACGAAAAAATTAGGCGGCACAAATATTGCACTGTTGATCAACAATGTCTGTTCGACAAAAGAAGCCAGACCCCTTAGGCCTAAGAGGGTGCTCACAGTCAGCAGCTGAGGGCTGAGCCTCCAGGCACAGCATACACCACGCTGGAAGGCATGAATTGATAACTAGCAATGGCAGGAGTAGGTAAAAAGCTGAACCCAGCAGTTAATTTCACCCCGCGCGGGGCCTGCAATTAATTAACGGAAAATTTTCAGGCCTGCCGGTAGCCCCAGGCGCAAAAACGTTTTTTGCCTGAAACCTCGCATTCATTTTGAAACCCTGTGCAAGCAACCTGCATTTAATTTAACTTAACTTGCAGGGCACCCGCATTCATTAAAAAGCCCCTGAACTTCAATGGAACCTAGGCTGCTTTTGTGAACCCTATACTGTTACCCCCTATAAAGATGAGAGGAGGTATCAGCTACATCTTACTCAGTTGCCTTTTCGCACTGCTGTGAAACTTCATTGCTGAACGAGGTGTAGCGGCAGGGCAAGTGGTAGCATGTGCTGGGCTGATAAATGGCAGCATGTGCTGAGCTAATAAATGGTAGCATGTGCTGGGCTGATAAATGGTAGCATGTGCTGGGCTGATAAATGGCAGCATGTGCTGGGCTGATAAATGGTAGCGTATACTTGGCTGATAAATGGTAGCATGTGCTGGGCTGATAAATGGGAGCATGTGCTAGGCTGATAATTGGTAGCATGCGCTGGGCTGCACATGCCACCTGTGTATTTAGCGCACTGCTAAATGAAGGCTACTTATTGGGTTTGTGCATTGCCTGTACGTCCAGTGATTGGCGTGTGTGGACACCTCACCGTTGTACACACAACACAATACACACATGCACATACAACATACACATTTCCACACACACACACACACACACACACACACACACACACAGATGGATGCGCACACACATGCACTTGCACGCGCACACACATACACACACGCACAACACACACAAATACACATACGCATACACACACATACACATGCATATACCCGCAGGTTAAATGCCTCTGCCTCCTTGCTTCACAGTAGCTCCCAGGGCAGCAGTCACACAGCCCCCCCCCTCACAAACAAACCCATGCCCACCACTACCACTACCGTGAACGACCCACCCCACTCGCCTGGTAGCCACATGTCACCTGGCAAAGCTGGAGCGGCAGCGGCAGAGCCTGTCACTCATGGCAGTGGCAGCACGAACGAGGTGAGCTTTTGTGTGTGGGTGTGGGTGTGGGTGTGGGTGTGGGTGTGGGTGTGGGTGTGGGTGTGTGTGTGTGTGTGTGTGTGTGTGTGTTTGTGTGTGTTTGTGTGTGTGTGTGCGTGTGTGTGTGTGCGTGTGTGTGTGTATGTGTGTGTGTGTGTGTGAGGCCTGCAGTGTACATGTCAGAAAGATTTTGACAATATTGGCAGCCAAGCTTGTCATTCTATCTAACCATATGACTGAGTTCTATCTAATCATATGACTGAGTACTTGGTCACTGCAGCCTGACTTCATAGGCTTCTGCTTTTTGGTCACATAATAAAATCATTCTAGCAGTTCTATCTAGGCATATGACTGAGTGCTTTCGGTACTTTCGTTCACTATCGCTTGCAACTTCACAGGCTTCTGCTTCTTGGACACATATTTTAGAATTGTGCAGGGCGCTCCTGCTAGCTGACAAACCATTTCACTGCTGCAATGAACAGTTAAAAGCAACTGGTGCAATTAACAGTTAAATTGTGCAGGGCGCTCCTGCTAGCTGACAAACCATTTCACTGGTGCATTGTGTTTAGTGTTTCAGCTTGGCCTCCAGCTTGAATCATCATTTGAAGCGTTCAACCATTGTGCTGTGCCTGACCACTGACTCAAATAAAGAACTGGAGCCCTGCAAGTCCGTACCCCATGACTCAAATAAATAACTAAAGCCCTGCAAGTACACCTCACTGAATGCTCATTTCTTTGTACTGTACACGCAGGGCTCATGCTTGGTTCCCAACCACAGTGGAGAGAGCAGCTGCTGGAGCAGTGGCAGCGCACTGACAGGTAAGCAGCAGTTATGAGCACTGGGACGTGTGTGGTTAAGCAACAGAGAGGGTGCTACTCAGTGAAGAGAGGGTGCTGAAGGGTGCTACACAGTGAAGATAGGGTGCTACACAGGGAAGAGAGGGTGCCTGCACAGAGAGGGTGCTACTCAATGAAGAGAGGGTGCGAAAGGGTGCTACACAGTGAAGAGAGCACGCCTGCACAGAGCGGGTGCTACTCAGTGAAAAGAGGTTGCTAAAGGGTGCTACACAGTGAAGAGAGGGTGCTACACAGTGAAGAAGGTACGCCTGCACAAGCTGCTGCATTCAGACACCGGCAGGTGAATAAGGGTTGAGCAGTGACGTGTGGTGTGGAGTGGAGTGCGAGGTCAAGCAGTACAAAGAGAATGCCAAGCAGTACAAAGACAAGTAGGGTGTGATCCTGCGGATCACAAAAAATAGGGCGGAGCCTGCGCTGCATTGAAGTTGAGCCTAATGTAGTGAGAGCAATTCAGGGGGGGACTGCGCTCCCTCTGCACCCCACTGCTCCTGTTCAACCATGTCTGAGATGGCAGCCTGGTCTTTGCAATGAAGAGCGGCATTTAAATGAATTAGACAATTCAGGGGGGGCTGCGCCCCCCCTGCACCCCCCCCGCTCTTGCGTTTGCACAGTCCCCGTCTTACCATACCGTGTCTGTAGCTGTTTGCTTGCCAATGGTGTGTAAGACCTCCAATATATACCTCAACAGCTGTGTGTCATGTGAGCGAGCAATTCAGGGGGGCTGCAATCCTTATGAACTGCTCCTCTGAACGCCTGAGCTCCATACGGTTGTTCAAAGCCACCAACTCTGTCTGGGCTGCTGCTTCCTGTGCCTGCTGAGTGGCATTGCCAGGCT
>Ga0307963_1002132_pt1 | contig 15557 bp, 24 predicted proteins | sample OrgLakmetagen594_FD_201829 | JGI IMG/M metagenome (GOLD analysis project Ga0307963, IMG submission 201829) | Saline water microbial communities from Organic Lake, Antarctica - #594 | ecosystem: Environmental > Aquatic > Non-marine Saline and Alkaline > Saline | place: Antarctica: Organic Lake...
TTCTTGCGCATGTCAAAAAGATGAGGTGCAGCAATTCTTGCGCATGTCAAAAAGATGAGGCGCAGCAATTCTTGCGCATGTCAAAAAGATGAGGTGCAGCAATTCTTGCGCATGTCAAAAAGATGAGGCGCAGCAATTCTTGCGCATGTCAAAAAGATGAGGTGCAGCAATTCTTGCGCATGTCAAAAAGATGAGCATCTTCTTATTAAAAATTGCACCCCACACATAAGAGCAACACATAATGCATACATTCCTGTGCTTGGTGCTTAAATCAGCATCCCTCGCATCCTTGCCTAGCAATTGCTAATCGACAAAATGAAGGAGTTGCTCATCTACAAAATGAAGGAGTTGCGCATGTGTGTGGGTGGTGTTGCGAGAGAATCAGATAAGGATGTAAGGATGCATTTGTTTATAAGACCACATGATGCACTAGGATAGCACAAGCCTTCCCAGCTTCCCCGCAGGCTCCATAGTTTGCTTACGTCATTGCCACTCTTACTTAGGGTTGGCCAACTATAAATATACGGTGTATATACGGTAATTTTGGCAGAGAAATCACCAAATATACGGTCATATACGGTGTATATACGGTTCTGGCCAACCGTACTCTAACCACTCCTTACCTGACAACAAGATAGTGCGCCTGGTGCCCAAGGGGGGCTGCATGGAAGGAGGGCAGGCGAAAGTAACATTGACAGTGTGACGTGTGTGTGTGTGCTCGTGTGTGTGTGTGTGTGTGTGTGTGTGTGTGTGCTCGTGTGTGTGTGTGCGTGTGTGTGTGCATGTGTGTGTGTGTGCGTGTGTGTGTATGTGTGTGTGTGCGTGTGTGCGTGCATGTGTGTGTGCGTGTGTGTGTGTATGTGTGTGTGTGTGCATGTGTGTGTGCGTGTGTGCGGTATGTGTGTGTGTGCGTGTGTGCGTGCATAGTTGTACAGGCGCGCTTACGCCCGTGTTTGCACGATTCCCTTGTGTTACATTGGAAGAGAGCTTGCTCAAAAGAGGGCGCACCTCCGGCAAGTTGAACACTCATCACACAATACGTGCCTTGGGGCAAGCTAGTGCCTTTCATGCCATTCTGTTTCCAAGCGCAAATTCCTAGGGTTGGTTAGAACCGTATATGTACGCCGTATATGACCGTATATTTGGTAATTTCCTTGCCAAAAATACCGTATATACACCGTATATATATGGTTCTAGCCAACCCTACAAATTCCCTTTGCGCTCTCTTACACCCTTTTCCTTTGACTACTCTTGCCCACCAAGTTCACCTGCCCACCTCCTTCACCTGCTCAAATATGGGAACTTCAGGGGTTTCCAGTGCTTGCTTGAGTGTGCCTTGGAACATTGCGGCCGTAGCAGGAATCACCTGAGTAGGTGGATGGGATGGGTGGGTGTGAATATCAGCCGTAGCAGGAACTTTTCAAGTGGGTGGGTGTGATGGTAGGTATGATCATCAGCCGTAGCAGGATGGTTAGGTGTAAATAGTGAGAGGGGGGACAGAGGTGGTCGAGTGAGGGAGCGGAGGTGTAAATGTTGAGTGAAAGAGCAGAGGTGTAGATATTGAGTGAGGGAGCGGAGGTGTAAGTACTGAGTGAGGGAGCATAGGTGTAGATATTGAGTGAGGGAGCGGAGGTGTAAAGAGTGAGAGGGGGGACAGAGGTGGTTGAGTGAGGGAGCAGAAAGACAATAAGTCCAGTGCTTGCTTCCAAGACGCATCAGACAGTTGACGCTGAGTTAAGCATCCATACTAAACTAAAACTAACTAAGCATCCAAACTAAACTAAAACTAACTAAGCATCAGACAGCTGACGCTGATTAAGCATTCATACTAAACTAAAACTAACCAAGCATCCAAACCAAACTAAAACTAACTAAGCATCAGACAGTTGACGTTGAGTTAAGCATCAGAATTTGTAATCCATACTAAACTAAAACTAACCAAGCATCCAAACTAAACTAAAACTTACTAAGCATCAGACAGCTGAAGTTGAGATAAGCATCAGACTTTGTAATCCATACTAAACTAAAACTAACTAAGCATCCAAACTATAAAATAAAACTAACTAAGCATCCAAACTAAACTAAAACTAACTAAGCATCAGACAGCTGACGTTGAGTTAAGCATCAGACTTTGTAATCCAAACTAAACAAAAACTAAGCATCAGACAGCTGACGTTGAGTTAAGGGCCACTCTCAAAGGTATGATGAGAAGAATGGAATAAACGAGGCAGGCAACATTACACTGAAAATCGCTCCCCACACTGAATGAGAGAGGGGGCCATTTACTAGGGAGATAGATAGATGTCAGAAAAGAAACTGAGTGAGAAGAAACTGAGTGAGAAGAAACTGAGTAAGAGAAGGGAGTCACTTACTAGGGAGATAGATAGATGTCAAGAAAGTAACTGAGTGAGAAGAAACTGAGTAAGAGAAGGAGTCACTTACTAGGGAGATAGATAAGTGTCAAGAAAGAAACTGAGTGAGAGAAGGAGCTACTTACGAGGGAGATAGATAGATGTCAGAAAAGAAACACAAATGCATGGAGAACGAGAGAGCAGTGAGCAGGTCGAAGGAGAGTGCTTCTATGACAGCCTTAGGTAATTGGGCGGTGCCTGGACAACGCACCCTCTCGCCTTGTCTAAATGCATGACTTTGCCCCAGGGGCAGAGACACGTGTCGGTATTAGGGACAAATGTAACCATTCACCATTAGTGTATTAGGGACAAAGCATTGTGTCGTGTCAGATCGTTGAGTGGTTGTGGCCAGGTATGCTTTTTCCAGGATTTTTGCCGGGTAAAATGCCTAGGGTATGTTGGAAATGTGTGCGCTGCTTTCATGAGGATGGGCAGGAACGAGGTGCGTACACACACACACACGTGAAGCACAAGATGTGCACACATACGTGAAGCAAAAGATGTGTACATACACGTGAAGTACAAGCACCTGTGACAACAAGGATAGCAGTCAGGAACAGGCGTTCCTCTCCGCACTCACTGAACTTTTTTTTGTAAGCTCTTGTTCCTTTGGGGGAATTATGAAAACAAATGTGGATGTTGCTTCTTCCATGGTTTTTGAACACATTGCTTACACATTGAATAACACTAGTTTGTTCAGGAGTGGCGGCAGCTGCAGCTCGGCTAGGCTTACAAATTTGTAGGGTTGGCCAGAACCGTATATATACGTATACATACACAGTATATTTGGTGAATTCCAAGCCAAAAATACCGTACATACACCGTATATATATGGTTCTGGCCAACCATACAAATTTGGCATAACAAGCACACGCTAGCAGCTGCAGCTGCTGTGAGGGGATTTGTAGAGCTAATGCAATATACTGAGTATTCCAGGTTCAATAGAGCACCAGTAGGTACCATAGGGAGAGAGAGAGTGCCTCACCAGGAGAGAGAATTAACATAATACAGTGAGTTCATGCGCGTGCATGTACTGTGCGGGTACATGCTCCTGATGCTTGGCAATAAACGTGGCATTCGGCCTGCACCTACACGAAACATGGTGGCTCCCATCTCATTCATCATGGCCTGGAATTCCGCGACCTCCTGCGGTGATACGAATCCGGCTAGAAGGACTGCCTGGGTGAACAGCAATACAGCAATGAAGCGATGAATTGATGAGTGAATCATGTATGTGTATGATCTGATTCAATGGTGTACGGTGATTGGCAATTGCCCTTAAAATGAGAAAAGAAGTACAGATTTGAGTGTGTTGCAAATTGTGCACACAGGGTGAGCATGATACACCATTCAGGCCCGTTCAGCGTACGTAGAGCGTCGCCCGTTCCCTACAAGCGTACCTGTGGTCCAAAGTTATCGTTGCTGCTCCCATCCATCTGCCTTCATGAAAGCAGTGAGTGAGGAGGAAATGAGAAGTAAACGTGGCAATGCGATGTAGGGGGACAAACGTAACGTAACTACCTCATCCCTCCTTCCGGCTCTTCAGGCTCAACATCTGGGAGTGAGGGGCTGCCCCCTCCTAATTTACCCAGCCAATCAAAAGGGCCCGCGTGAGCCAAAATGTCTCTCCTGTTGATGGCACGCTGGCCCTGGCAAAGCGTGCGTGCTGTGCTTGTTAAAGAGAGTCTGAAGGTCTTGTGTGAAACCTTTGTGCACCTCCTGCTTGCACGACAGGAATTGCTTGCACCATTGCAGGAAGCTGAATGCATGCTTTTTGCGATGCGCTTTTGTAATGTAATAATTGTCTATGTAATAATTGTGTATGATTATTTGCCCACAAAGCAATCTCCGAAGGGAAGGGGAACGGTCAGGGGATCGTAGACATAAATGAGGACACTGAAATTGTAGTGCTGATAACGTGCTGATAACGTGCTGATGACGTGTCTAGCTTTTTGTTTTGCTACTTTTTGTGTGTGGCGGAAAGGTTATTACGCAAATCACCTAATTTGCATAAACATTTATATAAAATTCCGAAAAACGCACACGAAAAGCTCCCCAGTCGAGGCTAGTCCAGTATGGGATTCATCCTTGCACCGCTGTGAGTGTTGCGTGCATGTGTCGTGGCTTGATAGTAAAACTACAGACGTAGTCAGCAGTACGTCTGTTTAGCTGTGTGTGGCAGCCGCCAGCGCGCTACACTATTTGCATTGTACTTTGCCGCCAATTCATCACAAACACAAACTGTCCAACGCAAATTTGCCCTCTCGACTCATTTTTCTACCTTACAACTTACCACACGACACACAACAGGATCCTTCCCCTTCTGCAGCTGGTGACGCTTGCCTCGCTCCCAGCCACAGCCGTGTACGCGGTCGTGGGCCTGCTCTCCACACCCATCATCGTGCCTCTACTCATTGTGAAGCGCATCATCATCGTCATTCTGTGGAGCCCTGTGGTGCGTGTGTTTCTGATATCACACATCGATGCGTGCTCAGCACAAGAGGGGTTTGGGCGATAGCAGTAGCAGTTTAGTGTAATTGAAGACATCACAAATCTGCAGCCACACAATAAGGTCAGTACATACTGTCGTCCTTGAGAGTGGAAATGTGAGTGAGATCACACAAGGCAATGTAATTTTACAGATGACGCTCTTTTCAGTGCATTAAATTGGCAAGCATGTGATTCACGTGTATTTCTGCGCCTACTTTGTATGACTGGCACGTTGAATTAAGTTTTGTTGCAATTATAATCGTTTACCTTATTTTGAGTTGTAGCAGCAAACAAAGCACTGCTTGAATGACCTGCTCTTCTCGTGCAGATCCTGTTCACGCTGCCCATTGCCATCCCCGTCGGAGGCATCCTCGCCTTCCTGTGCACGGTCAAGCACGTGCTGTGCTCCTTCTGGACAGTGTTCACTCCTCTGCTGTGGCCTCTGTGCTTCCTGTGCAAGTGGTGGTGCATCACCTGGTGCATTGTCTGCGTGAGTATCCTCCTCTTGGTACAGCCTTGCTGTTCATTGCTTCTCCTGTCTATGCATCATCCGCTGCCTTCAACAAAAGGAAGATGTTTTCAGCTTCTTTTGGCCACCATGAAAAGGAAACGTTTGTCATGTTCATTCATTTGTGCAACTGGTTTGTAGACGTTGGCAAGTAAAATCTTGCAGATTACTTTAACCCCTCATTGAAACACCCGCTGTAATTATCAACTTTTGCACCCAGTTCCCTGATCAGCAGCATGTTTAAAGTGGCTTTGCATCGCTGCAACTTTATGTTCAACTTGTCATTCCATTTCATGATCTTAGTAAATCCTTTCTGCGTGTCGTACCTTAATCATACGCAGACCCTCATCACTGACACCATCATGCCCTGGCTGGCTCCCATCCGCTGGGTGATCATCACTGCCCTTGCACCTAAGCTGCTGCTGTCTTGAAGGATTGCTGCGCAGCACACTGACGGATAGTAGTAGCTGTAGATAAGATCTAGCAGGAACTATGTCTTGACTTGAACAATATATTGATTTGCAGTGTTGAACAATCGCTATAAACAGTGCAACAGTTGTGTAAACTTGTTTTAAGATTGAAATGACGTTGCCGAAGAGAGGAGGAGCTGGATGAGTAACTCCTATTGCTATAAGTATTAAACTTGAGAGCAATAAGGACACCAGAACCAGCTAAGTTCCGAATCGGTCAGTAAAAAAATATTAACACCTCTTATTAAGAGCCCTCCGTTATTCTCTTCATTACATGATGGGTGGTGGATAGCACCATCTGCGATGACCATTTACTTTGGCCATGTACGCATATATTCATGTATATATTGTCATGTATATATTGTAAGGACTGAAGTTTTAACATTCTTAAGCAGCGTGACATCAAGCTCAAGGGTGGACGTACTGCCAAATTAAACCTTTCCACAAACACAAAATAAACCTTTCCACACACACACACACACTAGGCGAACCCTCTACAGTACTGCAGTATTGGGTCAAGCACGGGCTTTCGTTAGGACAGACTGCTACCCCGGTGTATCTCATGGTACATAAATGCATAGTTGTCACAGATCACTCAAAAGCGGGGGTACAGTTGGGATGAGCACAGATAACAGATAACCTAGGTCCATCCTATTTATTGACCCAAATTTTCTGCAGCTTAAAATGTAGCTTCGTCATACACGAAATCGGATTTCTGGCCTTATTTTTATCGCTCATTTGCAAGCTTGATTGTGAAAGAGACACACGCAATTCCTCCACATTATTTGCTGCTGCTCATGTGGAAAGCAAGCTCATCATTGCAAAATAACCATGCTTCGACCAACTGTGCACAAGTGCACAACTGTATGTGCAGGAGGTTAGCCTTAGCTCACACCAAGAAATCCTCAAGAGCGGGTCGAAAGGTTTTGGATCATTTCTAATCTGTGATTAAAGCGCTTGTCAACCCCATTCCAACCAAGAAACGATCCCTGTGCTTGACAACAAAAACAAGGCTACTTAATTGCTCGACTAGTACATCTATCATGTGAAATTAGGTCGCCCATCAGATGATGAACGTGAACGCTATGAACATCAAGGCCTACTGGAAACAGGAGGCTCCTACTAAAGCAGCGGAGAGTGCATACCGAATAAGCGTTCACTCTTTAACCATCGCCTCTTGCATGTTAATTAGTTGATTACCTATGTTCATAATATTGTAATTGCGCATGGTGGAGCTACCTGATTGTTTAAACAGGTTTAAATATTTTGGAAAGATTTGTTCCGACATTCTTATTTCACAAGTGCAACAATGAGACGAGGCTATTGTCGGCCCACGGAGGACCAGTGAAATAACAAGGCAACATGATTTCTGTAAAAAAATGAAGGAGCACAGTGTAGAACATTCTAACAGGTTGCCCGATTGCCCTACTTGTATCACGCGATTACCATATAAATTACCGTAATTTAAATTTTAGACGCAAAAGCCTCCCAACACTCTTAAGCCTTTTCCCCTGGGATGCAATGAAAAGCAATCTAAGACGACCACCCACTCCAGACCCAGAAGACCCCCCTCAGTTCACCCTTGCTGAGAGCCTGCGTATTCAACTTCACACCAGTGGAGAGGTGTGTAATACATGCCACCAGCCCCTTCAGGCTGACCTGGTGCATGTGCATGTTCATGCATGTGTGAACCCTTCTTGGCTGTCACGATGAATCATGGTACCAGCTGAAGCATGGATGCAAGTATGGGCTATATCTGTGCCCGCGTGGCAAACATGTTCTGCCTTTTTCCACATCGCGACCGCAGCGTAACAGGCTCAAGGCGCTCCTCACACGTAAGCTAGAGGACTGTGGCTGGAAGGACGACATCAAGGAGCGCTGCGAAGGTGGTGGCAGGGTGTTACTGATGTGTCACACACATTTGTACCTAGATTCCGCGTTCTCATGCTCCTCGTACAACTGTTGGCACACCATTATATTTAGGCCACACACACAAGGTGTGCTGGTGAGCGTGCACCTGCGCCTGCTTACCTTTGCATGCACGTGCGTATGACGCAGAGGTCATCAACAAGCGTGGCCGAGACAACGTGACTACAGACGACATCGTACGAGCAGTCAAGCCCCAGGTTTGTTTTTGGTGTGTTTGTGTGTCTATGTTTGTATGTGCGTACACGTGTGGGCATGTGTGCATGAGTGGGTATGTGTGAAAGTTGCTATGCACGTATTGGACGGATATCTTTAATTTGTGATTGTGTGTTCCACCGAAATACCGCACAGCTTCTCGCTTCTGTGCCTGCTGAAAAATGTCAGACACTTTTGATGTGAGCAGGCTGCGCAAACACACAAACACACCCACGCTCTCCCGCTCCCTCTTCCTGCCATCCATTCATTTCAGTGTTCGCCTTCGCTATACCAAGACAGATTTCACAAACGAACCTGCCCTGGCTATCACTCTGCCCTATCTATCAAACATGTCCTTCTAGCTCTTCTGCCATGGTGTCGCTTGTTCCAGGGACGTGCCTCCGTGCCGGACGCCATCTAGGCAGAGCTGCTGGCAGAAATCAAAAACTTTGGGCACCAAATGTGTTGAAATTCTTCTGCCATGGTGTCGCTTGTTCCAGGGACGTGCCTCCGTGCCGGACGCCGTGAAGGCAGAGCTGCTGGCTGAGATCAAAAAGTTCATCCTCCGTGCGTAAAGAGGAGGGAGGAAAGGGAGGAGAGGGAGGGGAGCGTGTTATAAGTAAGAGAGTGTGAGCAAAATTAGAGATAAAAATAGTCAGAAGGCTAAAGGGCGAAGGAGGCACACGCCTGTGAGGAAGCGCCTTCCTCCCACCCATCTTCCACCCCAGCACCAGCTTGAGTTCCGTTAGCCTAGGAGCACCACCAAAATAGTACGTTTTAGCACAAGTAGCAGCAGGACCAGACCAGCAGCAGCACCAACCCAGGACTACCACCAGCACGCACAGGACAAACAGGACCTCGCCCTCCTGGCTCCAGCAAGCCTATCAGACCAAGGCCTGCACTTCCATTCTACCAAATCCACTTCCACCCCACACCCACACTCACACTGACAATTAGGAACCCCCCAGGACCCCCCCCCCCCCCTTCATTGACAGGACCATAGCCTTTTAGTGCAAAACACCCTCAGCCCACATCAGGCCCCTCAATGTCCCACGTCTATGCTGTGGATCAGGTATGTTTTCGAGACCCAACTCCCAACGCACACGTGCACTTTCACTCGCACGTCCATGTCCCCTCTCCCCCCCCCCCTCCCGCATATATCCGCAGACTTTTATGCACACACATGTGCACGCAAGCACGCGCATGCAGCTGTGCATACTTGTGCTCCCACTTCAAAACGTTACATGCAACATAGACACAAACTTTGACGCACTCCTATCATCATGTGGCGGTTACAGGGGCTGGGGTTGCAAAATGAGACTGTGGATGCTGTGCACTTTGATGATGCCACTGCCTTGCTGCTCATCGTCAAGGTGTGTGTGTGCTTGTGTGTGTGTGTGTGTGTGTGTGTGTGTGTGTGTGTGTGTGCGTGCGTGAGTGAGTGAGTTTGTGTGTGAGAGTGTGTGTGTATTGTGTGTGCGTGTGTTTGTGTCTGTGTGTGTTTGTGTGTTTGTTTGTGTGTATGTGTGTGTTGTGTGTGTGTGTGTGTTTGTGCACGTGTGTGTGTGTGCGTGTGTGTGCATGTGTGTGTGCGTGTGAGTGTTTGAGTTTGTGTGTGAGTGTGTGTATTGTGTGTGTGTTTAGACTGTGTGTGTGCGTGTGCGTGTGTGTGTGTTATGTGTGTGTGCGTGTGTGTTTGTGCAAGCGTGCGTGTATGTGAGATTGTGTGTATGTGTGTGTGCGTGTGCGTGCGCGTGTGTGTTTGTGCGAGCGTGCGTGCTTGCTTGTGTGTGGGAAGCCATGGCAAACGGAGGTGGCTTAACCTACCTGCAGCCTTTTATTTCATACCTTTTAGATGTTAGTATCAGCACATAACAAAACAGGTATTTGCACTGCTCGACTGCTCTGGTTTCTGTACTGTAAGCAGTGCATTCAAAGCACAAAATAAGAAGTGTAGAGCTCAAAAGTGTAAGGCGTGTGTACCTCCGTCCTGTTGTCCTGTGGCTTTTATTAAACACTCAGTTTATTGTAACTCAGCTCGCACCAAATGGTAGTAGACGTCTGGCCCGCTGGACTGCCTCGATTTCTGAATCCTGTTTGCACCAAAAAATGCATATGTTGGGCACATAAGATCGCGTCTTTGACTGATATGGGAGTGGTTGTCACTGCCTGCTTGGAAATCATTGCTCCAGGGTGGGGTGGTGTTCAATCACTTTTATTTTTAGCCTTTTATTATCTGCCCACGACTCGTCACTGCTGGAGAGGAGCAGTTTGCACTTTTGTGCCAATTTCTTTCAGCATGCTCATCTGCGACCTGTCACTGCTGGAGAGGAGCAGTTTGCAGCTCAGCAGTGACACTGTTCTCTCTCTTGTGTGTGTCACTGTCTTTTACCCTCACTTTTTCTTTCGACATGCTCTGGAGGAGATGATCATGCTGAGAGAAGAATCGAGACAGAAAGTCGCACATACACATCAGTAAGGGTGTGCCAGCCTCTAGTCGAGGCTTGACGAGGTCGAGCCTCGTCGAGCCTTGACGTCACTGCTGTCAAAGCCTAGACAGCAACTAGAGTGTCCATTTAGGGGGGAAATCAGGGGAATTTCCCTGAAAATTCCTAAAAAACGGGAAAATTGAACGCATTTCTTTTACAATAATATTAAGTATTTTTGTGTAATGTAAACGCGGAAAATGGTACATCACGATGTCACAGTCTTGTTCAAGGAAGTTTCAGACTTTCATTTCTCGACGCCCCAAAATGGGCAGTAATATTGTACATTATTCTTAGTATCATTAGATATTACTTAGAATATACCGTACCTTACCGTACTCACCCCGGTGCCCAAATTTCAGAAATATTAAAGGTAACCCCGGACCCTGTAAAATAAATATTTTAGCCTTCCCTGCACCAACCCCGGTGGGCATTTAGCCCAGCCAGTGCCTGTACAAGTGTGTGTATATGCGTGCACATGTGCGTATGTGTGTATGCATGCGTGTTTATGTTTGGTTGTTGTGCGTGTGCGTGTGCGTGTGCGTGTGCGTGTGCGTGTGCGTGTGCGTGTGTGTGTGTGTGTGCGTGTGCATGTGCGTGTGCGTGTGCGTGTTCACGCTTGTTGTGCGTGTGCCTGTGTGCTTCTGCTTCACCCTGAGCCCACTCCTCTTGTTCCTGCTACAGCCTGGCTAGGTCAGCTTTCTGCTGCTCCTCCTTTTGCTGCTGCAACGCTGCTTTTTCCTCCCCTGCCGCAACCGGTGCTGCTGACGCTGGGGCTGGTGTTGGTGCTGGGGCTGATGCGGGGCCTGGGAGGGGAGCTGGGGGGGCGGGGGGCCTTCTCCGCTCATCGCTGGTCAGCCACCCACCAAACTTTATTTTCGCCAAACCCTGAAGCCCCGGAGCCTCTGAATAAATATTTTATGATGCCGATATCACGCCGGAGGGCAAAAACGTTATTTACCCGGGGTGAGGTAAGAAAGGTACGGTATGGAACTTATTTCCGGCCAATCTGCTGTGCGTATGCCTGTCCAGGCAATGCACCATGAGAAATTCTCCAAGCACTTCCTGCTGCTCTTTTCTGTCCGGCCTCTTCACGATAAATTGTTATTAATTATGATTAAACTCCAGAAAAAATTCCGGCTCAATCCGCACAAGTGTCAGAAAGTGGTTTTCTAACCGTAATGCACCAACTAGGGCCTATATCGACGAGCCTCGCCCTTGACGACGCTCGTCGAGCCTCGCTGGCGAAATCGTACACCTTAAATGCCCATGCTTATGCATGAGAATTGTGTGAGCTGCACGCTGTTTCTCTCCAACAGTGACAAGTCGGAGCTCTGACCACACCCCACACAGTAGGGCGTACGGCTAGCTTAGCTTGTCTGCTTCGCTACATCTTGTTCACTGATGTCGTGCTGCTTCCTAACCACGTATCCGTGTAGTATGGTGTTTGTCTAGGACCCAGCTGTCTAGTCAGATTCTTTTTTTTATTCCTCTGCTGTGCTATTTCTTGTTCACTGCTGTCGTGCTGCTTCCTGACCCATATTCAAGGGGTGTGGTGTCTGTCTAAGACTTAGATGTCTTGTCAGTTGAAATGTGATATCCCCACTGATGTTATGCTGCTTCCTGACCCCATATTCATGGGGGGGAAGTATTTGTCTTAGAATGATCTGTTTAGTCAGCTGAAATATGATACCCCCACTGATGTCGTGCTGCTTCCTGATCCTGTATCCAGGGGGGCGTCGTGTTTGCGTACGACTTAGCCGTCAGTGCCGGAGGGGGGGTGTGGGGCCCAGAAGCGGCTCCCGTGGGGCAGGTGCGTGTTGTGAGTGTTCCTATTCCTTCTATGCCCTGTTTAATCACACATACACGCACACATACATACACACACACACACACACACACAACGGGTATTTTATGCTGACGGGGCCGTACACAGGACAGGGGCAAGAAACAAATGCAAGCGCACACAATAAAGCCACCGCTGCTCATAGGGTCGTGTGCAAAACAGGGCAGGCGCATTAATACAGCCAATGCACACACATAAACTATCCATTGCTGACAAGGTCAAATACGGGACAGCGAAGACACCCAGCCAATGCACACGCAATGAAACTTCACCGCTGCTCACAGGGGCGTGTGCGGGACAGGGCAGGCACAGGTCCGCGTCACGACCAGCTGGTGTGGACTTACCCTCTGCAAGAGGGACCAGGGTACGTTGCGTCTATTTTGACTGAGCTGCTTACTTTGTGTGCGCATGCACGTGTGCTGTCTGCGTCCGTATGATGCAACTGTTTTGAATGAGCTGCTTATTTTCAGGATTGGCTAGAATCGTATATATACACCATACATGACCGTATATTTGGCAAATTCCCTGCCAAAAATACCGGATGTACACCGTATATATATATGGTTCTGGCCAACCCTACATATTTTGCGTAAGCTTGCACACGTGCTGTATGCGTCCTTACGTTGCGTCTGTTTCGACTGAGCTGCATATCTTGTGTACGCATGTGCTGTCTGCGTCCGTACGTTGTGTCTGTTTTGCGAATTGGCACCCCACGAATTTTCATTCACCCTGACAATTGGCATCCCACCAAAATCCATCCACCCTGACAATTGGCACCCCACCAATTTTCATCCACCCTGGCAATTGGCACCCCACCAATTTTCATCCACCCTGGCAACTGGCACCCCACCAATTTTCATTCACCCTGACAACTGGCACCCCACCAATTCATCCACCCTGACAATTGGCACCCCACCAATTTTCATCCACCCTGACAATTGGCACCCCACCAATTTCCATTCACCCTGACAATTGGCACCCCACCAATTTTCATCCACCCTGGCAATTGGCACCCCACCAATTTTCATCCACCCTGGCAACTGGCACCCCACCAATTTTCATTCACCCTGAAAACTGGCACCCCACCAATTTTCATTCACCCTGACAACTGGCACCCCACCAATTTTCATCCACCCTGACAATTGGCACCCCACCAATTTTCATCCACCCTGACAATTGGCACCCCACCAATTTCCATCCACCCTGACAATTGGCACCCCACCAATTTTCATCCACCTTGACAATTGGCACCCCACCAATTTCCATCCACCCTGACAATTGGCACCCCACCAATTTCCATCCACCCTTGCAATTGGCAAACCCACCAAATTCCATCCATCATTCTGACCACGGTAACTCTCCAAGCATTAAACGCAACTCTCCAAGCTTTAAACGCAACTTTCCAAGCTTTAAACGCAACTCTCCAAGCATTAAACGCAACTCTCCAAGCATTTAACTTAACTCTCCAAGCATTAAACGCAACTCTCCAAGCATTAAACGCAACTCTCCAAGCTTTAAACGCAACTCTCCAAGCATCAAACGCAACTCTCCAAGCATTTAACTTAACTCTCCAAGCATTAAACGCAACTCTCCAAGCATTAAACGCAACTCTCCAAGCATTAAACGCAACTCTCCAAGCTTTAAACGCAACTCTCCAAGCATCAAACGCAACTCTCCAAGCATTTAACTTAACTCTCCAAGCATTAAACGCAACTCTCCAAGCATTAAACGCAACTTTCCAAGCATTGAACGCAACTCTCCAAGCTTTGAACGCAACTCTCCAAGCATTAAACGTAACTCTCCAAGCATTAAACGCAACTCTCCAATCTTTAAACGTAACTTTCCAAGCTTTAAACGCAACTCTCCAAGCATTTAACGCAACTCTCCAAGCATTAAACGCAACTCTCCAAGCATTAAACGCAACTCTCCAAGCATTAAACGCAACTCTCCAAGCATTAAACGCAACTCTCCAAGCTTTAAACGCAACTCTTCAAGCATTAAACGCAACTCTCCAAGCATTAAACGCAACTCTCCAAGCTTTAAACGTAACTTTCCAAGCTTTAAACGTAACTCTCCAAGCTTTAAACGTAACTTTCCAAGCTTTAAACGTAACTCTCCAAGCATTAAACGTAACTCTCCAAGCATTAAACGCAACTCTCCAAGCATTAAACGCAACTCTCCAAGCATTAAACGCAACTCTCCAAGCATTTAACTTAATTCTCCAAGCATTAAACGCAACTCTCCAAGCATTAAACGCAACTCTCCAAGCATTAAACGCAACTCTCCAAGCATTTAACGCAACTCTCCAAGCATTTAACTTAACTCTCCAAGCATTAAACGCAACTCTCCAAGCTTTAAACGCAACTCTCCAAGCTTTAAACGCAACTCTCCAAGCATTTAACTTAACTCTCCAAGCGTTAATCGCAACTCTCCAAGCCTTAAACGCAACTCTCCAAGCCTTAAACGTGTTTTTCCAAGCTGTAAACGTAACTCTCCAAGCTTTAAACGTAACTTTCCAAGCTTTAAACGTAACTTTTTAAGCTTTAAACGCAACTCTCCAAGCATTAAACGTAACTCTCCAAGCATTCAACGCAACCCTCCAAGCATTAAACGTACAGGGTGTAAGTGTGACAGTAGAAACGGAACCCACACTTCACACATTCCAATCCTGCTTCATGTTCAGCTGATCAGGGTGGCTACCATCAGATAGATTGATCGTAGGGTTGGCCAGAACCGTATATTTGCACCGTATATGACCATATGTAAGGGTGGGTAAATAGTAAATAGGGTGTCTGATTTTGCCACCGAGGCTCGGTGAGCCTCAACGAGGCTCGGCACTTGCTGGGGAGGCCCTAGTTGGTGCATTACGGTTAGAAAATCACTTTCTCAAATCTGCACGAATCGAGCCGAAATTTTCTATGTCATTCGCTTAAAATTATTAATGAATATTAACGTTTAGACCTTGTGGGAAATATGGGCGTGTGAGCCAGGAAAATTCGGTTTTCGTTCACACACCCCCCTGTTGCACACCCATTTTAACTCTTCCTGGTGTTATATAATAATAAATATTTATAATAAATGAAGATACTTGGTTAAAAAGATGGGCCTGTCAGCCGAATCAGCCAAGAAAAATTCGGATTTGGGGAGATGGGGCTAATAGTGGACACCCTCGCTGGCCGACGAGCGTGTTCCACACCGGGAAAGAGGCTCGCCGAGGCTCGGCGA
>Ga0307963_1002133_pt1 | contig 15522 bp, 18 predicted proteins | sample OrgLakmetagen594_FD_201829 | JGI IMG/M metagenome (GOLD analysis project Ga0307963, IMG submission 201829) | Saline water microbial communities from Organic Lake, Antarctica - #594 | ecosystem: Environmental > Aquatic > Non-marine Saline and Alkaline > Saline | place: Antarctica: Organic Lake...
GTGTGGGTGTGAATGTGGGTGTGGGTGTGGGTGTGGGTGTGGGTGTGGGTGTGGGTGTGGGTGTGGGTGTGGGTGTGGGTGTGGGTGTGGGTGTGGGTGTGGGTGTGGGTTAGTGTGTGGGTGTGGGTGTGGGTGTGGGTGTGGGTGTGGGAGGGGGTGGGGGTGGGGGTGGGGGTGGGGGTGGGGTGGGGGTGTGGGTGGGGGTGTGGGTGTGGGTGTGGGTGTGGGTGAGTTATGTCCTGCATGATGTCTTTGAGAGGCACACCGTAGCCTGAAGATTCACTTGTCAAAACAAATGGTGGCCAAGAAAAATCACGCTGGCTGTTACTCTTACGACTCCCCACAATATCAAGGGGGGAAACCCATTTTGGAGCCCATGTCGTATGATAAGAGGTGCTAAGCTGCAGCGGAGGTTCCAGCGCTCAGAGAAAATAGACAAACGTTAGTGGCATTTATTTATAAGACCAGATCCCAATGTTACTGTGATTACATACGCCCCTTTGCTGACTGAGACTGCACGCAGATTTTGCGTGGTCCCTGCTGCTGCCTCCACGACCACTATCCTTTCCTTATTCTACCAGTAATGATCACACTTTCTGCACCACAGGTCTTAACTGCTCCTGCTCCTGCTGCTGCTTTTGCAAAAAATGAAGGATCCATCAGTCACCAAACATGTACTGATGCCAGCAATCGTTGCACTGTTTTGTGTCATTCCCTCCTTGTTTCTGCACTGACGCATAAATTCACACACACACAAACACACACGCATACACACAAACACAAGCACACACACAAATACACACACGCTGCTTTCTTTTTGATATGCAGATAAGAATCCATTGCTCACTGAGATTGCAACTGAGGTAAGCCTTCTTTTCGGTGGGCTCTCGCTACTTTTCATCAGCAATGGTTCAGAGCCTTTCCTTCAGAAAAAAAAGAAAGAAGAACTACACAGGCAGCAAAACACTCCCTGCATCGATTAAGGAAAAGGAGACACATTGGCTCGTGGTGCCGTGATCCTCCCCCACCAATACATTCCTCGCTACATGCTTATCGTTATCAGCAAAGATGACTGCTGCAGCGTTTCTGTGAACGTAGCTGGCACGCAGCATAATGCCGGCAAGAAATACGCGCATCCATTGTTCCTAATGCTCTTTTCAATGATGTCGTGTGGCATGAGCCCCCGTTTTGGCAAAGTTGAAAGTTTCTGCAGCCGCCGGCGGCTAGTAATCACACATACAGCCTGACTACACATCAATCTTATAAACTTCACTAGTGCTACTTATAATTTTTTCTTCATGTCAGGTGACCAAATTGATCAATGAGGCAACGACCCAAGCTGGCTTCTGATTGGAGACATCTCTGCCCCTTGTTTGTATTCCTCGATGGTCAATGACAGCTCACAGCTGATACCTTCTCGCTGGTTGTGTCGTGAAGCCAGCAGCTATGTACATTATACAATTTTAGTCTTTGCGTATGTTCAGTATTGTGTACTTATAAACTAAATTGCATTATAATTGTTGTTGCACGGAATGCAAGTCACTTGAAGTCTTCTCTCACCTCAACAAGCCTGGAAAACGTCACGAGACAGCCACAGGAAAAAACAAACTTGGATAGTCAACTACACGGATCATGATTACCAATTGATTCTACTCGGTCTATCAGGGTATACATATCAAGGCGAAATGATGTCCGGAGAAATGGCGGTGGAAGAGGGAGTCCAGACCTCATGGGGGTTATTTCTTTATTTCTGCAGGCAAGAAAAGGGAGCAAGGAGATTTGAGTGAGGGGCAGCAGTACGAGCACAAAAATGGGCAGAATGCACCCATCTTGTCGACATTTTGTTGGACAACAGGGGTGGAAAAGCAAAATGCAAATCCATTCCACTGACATCGCACAGGAACAAAAGACGATGCGTCTAATGCACTGCCGGCATAGACTAGGAAGCAATGGATGTTGCCTTGGGTTCTGTACCACCCGCTGGATGTGATAAGAAATTTCCCTTCCTGTTTGTGACAAGCAGCAACTCAGAAGAAACTGGCCGAATATTGACCATAGTTTAATGAAAGAATCGAAGCTTTTGGCACAGGACAAGAGCTGAAAAATTATAAAAGAGAAGCATGACTTGAACGCTGTCAAGAGGAAAGGAAGTGTACAGCCTTAGTGCAACTAATGTGTGTTCCTACCCTCAAATTCAATGTTTATCAATGTTCAATACACCCAGGACTTACACAGAACTTGTCGGCTTTGCTCGTTGATCTGAGATCTAACCGCTCCTCAGCTGTTTTGCCGGTAATCTTAGTGGTGTAGCCTGCACGGTGAGTAAAGAGCGGAATGGGCGCCAAAATATCAAAACACTTGTGCGATTATTGGACTGCTTGGGTAGCCAAGTAAAGAGTGCTTCCCTGTGGCGGAAAAGAAGGGGGGGGCACTGGTGGTGATAACACAGCCTGTGGGGAGGGCTACGTTCCCTGTGCAAACAGACGGTTTTGCTGTGACAGCGAATACGCCCAATCATGCAAAGACAGATCGTCCGCCCCGTCAATGAGCACGGTGAGGGAGACGCAGATAGTCAAGGTCTGGCAATCAACACAGGGGAACACACAATAACCACACAGCATTGTAGATTGTAAAGAGAGTAAATAAGTAATAGTCGGGAGGTGGTGTTGCGGGATGATTATAAATGAAATGCAGACAAAGAAAGACATGCAGCCCCCCTCTCACCCGCATAAACACACACACACACTCAAACACATGCCCACACACATACGCACACGCATACGCACACACACTCTTTAGCCTTTTGAACACACACGCACACACACACACTCACAAACACACACACACACTCACAAACACACACACACACTTACACACACGCACACACCATGCGGTATTTCCATGGGTTGTCTGTAGGTTGCCCCCCAGGCTGTGGTGCGTACTTTCCCTGTCTTCATGCGCTCCGTCTCGTACACAAAGTCTTGCTCGTACGTCTGCAGCAATAAGTGCATTTGTGTGGGATGGGGGGCAGCAATGAGTGCGCTTGTGTGGGATGGAGGGCAGCAATGAGTGTGTTTGTGTGGGATGGGGGGCAGCAATGAGTGCGTTTGTGTGGGATGGGGGGCAGGTATAGAGCACCGGATTGGGGGCTGTGTTGATGATAGAATGTTATTATTAAACGTATAAATGCATTTACCCTCTTACAAGTAGTACAAGGACAGAAGCAGGGCGTACTATGATGGTGTCTGTGACGTACAATCAAACCAAGTGATTAATGCGCTCGTGTGAGGCAAACTTAAATTGTTATCACCGTCCATGCACAGAAGAGGGTGTCTGTGTGCGAGCGAGTGTGTGTATGAGTGAGTGTGTGTGTGTGAGAGTGAGTGAGAGAGAGAGAGAGATAGTGTGGGTGTGGGTGCGAGTATGTATGTGTAAGTACGTCAGTGATGGTCACAAGCAAACTGAACAAAGTGTGCAGCGTGCTCCGTACGTATACGTTGAGTTGAGTTGGAGCGGACGTGCTGCTTGTGTCAATGCATACTGAGACAAAAAAGTTCAGGGCCTCATATCATTGTTAAATGTTCATTATATGTTAATTATTAAATGTAAAGGTCAGGGCCTCATATCATTTATTAAGTGTCGATGCATACTGAGACGAAGAAGGTCAGGGCCTCATATCATTACTACTATCCATCATTTCATTTGAAGAATAGTATTTATATGAAGGAAAGGTCAGGGCCTCATATCATTATTACTAGCCAGCTCGTTTTTAAAGTTGATCAGAACTAAATATGTAAATACAGTATACTGGCAGAGGGGGGCAACTGTGGCCAAAAATGGGCATGTTGTAGAAAGCTCTTTGGCTCATGTGCGACCCAATTGGCAAGCTCCAAATTTACATAACATGATTCTGCCTCAGGGAGCTGTTGCTTAACTTGCTGTGGTGTGGACCCCACTATTTGCTGACTACCGTACTGCGCTTGGTTGTTTTGCGAGTAATTAAAAAATTATTGAAGCCCCTCGCAATAAGTCAAGCCAAAAATAAATAAAGTTTTTTCAGACCTCGCAATACTTTAATGCGGTAGTTTCTGGGTCCCCCCAATGAAACCCCATCGCCCTAAGGGGCAAGCATCACTATTTGACCTAGGTTGCACCAAACGGAAGCGCACAGAGGACGATGTTCCCGCTCGGGAGCTCATCATCCGCCTCAGGCCTGATGTGCAGCAGGCAGTAGCAGCCAGGGATACAGCCATTGCAGCCAGCATTGCATCCCGCCCTGCCCCAGTTAAGAGGTTTGTGGGGAGGCCCAAGGTGCTTGCACCATTGGGGGTGCAAGCCCCTCCAGGAGAGAGGCGTGTGTGGGCAGAGCTGCAACTCATGTGGAGTGGGTTTGATGTAAACCAGCACTGAATAGATACAGAGAGGAGAGCACAAGAAATCCCCAAATTTGCAAAGCTCGCAAATTTCCTTAATTTTTCAGGGGCCTCGCAAAAGCTTATTGCTCGCAAATTAATTATACTAATTATGTTGGCACCTCGCAAAAAGTAGGCCTCGCAATACTAAAAGCGCAGTACGGTATTCTTCATAACAGTTCACCTGCTGCTGCACCAAATCCAAGAAACATTTGGTGTTTTAGAGTTCTTATAGTAAGTGAGATCATTGCAAAAACAGTGTAAGTGGTGGGTACTCGTGCTTCTTTCCTTGAGTTTTCCCGTAGGGTGCCCTACAAATGTGTTGTCTTGTCAGCCTGTACACAGAACAATTCGAGCGACTTTAGCCTGAAGCTTGAAGCATCATAAATTCTAATTTGATGACGTGGTGTGTGAGCAGTTCTCATTTCTGCCATGTGCCATGTGAGAAGTTGCCCACCTGCCACTTGATGACGTGGTGTGTGAGTGGTTGCCCTTTGAATGTTAATAAGGAGCATGTTTGGGCACTTGCTTAGGTGCCCCCCTCTGGTAAAATGATAACGTGCACTTGTTTGTTATGCAAGCAAGGAGTGCCTTGCACCAAACAAGGCGACCGTGCCATCCAATGTGTGTTGCAACGTGACTACATGCGTTTTTCCATCACAAACTAGCACGGAACCAAGCGCATGTCCAGACTACCACACCAGACTACCGATAAATTATCCTCGTTATTTGAAGGGTTGGCCAGAACCATTCATATACTGCACCGTACCGTTGCAAGGTTTGAAAAAAACCAATTAACAAATCCCAATGCGAGGAGTGCGAGGGGGCAACACTTTCTTATTTAACACAATGCGAGCCTATGCGAGGGCCTTCTGGCCCACTGAGCTGCACCTACATGCGTATGCACGCGTGTGTGCGCGCGTACGTCTGCGTGCGTGCGCGTACGTGCGTGTTTGTGTTTGTGTGCGTATGTGTGTGTGAGAGTGTGTGCGTGTGCGTGTATGTGTGTGTGCACGCATACGTGTGTATGCGTACGTGTGTACGTACGTGTGTGTGTACACCGTATATGACCGTATATTTGTATATTTGGTGATTGCCAAAAATACCGTATATATAGACCTTATATATATGGTTCTGGCCCCCCCTAATTATTTGCAATACGTGCTACACTGGACTACCTTGGCATGTTGTCCGATGGTTCACTTTTATTCCATACACACCTTCCCTGACATCAGATTCACGGCTGCTGGGTCTACAGGAGGCTGCCGTTGAGCCTGACTCGGGCCTTTGTAATTGCACAAACACCATAAGTGTAACGTGTGTGTGTGTGTGTGTATGTGTGTGTGTCCATATGTGTGCATGTGCATGTGTGTCTGTGTGTGTGTATGTGTGTGTGTGTGTGTGTGTGTGTGTGTGTGCACTGACGTTTGTGTGTGTGCCTCGATGTGTATGTGTGTGTATGTGTATGCAAGTGTGTGTGTGCGTGAGTGTGCGTACTGTGCATGCATGCGTGCGTGTGTACACATTTTTTTGTGTGATCCTGCACCTGCCCCTTCTCCTTGGACGCCTTCAGCATTTTCCACTCCTTCTTCTTCTCCCTCTTCTGGGACCTCTTTCTTTTTCTGGCTTTTCTTTTTCTTCTTCACACCCTGAGCTTGAGAGAGCGTCTCCCCGGTCTTTAGCTTTAAAACTCCTCCTAAAGGCATTTTAAAAATTTTTTTGGTCTTGGTAATAAACTTCTTTGTCCAAGTACCATTCTGTTGGCTTCCTCAACGGATTGCTTATAAGTGAAGTTAGTTGCAACACAAAGCTAGCAAGTTTGCTGTATCGCTCTTAGAATATAAGGCCCGTAGCTAAAGGATGACCTTCCAAATGGATATCAAGGACAATGAGAGCTTCAGAAAGGAGGTTTTGGAAGTGCCTGGCACATGCCAAGGTGCAACACATTTAGCATGCACACACACACACACACACATACACACACACACACACACACACACACACACACACACACACACACACACAGACACATGCGCACACACACACACACACACACACACACACACACACACGCATACACACACACATACGCACACACTCACACACACACGCACGCACGCACACACACTCACACACACACACGCACACACACACACACACACACACACACACAAACACACACACACACACGTCATTGGCACAGGCAAAAACAAACGTGCCGCGCTTTCTACGTATATTTGTTACCTCATGTTTACAGTTGTGGAGCTTTACCCTGGCTGGTGTGGCCCCAGTAAAGCAATCCAATCAACGTTTCGAAGAATCTACTTTGATGCTGGAGACAGGCCGTTGAAGTTTTTCACAGTGGGTGGTGCGCGTCAAGCCCTGAGTACATACAAGGGGGCTGGCTCTTAGAAAAACCAGGGCTTGGCATGTGTAACAACATTTTCTTGACAGCATAAGTAATACGTTAGCAACTGATATGTCAGGATTACAACCGAGCAGCTGCTTAATGCCCGACAACTCATGCAATGTGTGTGTGCATGTGTGTGTGTATGTCTCTACCTTCATAGAAATCAATTAGACAGCTGAGCAGACGAGCCTGTTTTGCTTCTTTCTGTGTGTGCACCACAGGCGGATGCCGATAAGCTAGCAGGGATGGAGGAGTACCGAGAAAGAAATCAGCCAGTGTTTCTGATTTACAAGGTGAAGACAGAGGTCGTGCGTGTGTTATGTGTCTGTGCGTAAATATATGTGTGTGTGTGTGAAAGTGTCTGTGTGCATTGACGTGGTAGAGGAGGGGGACCAAGATCAGCCTTGTAGCGACTTTTGTCACAAAGTGAAACCAATCATAGGGGGTGGGTGGATACTGGGGAGGTTTGGGCCAGTTGTGGACTGGGGTACTAAGCACTTCATTTGCCATAACCCATAATGTTGCTTACCAGTATTGTCATTACTTGCGGAAACATAGTATAGGAGGGTGGCTTATACAGGCTGAAGTTGGAATTTGAGCAACGAAGTCATATTACTCCCACATCAATAATGATAGGAAAAGGAGTCACTTGATAACTGATAACAGCATATCTCCTCCACAACAGAAGGACACGTGCTTGAAAGTACGCAAAATGGATTATGGCGTTTCACACCTGAAACCTAGGAACCTGTTGTGTTTTTCCTATTGTCAGGTAGCTAGGCTGTTGTCTCGAGCCTTGTCGTGGAGCATCTTGCTGCGTTGGCTGATCCCTGGATCATTAAATAATTTGTCCTTGCGTGCAACTCTGTCATCTACGTATGTATTCAGTGTTCAGCATGCGTTCGTTAATGATGCAGCCAGGCTGTGGTATCTTTGTTCCTTTTGTTTCCTTGCATGTCCGACTCTGCTTTATTCTGTGCAGTTCATCTGTCCCTACCTATTTACCACAATTTCCACACGCCCTCGCTGTTACCAATTACCACACTTGCTGATGAAGCCAGTACAGAGTGTGAATTGATGCTGAGCACTTCTATATGTGTTACTTGTGTGCATGCAGAACGGCAAGATGATTGACCACGTGGTGGGAGTAGTGGCCCCACAATTAGAAAAGAAAATTGCTCAGTACAGTCAAATAGAGTAACAGGCAGCGAGCGTCTAAACTTTGCCACTCGCATAGTCGCACAGAGTTGTGACAACTTCCCCTCATCATGTTGGCTGCGTTATCGCCAGCAGCAGGGGCACTGTTTTCCTTTCAGTCTGCAGAATGTGCAAGTGATACTTTGTTCGTCTTCTCAATTGCCTTATTATCCTTAGACCATAAAGTCAGGATTGGCTCTTATTTTTGAGAGCGACAACGCCATTCATTAGCAATGGCTTTTTTGGAGCATCTCCGAGTCTTATATGAAGCTGATGCTGGGACTCAGCGTAATTTTTAAATTATCAAGACATTGGATCCAACACGTGTAGTGGTGTTGAAGGTTTACAAGGAAAGGCCTCCGGTCAAAGCGTGCGACTGCTGGCCTGCTCATAAAAAGCAATTAGTATTCGGTCTCTCTGTTGTTGTTCTGGTGCAAAAAAGTAGAAACATCCTGTGTTCTTGCCTCTGAGAATAAGGACTACTCATATCTCCTGCGAAGAGACACTGTATGGGGGGGTGTGCAAAGGAAAATAGCATGCTGTTCATCCTGGACATCATCATCAGCCTCACAATGGTTACAATGGTTACAATGGGGGGTGACCTTCAGCCAGGTAGTTTGGCTGATCGGCTGCTGACTGGTCTCGGCCAGCCACAAATAAATCCATAAGCCTCACACAAATCACAGGCAGGAGAGGATCTGGGGTTCCATGTTGCGGTCTCAAAGCAAAGGGTGTGTGGAAACGCAGTCTGAAACGGGCAACTCTGTGAATGACATCTTATCATTAACCTCGCCATCAACCTGGATACCCTCCCTACTTTCTTCTATTTCTTCCAGCCTGCCTCTCTTGCTTCCTTTTTTTCATAACTTCCGTTCATTTTCATCCTCGTAGTAGGGAGTCTGCTATCTGCCCTTGACCTATGTAAACCGAAGGCTTGTTGGTGATCAGGGCATCTGTGGCTGCACCAGAATTCTTAAGCTCAATTTGGGAAGTTCCTGTCACAAATTTGATTGACTTGGCAGCTAGTAGCTGCCACGTTATTAACAAAATCCTGAATGTCGAGTCTCAATCTTTTTATTTATTGTGGAAAGCAACAGTACAGAGAGATATGCAGTTTCACAGGAGTACACTTAACTAAATTCAAATGACATGGACTTGCCACGCCTAATCAGTGGCACAACGTGTTCTGGTGTGACAAGCAGTTCCTCATAATCTCATATTATATTTTTTGACAGTGATCTGACTCACAAAGAGGCATTCGTGATAATTTTATTCTAAGTTTGGGCGGAGCTGTTTTGTTTGAACTAAATGTCAAACAATGTTGGACGCAAGCGCACCCTTCAATTTGGCTAAGAAAGAGGTCTTGATGTTAAAAAGTTTATACAAAAGCCTTTTGTATAGTAACAGAGCGCCAAACGTTAAGTAAAAAGTTGGAAGAAGGGCCTTCGACCTAGGATGCTTGCTCAACCTAAACTAAGGGTACCGTACGCGGTACGTCGACTTACGGTTCGGCAAGATTGCACCCAGAATTAAATCAGTGCTGCTACTTTTAATGTGAAAGAAACATACAGGTGAGCACGTTTGCTCTCTACATCTCCCATATTGCAAAGTTGGCTATGCAACAGGAAAAGATAGAGACGGGCTATGAGAACAGCATGCTCATCATATTAATGGTGCTTGGGCCAACAGTCAGTGCTGACTCGCTCCTCCCCACCAAAACCTTGTGCAAACGCACACTCACACACACTCTAGTGCTCTCCTTTGTTAAGCCATTGCTTCAGGCGAGACTCCAAAAACGCTATGGACGTGGGGTCATACACCAACTGCAAGCAGGGAATGCAGCAAGAGAGGGTTTTAGTTAGACCGTGTACATGCTACCACATGCCAAAACCAATCTTAGCGCCTACAGTATGCGTGGCAGGGGCTTGGCCATGCAATACATCAAGACCATCTTAATTAATGATAGCCGTTTACAGCACAATAATGGCACCCGATACCAAAGTGGCTCCTTTTTAAATCCAAGTGGGGGAAGGCTGTTCACTGTCTGCGTAATATCGTCCTTTAAAGCTGATAGGGGAAACACAGCCAGCATGATCAAGGGAGAAGCCTATTCTTGATTGCTTAATGGTGGGGGCAGAGAGTGTGATTTTAACAAGGGAACACGCAAACGAGGAAACGGTGAGGTACAAGGAATGCAGCAATGTAATGTGATATGTTCCATGTTAGCACAGAGAGCAGAATGTCAGTTTGAAACACCAAACAAATTAACCATGACACGAATGATACCAACACCCGACACCAGGGCGCAACACTTTGTAATGTAACTTAATGCCATGACACGAATAATAAAAACACCTGACACCAGGGGGCAACACTTTGTAATGTAACTTAATGCCAGCCTATTTCAGGCCTTTGAGGCCTTTTTCCCCATCCCAAATCAGCAACCCTGTAATGTGCTGATTACAACGTGCCTTGACGGGCCAAAAGGTTTTGAGAAGACGCGTCATTAAAGCGAGGCTTAATTGTTGGCAACGGATTCAAAATTAGGACCTGCAGAATTCTGTGCTTTTATCACACCAATGTAGACCTCCCAGGGCCTGTGCTTTTATACCAGGACGTGACACAGCACTAGGGACTACATGTCGCATGCGTGCATGCGTGCCATACATGGAAGACAAGCCAAAAGACAGAGGAGCAATTAGAAGAGCACCCCCGAAAACGTAATCACCACCACCGGGGCGGTAAATACATTTTGTTCTTCGTCAAACCTCGCGTAACCGCACGCACACACACACACACATACACACACATTTGGTATTATTTGTCCTACCTCACGTAAGCACATAACACCAGTATTGGCACGAGCTGTACAGCGCACAGCACACATGAACAGCTGCACAACACATAAGAGACAATGATAGCCCCCTCACCCTAATGAACAGCTGCACACCACATGAGAGACAACGATAGCCCCCTAACCCTAATCGTAACCCTGACCCTAATGAAAAGCTGCACAACACATAGAGACAACAATGCCTAACCCTAACCCTAATGAACAGCTGCACAACACATAGTGACAACGACAACCCCTCACCCTGACCCTAACGTGAACACCTCCCACATTGAGCACGGCTGCTGGGGCTCTCCGTTGTTGTCAACTCAGCCTGGTGCAACGTGCGCTTGCTCAGCTACTCTCGTATTACTTTTGCTTCCGTGCTATTGGCTTGTGGCTCGTGGCTTTGCTATTGGCCGTACCACACACGCACACATCAAGCCTAGCTTAGCATGCATGCCACCCACCCACCTTAGGCACAGCCAACACCTGCGGCTCTGCCCCGACCTCCGCATCGGCCATGGTGGGCCCTGCAGCGGCGGCGGAGTGTGTGTGTGGCCTTCCTGTGCTTTGCGCGCCAGCTGCTGCAGCTGCTGGTGACGCATTAGGGGGCCTGCCAGTGGGACAGATGTGTATGTGTGTGAGTGTATGTGCGTTGCTGCTGCTGGTGACGGATTGGGAGGCCTGCCAGTGGGACACACACGTGCATGTGTTAGTGTATGTGTGTGTGTGTGTAAATGTGTGTGTGTGAGTGTGTGTGTGTGTGTGTGTGTGTGCACGCGCATGAGTGCATGTGTGTGTCCAGGCTTGTGAGAGTTTCACAATGTTTCACAACCCCAGCGAATGGTGGATGAGGTGCAGCTCAGACATCACTGGAGTGCTGTCGTATGTCACATAGTAAGCACCGTGACACACACACACACATACACACACACACGCGCACAGAGGGAGTTGGCCAGCCTTTGAAACGTACCTGGTGGATGCGCCAGCTGGCATGGGAGGGATTTCTAAGGGGTGCATGTCTGGCACCACCACCTCGTAGATATGGCCCTGTAATGTGGGTGAGTATGCGCTTGTTTGCGTACATGTGCACGTGAGTGCATGTGTGTGTATGTATGCATGCACGTGCGTGCGTGTGTGTTTGTGCGCGTGCGTGCATAAATGTGTGAATGTGTGTGTATACCGCTTGCGTGTGTGTGTACGTGCGTGCTGCTGCTGCTTGCGCTTCCTCCAACAACACCAGTGTGAACAGCATTGCGCCAGTCCTGTTCACCTCTTGGTGTTCAGCACTGCTAGTCAATAGGCATAGGCAGCACTGCTAGTTTATAGGCACTGCTAATATAAGCACTAATAGGCATAGGCAGCACTGCTAGTCAATAGGCAGCACTGCTCGTCAATAGGCACTAATAGGCATAGGCAGCACTGCTAGTCAATAGGAAATGCTAGTTTAGGCACTAATAGGCATAGGCAGCATTGCTAATCAATAGGAAATGCTAGTATAGGCACTAATAGGCATAGGCAGCACTGCTTGTCAATAGGCACAAATAGGCATAGGCAGCACTGCTAGTCAATAGGAAATGCTAGTATAGGCACTACTAATAGGCATAGGCAGCACTGCTAGTCAATACAGCAGGCAGCAGACAACCGAGTCGACACCGACGCCCAACTCCCACAAGCACGCATATACCCAGCATGGGGTGAAGGGCTTCGTTCAGTGAAAAGAATTCAACCCACGCTTTAGATGAACTGAAAACCCACCAGGCATCGAACGCCTTCCCCTCCACACAAATTGCTAAATACTAAGTACCCAGAAACGACTTACATCAAAGTCTATTTTATGATGATATGCACATATCAAACAACACACACACATGTGCCAAGTGCTCGTACGTCATGTTAAGCTTCCAATTTGCTCAACTTAAATCAAATCACAAAGCTCTTGGTCACATCCTGTGCGCTTAAATGCCACACACAACTCTCTTGATACGCACTCAGCTTGAATGACATAACGCACACACAAACACACACACACACTCGCATCATGTGCTTGTATGCTACATGCAGCTGCTTAGCTTCTGCATTAGCATCGACATAATGCACACACACACGCACCACATGCTTGTATGCTACGTACAGCTGCTTAGCTTATGCATTGGTATTAAGTAATTCATACACAGGCAGCACGTGCTTGTATGCTACATACAGCTGCTTAGCTTTTGCAACATCATCGACATAACGCACACACACACGTACTCGTGCTTGTATGCTACATACAGCTGCTTAGTTTATGCACTGGCATTGACATAACGCACACACACGCACCATGTGCTTGTATGCCACGTACAGCTGCTTAGCTTCTGCATCAGCATGAGGTGCAGGGTCCGTAAAACCCATGAGGCCCGCCTTTGAAACCCCCCCTGCTAGACACAATCGCCCATTGACCTACAAACAGGGTACGTGCGTGTGTGCGTATAGTGTGGAGAGTGTATACGTGCGTGTGTATTGTGTGTATTGTGCATAATAATTGTAGGTATATATGTAAGGGTGTGCCAGCCTCGTCGAGCCTCGTCGAGCCTCGACGTCACTGCTGTCAAATCCTAGACGGCAATTAGGGTGTCCATATTTGGGGGGAAATCAGGGGAAATTCCCTGGAAATTCCTAAAAATCGGGATAATCGACCGCATTTTTTGTATATTAATGCAGATTAATGTAACATATTTTAGTGCAATGTAAACGCGAAAAATGGCACATCACGATGTCACAGTCTTGTTCAGGGGAGTGTCAGACTTTCATTTCTTGACGCCCCAAAATGGGCAGTAACTTTGTACGTTATTATCTTATTATGATCAAGGAGCTTATTCCCGGCCAATCTGATGTGCGTATGCCTGTCCAGGCAACGCACCATGAGAGATTTTCCAGACACTTCCTACAGCTCTTTTCAGTCCGGTATCTTCACGATATAGCATTATTAATTATAAGTACTCCAGATCCAGAAAAATCTTCGCCTCAATCCGCGCAAATTTCAGAGTGATTTTCTAACCGTAATGCACCAACTAGGGTCTGTATCGACGAGCCTCGCCCTCGACAACGCTTGTCGAGCCTCGCTGGCAAAATCATACACCTAATTACCCATGCTTATATATATGTGTGTGTATATGTGTGATGTGTGCATATGTGTGCATATGTGTGTGTAATATGTGTATATGTGTGTGTAAATGTGTATGTGTGTATGTGCGTGCGTTCAAACGCATGTGTGTATGTGTGTTGGTGCATTTGATCCTCTCCTGTCACACACACGCACACGATTGCCCGTTCACCTATACGGTATGTAAATAATGGAAATGTGAGTTTGTGTGTGTGCGTGCACGACTGTGTTCCTTCTTTGTTGTACATGACAATAAAAGGCGTAGAAACAGGGCTACAGAACTAACTACCTGGCTCAGAATATGGCTGTAGCGACAACACGCCGTAGTGACAATATGCCGTAGTGACAGTACGAGACTGATTGGCCGTAGTGATTGGCCGTAGTGATTGGCCGTACTGATTGGCCGTAGTGATTGGCCGTAGTGATTGGCCGTAGTGATTGCCCGTAGTGATTGGCCGTACTGATTGGCCGTAGTGACAATACGAGAATATGGCCGTAGTGACAATAGGCTACAGAACTAACTACCTGGCTCAGACTATGGCCGAGCAAATATGTTTTAGGTTAGGACATAAGACATAGGCTGTGTGCATGGATGATAGATCATGGCAGGCTCAGAGGCTACGAAACAGATCAAGCTAAACCATGAGTGTGTGTGTGTCTGGCATGCACTCACGAACATCAAATACCATGCGCACATTCACCATAATGCATACACTCATAAACTCACACATATCCACTCTTACACGCTTACACGCTTACACCCTTACACCACTAAGTACTGCAACGCACACGTCACACACACATAGACGCATCACACACGCACACACGCACACACACACACACACACACACACACACACTCACCACTAAGTACTGCAACGCGCACGTCACACGAAGCCACTGCGGGGGGGGAGGCAGCGTCGACGTCCTTCCTTTCCTCCTTCCAGCACTACTGTCAGCACTACCAGCACTATCAGCGCTACTGCCGCTTTCACCTTCTCCTTGATCATTATCACTGCTACTAGGCTGCTGCTGCTGCGGCTGCGGCTGCTGCTCTTGATCGCTCCCCCCCCTTGCACCCCTTCCCCCACTGCTGCTTTCTTGTCCCCTACCCCTGCCGTCTGCGTCTGCGTGTGTGTGTGTGTGTGTGCACTTGTGTATGATTGTGTGTGCGCAAATGTGTGTATGAGAATACAAACACAAGTATAGTAAGTACCACAAAACCTGAGGCCTGAGACGGTTGGGCAGTCACTGAATTACAAAAATGTACACGCCCATCTATGCACAAACACATATACACACACGCCCACACACACGTATACAAAGGGTTGGCCAGCACCATATATATACGGTGTATATACAAATTTTTGACATTGAAATCACCAAATACACAATCATATATCGTGTATATATACGGATCTGGTCAACCCTACATATGCACACACATACACACGTACACGCCCCCGCCCAAACACACATCCATGCCCACCCACCCACCCACCCACCATCCCCCCCCCCCCCACCCA
>Ga0307963_1002134_pt1 | contig 15519 bp, 17 predicted proteins | sample OrgLakmetagen594_FD_201829 | JGI IMG/M metagenome (GOLD analysis project Ga0307963, IMG submission 201829) | Saline water microbial communities from Organic Lake, Antarctica - #594 | ecosystem: Environmental > Aquatic > Non-marine Saline and Alkaline > Saline | place: Antarctica: Organic Lake...
GTATGTATGTATGTATGTATGTATGTATGTATGTATGTATGTATGTATGTATGTATGTATGTATGTATGTATGTATGTATGTATGTATGTGTGTGCGTGTGTGTGCATATACGTGTTTGTGCGTGCGTGTGTGTGAAATTGGTGTGTGTGTGTGTGTGTGTGAGAGAGAGAGAGAGAGAGAGAGAGAGAGAGAGAGAGAGAGAGAGAGAGAGAGAGAGAGTGAGAGAGAGAGAGAGAGAGAGAGAGAGTGAGAGAGAGTGAGAGAGAGAGAGAGAGAGAGAGAGAGAAAGTGGGAGAGAGAGTGAGAGAGAGAGAGAGTGGGAGAGAGTGGGAGAGAGAGAGAGAGAGAGAGAGAGAGAGAGAGAGTGGGAGAGAGAGAGAGAGAGAGAGAGAGAGAGAGAGAGAAAGAGAGAGAGTGTGAGAGTGTGTGTGTGAGAGTGCGTGCGGATGTGTGAAGGCGTGCATATAGGAGGCTGTGTATGGGTACGCCCATGTCTTGAAGTTTTAACCTGAACTTCAAGACCAGTAGCACTCAGCCAATTTGCATCATCACCCACAAGTTACATTTAGACATCGTGTCTTCCTCTTGAGGTCTTACTGCTAATTTAAAACTGCCCCAATGGGCCTTGGGGAACCAATACCTACCCCCTTCAGGCACGCTTGTACGCTTGTACATTCACACACCACCGTAATCAAAAGGAATTCCACTTTCCACTTAACACATTTGCACACACGCACACGCACGTGCACACACACACACACACGCACACACACACACACACACACACGCACGCGCACACACACACACTCACACACAAGCGCACACACAAACATACTCTCGCCTCTTCAGGGCCTTGAAATCCTCCCCACAGCTGGGCAGCACGCTGCTCTCCATAGACACGTTCAGCGCTGAAGTGGCAAAGCAGGCAGTGGGCGCGGGGGCAGATATCGTGAATGACGTGTCTGGGGGCACACTTGATCCTGGCATGCTACCCCAGGTGAACATTTGCATGCATATGCGTGTGTGTGTATTTGTGTTATATATACATGCATGCATGTGTGTGTGTATTTGTGTGTGTATATATGTATATATATTTATGTGTGTATGGTCTGGGGGCACGCTTGATCCTGGCATGCTGCCCCATGTGTACAATAGCAAGCATGTGTACGTGTGTATATTTGTGTGTGTCTGTACGTGTCTGTACGTGTGTGTGTATGTGTGTGTATGCATGCGTGTGTGTGTGCGTTTATATATGTGTGTATGTATGTGTGCCTACATGTGTGCGTGTGTATATGCATAAGGTGCAAGCGATACTGAGTGTGAATGAAAATATACAGGAGTGTGCCTCTGTGGAGCGCTCTGGACTTTGACAAAGAAACGAATGAATACAAATGATACATCTATATAATTATATACCTATATAATGATATACTTATTACCTACTAATGGGCTGAGGTCAGACACCAAACAAGCGTCTTCTGAGGCAGTGTCAGAATCTAGCGTGCTGCCTTGGGCGCGTTTGTATGCCACACACATATTTCCAGGGTTGGCCAGAAACATAAATACCTACACACCATATATGACCGTATGTATGGTCATTACCCCGCTTGAAACACCGTGTGTACACTGTCTATACGTATTAGTGATTAGTGTATGACTGGTTTGGGCCACCCCTGCATATCCTTGACTCTCTAAAATTCGGGCTTACCTCCAAACCCCATGAACACTTTGCCAAGTAAGCAGCATAATAGTTACAATGATTACAATGGGGGGTGACCTTCAGCCAGGTTGTAAGCAGCGTAAAGGAGTCCACAACAGCTGTGCCCTTTCCAGTGCCATTACATTGAGTCCACACCAGCTGTGCCCATATACCAGCTCATACCAGCTGTGCCCTTTCCAGTGCCATTACCATTGAGTCCACACCAGCTGTGCCCATATACCAGCTCATACCAGCTGTGCCCTTTCCAGTGCCATTACCAGCTGTGCCCTTTCCAGTGCCATTACCAGCTCTCATCAGGAGCCGATTTCAGGCCAAGCCTATTAGCCTTGTTGTGATCTTATTGATTTTGATTATCTTTTCTGCGGTGGGGGAGATTTGCTATACCCAGAACCAAAAGTGGCTCTTATTCTTTATTTCCTGATCTGGAGAGTGGTTTTCATTGTTTGCAGTTTTGTCTTTTCTTCCGTCGCTCCATTTCTCCGATGTAAGTTCAACTGCATACACACGTGCACACAAGCACACACCCGCACATACCCATGCACACACACATGCACATGCACACACACGCACGCACGCACACACACACACACGCATACACACACAAACACACGCGCGTGTGTGTGTGACCACTACGCAGGTGGCAGCCTTGGGTGTGCCCTATGTGCTCATGCACATGCGAGGCAGCCCAGCCACAATGGCCACCCCTCCACATACACACTACCACTGTGTGTGGCGTGAAGTGGGGTTGGAGCTGCAAGCTGGAGTGGATGCCTCTGTGCAAGCGGGAGTGCCCGCGTGGAGCATACTGCTGGACCCAGGTGTGCATACACATTGTGGCACACCAGTTTATATGCACACCACAATGTATATGCACACCACAATGTATATGCACACCAGTGTATATGCACACCACAATGTATATGCACGCCAGTTTATATGCACACCACAATGTATATGCACACTAGTTTATATGCACACCACAATGTGTATGCACACCACAATGTGTATGCACACCACAATGTGTATGTACACCACAATGTATATGCACACCAGTGTATATGCACACCACAATGTGTATGCACACCACAATGTGTATGCACACCACGATGTGTATGCACACCACAATGTATATGCACACCAGTGTATATGCACACCACAATGTGTATGCACACCACGATGTGTATGCACACACAATGTGTATCGTAGCCGAGTTTAGGGTTTAAGGTTTAGGGTTTAGGCCTGTTGGAGAACACTCTGGTGCCGGATTTGCTCCTAGATATCTCGAAGCACTTGCCTTTCATCTCTTTTATTCTGATGGGCTTGCTGGACAGATGTAGGTAGGGTTGGCCAGGACCACAGCACACTGTGTATGACTTTATGTATGTTTTTGGCCAGCCCTAGGTATGGGCGTTGAACGAATGATAATGGTATGGTATGGTATGGTATCATTTTTTCGCTGCAGGGTCCAAGCGGTGGAATGGAATGATATTGATACCATACCATATCGCTTTTTTCCTTGCACCACTTGGGCCCTGCACCGCTTGGACGTGCGTTGCAGGGTTCAATCGGTGCGTCCAAGCGGTGCGAGAAAAAGGAAATAGGCGTTCAACGAATAATACTGATACGTATGTTGCCCTAGGTATAGTCGTTCAACAATAATGATAAGTGCGTTGCAGGTTCCAAGCGGTGCGAGAAAAAAGAAAAGGGAAAGACTGCGCAGGCATTAAACAACCACATCTCACACTAATTAAGGAATAGGAGCGTCACTTTGGTACCGGGTATTGTAAAACTCCTCCACCAATAGAATAAGAAAATGATCAATGGGGATCAGAATCCAAGCGGTCCAAGGTCTAGATGTAGGGGATCAAAAGGGGATTTAAAGGGGATCAAAAGGGGACCAGAAAGGGATCAAAAGGGGATCAAAAGGGGACCAGAAAGGGACCAGAAGGGGATCAAAAGGGGACCAAAAGGGGATTAAAAGGGGATCGAAAGGGGATCAGAAGGGGATCAAAAGGGGACCAGAAGGAGATCAAAAGGGGACCAGAAGGGGATCAAAAGGGGACCAGAAGGGGATCAAAAGGGGACCAGAAGGGGATCAAAAGGGGACCAGAAGGGGATCAGAAGGGGACCAAAAGGGGATCAAAAGGGGATCAAAAGGGGACCAGAAGGGGACCAGAAGGGGACCAGAAGGGGATCAAAGGGGATCAAAAGGGGATCAAAGGGGATCAAAAGGGGATTAAAAGGGGACCAAAAGGGGATTAAAAGGGGATCAAAAGGGGATCAAAAGGGGATCAAAAGGGGACCAGAAGGGGATCAAAAGGGGACCAGAAGGGGATCAAAAGGGGATCAGAAGGGGACCAGAAGGGGACCAGAAAGGGATCAAAAGGGGACCAGAAGGAGATCAAAAGGGGACCAGAAGGGGACCAGAAGGGGATCAAAAGGGGATCAGAAGGGGATCAGAAGGGGACCAGAAGGGGACCACCAGAATCCAAGCGGTGCAAGCTCTGGTAAGTACACGGCAGCTTCTTTCATTATTAGTTTCATCATTGTTTTCTTGCAGGCCTCGGTTTTGCAAAGACCTCGGAACAGAGCCTGGCTCTCATCCAGCATCTGACAGACATGCGGCGCCAGTGCTTGCAGGTGGGAAGTTTACTAGTGAAGGATTGGAATGAAAAGTCGGTACGGATACGGATCAGCACGCTTGCAAGTGGGAAGAGGTGAATGAAAGAAAGGTCGATACGGATAAGGACAAGCGTGCTTGCAGGTGGGTTTGCTGGTGAAGGCAATTGGAATGAAAAGTCGGTACGGATAAGGATCAGCACGCTTGCTAGTGGGAAGAGGTGAAGGAAAGAAAGGTCGGTACGGATAAGGACAAGCGTGCTTGCAGGTGGGTTTGCTGGTGAAGGAAATTGGAAAGAAAAGTTGGTACGGATAAGGATCGGCGCGCTTGCAAGTGGGAAGTGGTGAAGGAAAGAAAGGTCGGTACGGATAAGGATTAGTGTGCTTGCAGGTGGGACGAGGTGAACGAAATGTCAGCACTGATAAAGGGTCAAGGGGTAACAAGGGGTTACAAGGATGGCCTACAGCCCGAGTCTCTGGCTGATGGCAAATTGGCTAGTGAAACAAAATCAACCAGTGTCGAAAATTGAAACTAAATCTGACACAAACTTGAGGAGTCTGTATGAGTCTTGATTCAGATAAAGGGTCAGTGTGTTCAAGAGAGTCGGCACGGCACAAACAAGACCATGTCAGTGTGTATGAGGGAAAGTTTAGTTTAGTTTGGGTTACAAAGGCCTCCAGCCTGGCATGGCTGCTCAACCTATAGGTTTCCAACAAATAAATCAATCAAAAAGATCGACATGTGTTGAGGGAAAGCCTGCAAACTAGTGCTCACACTGGCCAGAGCACCAGTGAAGATCTTGAGTGAAGATGATGAGAGAAGCGACAGAGACCTATGCGGATCCGTCCATCAAGCCTGCAACTCTCCTGATCCTCACTAATTTTTCTGTGATGGAGTTTTACGGTATCCGGTACCAAAGTGGCTCTAGTTCCTTATTGTGAGGAGAAATATTTCACTGCCTGCGTGGTTTTATTCCCCATAGATCCAGCTAGTCGTCAGCTTAAGGAATGGGCTGAAGTCTGTAGAATATTTCCCAGTGCATCTTTGGGTGGGCTCCGATCTCTGGGTGGCACTGTTTCAGGGGGAAAGCCTGTCCACGTGTAAACCGCCTTTTTTTCCACACCAAAGCTGGATTGATTTTCACTTTTCACGGAGTTTTCATTCCTCTTCTTTCTTCACAGTGGCTACCCTGTTTTGCTATTCGTACAGGGAGCTGCAAGCCACGCCCCCCTCTTGGTCGGGCCTTCTCGCAAGCGCTTTTTGTCACGACTCACAGGCCGGCTTGCTGCAGACAATGACGTAGCCGCAGCTGCATGTGTCGTAGCGTTGATAGGGCAAGGGTCAGATGTGGTGAGGGTGCACAACGTGGGAATGGCCCGCGACGCAGCACTGGTTGCAGATGCTGTTTACCGTAGTATGCAGTAGCCACTGTTGTTTATAATATGAGTGGCTTTGATGTCTGCGTAGTATTCGTTTCTGTTGATGGAATTTGCTCATTTTCAGGGATGCTGTTTTCGATGACAAGATCTAACAGTACCTCAAGCCCTGATTAAGGAAACAAAGACCGGCACTGCCAAGCAGCTTATAGTTAGTAGTCCCCCCCCCCTAAGAGTCTGGCCTGACGATCATGGATCATTAAACTTGCAGGGCGCTACTACTAAGACAAATTGTTCTAGATTGTCCCATGCCATGCAGTGCTGGAAATTACCGTTCCCCTTTCCAGTACCATTATCAACTTTCATCAAGAAAATAGAGAAAGAAGGTAGGTAATGCCAACTCTCATCAGGAGCCGCTTGCAGGCCAAGCCTCCAAGCGGTTCGATCCCCATTAATTCCTGTTTCTTTCTATGATGGTGTAGGTCCAGGGGAGATGGCAAACTCCCTACTACGAGGTTGAAATGAAACTGAAAGTTGATTAAAAAATAGGGAAGCAAGAGAGGCAGGCTGGAAGCGATAACAAAAAATAGGGGGGACAACCCAGGTGATGAGAAGAAGGGCAAAACATGTACGAGAAGGTCAAGCACGGGAAAGAAAGAAGGAAGGAAAGCCTGCGTACTTTGGTGCCCACGTAAAAAGAACAAGTTTTAGGAAGACAGGGCTAGTAAAGAGTACAAGGGAACGGGCCGATCTAGCTACAACACCGTGAGGCACTCAACATAAAAAACTAGGGAAGCTAAGAGTTAGCCAGCATAGAAGCAACTAAGCCATTGCGATGACTGGTGCGCCAAAACCAACTCCAACACAACTCAACGAGGAGAGAGAGTTCCCCTACAGGATACGCAGCTGCACCAACATGTCACTCTCAACATTACGAGCCAATACTTGGGAGACACGAAAGGAATACAGTGAACTAAAGGTTTAGATAACAAGAGGCGGGTTGTTCTATTAAGAGCCGAGAGCAAGGAATGGCTAGCCAACCTATACCTAGATCAAGGCGGTAAGACACGCAAGGAGGAAGCTGTAGTAAAACAGCCAAGGAGACGTTTGGCCTAGCATACATACACAAAGGGGTGAGCCTGGCCTAGGTCAGAGAAACTGGAGACACTACCTTGGCAGGCTGCAAAGTCTGTTAAGGCTGCGAGGAGAAGATCAACTGCCCTAGTTCCTACTACTGCGGGCTCTAAGCCTGTCCTGGCTAGGGTGCTAAACATCATACCCCTAGCTCTTAACATGGCAGTCAGTGCAGCTAGGCACACAACATACCACACTTCCTTCCTCATTGTTTGGCATGGCTGCTCTAGCAGCCACACATGCCGTGGTAGCAGCTGCACGGAAACTGGGAGGTTGTGTTATATGGCTCGTCTGATGGCTGAAGCTCCTGTGCAAGTCCAAAAGACGTGCTCCCATAGCTGTAGCGCCTGTGCAGCATGTGGCGATGCAGCTGAGTGTTGCCAGCCACAAGGACAAGCTGTCCCCCGCTTCATGGGCCATCCATGGCCCCCCGCTCCCACCACACCATGCTGGAGTAGGCGCCACCAAACTTCCTTCCAGTTATTCTCCCATGGGAGCCTCCATACTTGGCGTACTTGCGCTCAGAGCACCTTTCCTGTTCTCTTTTTTGGGGGAGGAGTATTACGGTACCTGGTACCAGTGGCTCCTTTACCTTGATAATCGTGGGGAGTGGTCTTCACTGCATGTCACACTGTGTTCACGTTAACAACATGCTCTTTTATTTTGCCAAGACCATTGGGTTTGTGAGCTGAGGAAACATTCCTCCTTTTTGTTTACACCTTTTTTTGAGGACTTTACAGCAACCCAACCCTTTTTGCTTCAACAGGTCAACAACCAACTTGTTCATAATTCCTTTCTCAGCAGAACACTAAACCTTTTCTCTTTCTCTCTGAGATTATGGGTTTATTTGTGGCTGGCCGAGACCAGTCAGCAGCCAATCAGCTAAACAACCTGGCTGAAGGTCATCCCCCATTGTGATCATTGTAACCATTACTTGAACTACAAGACTGCCTGCGAAGTGCCACCAAATAAGATCAGCCCTCAATTGGAATGTGCTGGCGCGCGCCACAATTGTGCGTCTGCTTGCGCAAGTGATGATGTTAGGGACGGTCTTTGCCTACGACCACCAACTATTACAAGGCCCTAACGCCCAAGTTGCTAATGACCTTGAGAAAATGAAAGAAGGCAACATTGGCGTCACGTCCGATGATGCCCTGCAAGTCGCGGGTTTGGAGTGATCAAATGGAATAGAAATGAAAGGCTACGTTGGAAGGGGACGTCTCAATCATTTTTGCTTTGAGAACTTAAATAAACGAACCAAAATAGATCACTGTCTACAAAAATGAAGCAAACTGTGTTAATAAAAAGGCTCAGTCTCCGTACTAAGAGAGACAGTCAGCAGTAACTGTAAGTAAAGCGCTGAGAAACGCAGACATTGTAGCCACTACTGGTATGCAACGGGCTCGCTTAGACCCAGGTACGAGGATTTTTGCAGGCATCCAGGAGGTCGGCTTCTGGGGATCCAGGGGCAGGGTTGTGGTCGTACCTGCGTTTTGACATTGTGCAAGGAGCTTAAGCAAAAATAAAGCCATATTGGTAGCAAAAGCCTCTCCCTCTCCCACGAAACAAAAAAGCAAAGAAGCGGTCCGATTTATGGATGCAGAGCCAAACAACATCCTCCCAGGATGAATACAGATGAATGTACACTGGCTGCATAATTTTTCTTTCTACATACACGCAAGAAAAGCACAGGTTGTTCCATGTTGTATGGAATACATGCGCTTTGAAATCACGCAGGAACAGCTTGCCTTGCGGTATTACATCTGACTGGCACATCCATCCCCTTGTTCTAGCACTTAAGAAAAGGCTTTTTCGCACACATCCATCCCCTGTATTCTAGCACTTTTGTAAAGGCTTTTTTGCACACATCCATCCCCCGTGTCCTAGCACTTTTAAAAAGGCTTTTTTGCGCACATCCATCCCCTGTGTTCTAACACTTTTGAAAAGGCTTTTTTGCACACATCCATCCCCCGTGTTCTAGCACTTTTGAAAAGGCTTTTTTGCACACATCCAACGACTTATCAACAGACGTGTCCCTTTCACACACTTCTGTCCTTGCTGCTCACAGGAAATTGAGGCAGTGCAGCAGACATGAAAATATGCAAAGGGCAGCAAATTGGATCTGACACCACAACATACACAAAATTGACGCACAGCCAAGTCACAGCAAAATGAGACGGGGCAGCAAACATGGCGGAGCGCAGCAGAAGGCAAAATGAACCCCGATTTACACAACAGCGAATCACAGCTAAATCACGGCAAAATGAGGCAGAGCAGCAAACATGGCGGAGCGCAGCAGAAGGCAAAATGAGTAGGGTTGGCCAGGACCATAAATACACCGCACATGACCGTATATTTGTTGATTTCCCTGCCAAACATACCGTATATGCACCGTATGTATAGGGTTCTGGCCAACCCTAAAAATGAGCCACGAATCACACACAACAGCAACTCACAGCCAGGAGGCGTTGAGGGGGAGGGACATGAGGATGGATTCGATGCGGCCGCCGGTCTTCAGGCCAAACGTGGTTCCTCTGCAAATGAAACGCAGGAGGGGCGCCTGTGATTTGATTGCTTTGTCACTCACTTTGGGTTTAGGGTTAGGAATTAGAATTAGTCACTCACGCTGCAAGAGTACAATTAAGCACATACACGAGAATGGATGGAATTAACATGGCCATCGGTTTTCAGGCCGAACGCGGCTCTGATCCAGCAACATCACCACACTGGCCGTTGGACTTACTTTGCCTCTAGGTTTGATTGAACTCAGCACAAAGCTCATTAATCTGCACTGAGCTCTGTGCGCTGCGATTCAAATTAGACTCACTTGTGCATATTTACTTGCTGCAAAACAACATCTTACTCTGCATTGGACTCAATCTTTGAGTGCAACCTGCTTTGATGGCTTTTTGCACGCTTTGAAAATGTCATATTTATACGCAAAACGTACTGATTGTAAAACTTGGTATACTGTCCCGCGTACACACACACATACATACACCACGTACTGCTCGTGCACCAAGTTGAACTCCACGTATTGCCCTTTCAAACACATACACAGGCACGCACACACATGCACACACACTTACACACACACACACACACACACACACACACCACGTACCGGTCGTACACCAGGTAAACCCCACATATCGCCCCCTGCGCACACACATGCACACACACTCACAAACACACCACGCACCGGTCGTACACCAAGTTGAACTCCACGTATCGCCCCCTGCGCACCGCCTGCCACTGCTTCTGCTCAGGAGTGTACGCGTCGTTCATGTGCTTCTTGATTATAGGGCAGTACGCCTCCACTACGTGCTTCATGCAGTCCTCGCTGAACGCCAGGGTCTCGGTCTGTGACTTGCTGTGAGCGCACACACACACAAACACACATGATGACTGCTTTGCATTATGATTCCTTCATATACAGCCCTTGCTGAACGCCAGGGTCTCGGTCTGTGACTTCCTGAGAGCGCATACACACAAATTATAACTTCTTTGCATTATGACTGCTTCATACACCGCCCTTGCTTAACGTTATAGTATCAGTCTGTGACTTTCTGAGCGCACACACGCGTGATCAAGCAGCCGGTTTGCTATATAAAACACAACAACCTAAATGCAACAACTGTGCACGCAAACGAATGTACGAATGGACTCACTCATCATTGCAATGGCTTGAATGCAACGACTGCACATGCACAGACTTGCGCAAGCGGTAGCATCTAGAGATTGAACAGGCAGTTTTCACAAAACTGTGCAGATGTACGCAGCAGGTATTAGCGTTGTGGGGTGGGACAGCATATGCAGCAACCAAAGCACGAACACAAACACACACTCACACATGTACCTTCCCTCCCTTCAATTACAACACATCGTGTGATCCCTCATTCGTTCAGGTCACCAAAAAGACTTTCGTCCAGACCTCTCCATTCTTTTCTCCACCCCCAAATCTCACATAAAGCAGCGCCCACAACTAACTTGTTCAGATCATCGAAGAAGATCCCTCCGAGATCCCTCCGTTCCTTCCCCGCCCTCACACCTCACACAAAGCAGCGCCCACAACTCACTCGTTCAGATCATCGAAGAAGATCCCACCCAGACCTCTCCGTTCCCCACGGTGCTTGATCTCAAAGTACTCGTCGCACCACTTCTTGAACTTGGGGTGGTAGTTGGGGTCATGGCGGTCACACACCTGTCAGAATTCAGATCAATGCAAGGTTGTGTTACTCGAAATTTGAGTCCCCTCAATCGTTCGTAGCAATCTTGGCTTAGTTGGAGTCGGAGTTGGAGTTGGGGTATGGCGGTCATCCACATCTGTCATTTCTATCCAAGGCATGTGCACGTTATGTTGTTTCTGTGAGTCAGCTTTGACACAGCTGGAGCAGTTGAAGTCCTGATTGTCTGCCAGTCATATAAAGGGCATGCACTTGCGGTCGTATCATAAGCTACTGTGCCCTAGGAATCACAGCAAGCCACTTTAATGCTTGGAAACACTCGCCCCCGGATACACACAAACACGCACACACAAAGTTATGTTGACCCACGATTTATGTGGACTTCCTGAGACACACAAATGCTTGCAAGTGCCAAAAAGGTTATCAGAGCCCTTCTCACACAAACACTCGCACGTGCAGCATCCTCTCTCTCTCTCTCTCTCTCTCTCTCTCTCTCTCTCTCACACACACACACACACACACACACGCACACACACACATACACACACAAGAGCCCACACGTGCACACTTGCACAAGCACTCACACACACAGATACACACAAAAGGTTTGTCTGAATACAAATGCAACAAAAAAACACACGCACACACACATGCCCACACATGCCCACACATGCCCACAAGCACAAGCGCACACAGACACGCCTTGTCTGAGCAACAACAAACACACACACATGCCCACATGCACAAGCGCACACAAACATAAACGCCTTGTCAGAACAACAAGAAACGCACACGCACACCTGCTTGTAGGTGCCATGGAAGTGCTTCATATCTTCTTCATCGATGTAGTTCGGGGTGATGTCAGTGCCACCCCCAAACCACCACTGCCCAGGGATACCATTCCACTCCTCAGTCTCAAAATACCTGCACACGTGTGCGTGTGTGTGCGTGTGTGTGTGTGTGTGTGTGAGAGAGAGAGAGAGAGAGAGTGAGTGAGTGAGAGAGAGAGAGTGAGTGAGAGAGAGAGAGAGAGTGAGAGAGAGAGAGAGAGAGAGAAAGAGAAAGAGAGAGAGAGAGTGTCTAGTCAGCTTATCGGGTTCAGTCGCCCCGATCATTAGAGCATCTTCTGTTGTCTCATGCAACCCTGCACTGCCGAGGAATCAAGGCAAAAGCAAAGGAAGCACGCAGAAAAAATAATTCCTCGCATCAAGCATCCTCGCATCCTTGCATCGGCAAGGAGCCACTTTGGTGCCGTGTAACTTGACCGCAACAAAAAAGAGGGAGCACAAATGGGGAGCAAGAGGGTGGCAGGCCTGGCCTGAAACCAGCTCCTGACCAGAAATGTAAGATAACCATGCGTCAACACAACAAACACATGCAATTGTGGTGCGAGTACACATGAATACATTCACACGTACACACGTGTGCACACGCACGTTAATATTTACACTCACAAACACGCATGCCTGCACTTGAACACAAACATACGCACGCACACGCACACACACACACACACCAGCTTATACATCCACACACATTACACGTACACGCACCTGTAGTTAAAGTGCATGGTAGGGGCGAAGGGGTTGTGGGGGTGCATGACGGAGCTGAGGCCAGCTGCAAAAAAGGGCACACGGCCAGCCTGATCCTTATCTTTCAGAGCATCTGGGTTCCCGGTTGCAGCCCTGTATGTGTGTGCGTGTGTGTGTATATATGTGTGTGTTCGCACACGTGTGTGAATTGAGCTTGCATGCTCAGCTTAACCTTTTTGTTTCAGAGCTTCTGGGTTCAGGTTTGTGTGTGCTGTGTCCACATCAGGCTTGTTGAGATACACCGTGCTTTAGCTTTCTTGACTGTAATTACGATACCATATGCCATACAATACGGTGCAAGTACGGTCTGTTATAAATACGGTGTCCAACCGTACAGTACGATTTTGACTGCAATTTGGCCGTTTGGCTCCAATTTCGGCCCAAATCTGTTTATTTCCTTTTTGCAACAATTGCTTAGAATAAAACACAAATACATAACCAGGAATCAAGTACTGCGTCCGTCTTTGAGTTTCCATGCAAGCCACTGCTGGGCCCTTCCCCCGAGCTGATGCAGCCCCAACCCAGCCTCAGGGTTGTCCAGGGAAGCATTGTTTGGCGTCGGCACATGAGAGGAGCATGCAGGAGGCGGAAATGGGAGGTGTTGGGGCGGAGAGGCCATTCTGAGGCCATATTTGCACTGGCAGTGCCAGCTTGACACCACACTGTACACCGTACTGTAAGTACGGTAAAATAGGGTGTGACAATTACAGTAGTACGCCGTATTACAGCAAGTACTGTCCGTACCGTACGACTCGACAAGCCTGTCCCACATGCTAGTAAGTGTTAAATAGGGGTTGCTTATGAGTGGAGCATAAAATGGGTTGTGGACCTGCCTTCACATTGTGGGACTGGTCTGTTATGACAAACATGCTATGGCAAGTCCGTAAACCTCTTTGTGGCTTCCCTTCAAAACGTCACACACACACACACACGCACACACACACACACACACGCCCCCACGCACAGACACCCCCCACACCTACACCCACTTCCACACACAGACATGGCAAGGACAAATGCTGAGACCACGTTGCCCAAATTGTAACAATGATTAGTTAGGTATTAGTTAGGTATAATTTAAGGAGCAGGGAGTGGAACCCGCTCCCAACATAAATATGAGGAAGGCCAACAAGCGAAGGCACTGCCGCAAATTCCAACAGGAGGAGGTCTAGATGTGCATCCTCGTATCACCCTTGCTAAATTCCTCTATTTAGCGGAACTCTCTCTAACGGAACCCTCTCAGGAACTGGTAGGAGGTAATACCAGATCCTACACTAGTACTGTTATTCATTACGTGCGTCCTGTTGTTACTCTGAGCCCGCCCTAAAAACCCTACATACATTTTGTTGGTGATCAGAGCTCCGGATGGGTGGCTAAACCCTAACCCTAACCCTAACCCGAAACCCACTTTAAACCCTGACCCTAACCTTAGTAGCTTACTCAGCAGCTGATGTGAAGAGTGTACACTGATGTGGAAGATGAAGGAGCGATGCCTGCCTGGCTCTATCTCCCGTCCATTGAACTCAACCTTCCTAGTCGATTTGAGGAGTGGGGGTTCACTGCCTGCTTGGTTCTATCTCCTGTCTAAAAAACCTAACCTAGATCCTAATTGACGTGGAATTTCACTGTCTGCACACTTTTCAACTTCCATTGTTTCCTGTACGCCTCTACAGGTGGCGGAAGTCCTCGTCACAAAAAAAATCCACACCCCCATGAGACCCCCCCAAAAATGCACAAATGAACACCCACAGAGCTGCCTTTCCTCTGATCCTCGTCACTTTTACAGCCCACACCTGTAGGCCTCTGGGGGCATGGAGCCGTACACCACAGACACGTTCACGCCTGCCTTCTCCCATACGTTGCCACCCTGCAGCACGCGCACGCGTGCACACACACAATGCGTGAAAACAAGGATAGGATGGTCAGAGCCCGATCTCAGATGCACATTACAAACACGTTCACGCCTGCATTCTCCCATACGTTGCCACCCTGCAGCACGCGCACGTGCACACACACACACACACACACACGTGCTCACAACAAGGTGAATGGTTAGTGCCCGACCTCATTTGCACACCACAGACACGTTCATTAAATCTCCTCTGTTTTTGGACCACACGTTGCCACCCTGCAAAACACACGCACACATACGTTCACACATTGGCACACACTCCATGCTCCTACACATTTCTAGAGCAAGGGGGACAGGAGGGACAGGAGGGTATGCAGGTGGAGTGGATCAGGCTTATCAGTGAACATGCACACTTGTGCTCAGTGCTAGATGCAAGTATTCCTACCCCGATTTACCCCAATTCATCCTACCCAATTCATCCTACCCCAATTCCTGCTGGATGGAATTGGTCAGGGTTGGCCATATCTGCAATTCTGGAACCATAGAGATCTGTCTTCAGTGCCCAAGAAAATTTGTGGGAACCTACTTATACCAAGTACAATAAGTGGGAAATGACCGACGCAGCGAGCAATGACTGACCTGCATTACGCGAGTGATGCCACCCCCTCCACCTTCACGTGTCCATGCGTCTTCATGGAACTTGGTGCCATCTATGTCTTCAATGGCCTTACAGATGCTGTCTTGGGAGGAGCGGATGAGCTTCTCAAACTGGCCTTTTATACTGCAGTTCAATGTGTGGTGCACTAGCGAGCGTAAACATACATGTGTGCGCGTGTGATTATGCGTTGGCGTATGTGTGTATGTGTGTGCATGTGTGTCTGTGTGTTGTGTGTATGTGTGTGCGCGCGCGTTTGTGCTTATGCATGTGTGTGTGTGTGTGTGTGTGTGTGTGTGTGCGTGAGTGTGCATGTGTGTATGTGTGTGTGTGTGTGTGTGTGTGTGTGTGTGTGTGTGTGTGTGCGTGCGTGTGTGTGTGT
>Ga0307963_1002135_pt1 | contig 15515 bp, 11 predicted proteins | sample OrgLakmetagen594_FD_201829 | JGI IMG/M metagenome (GOLD analysis project Ga0307963, IMG submission 201829) | Saline water microbial communities from Organic Lake, Antarctica - #594 | ecosystem: Environmental > Aquatic > Non-marine Saline and Alkaline > Saline | place: Antarctica: Organic Lake...
CACACTTTCACACACACACACACACACACACACTCACACACACACACACACACACACACGCATACACGCACACACATACACGCACACGCACTAACACACACACGCGCACACTAACACACACACGCACATACACGCGCACACACACAAGCACATACACACACACATACATGCACACACGCACACATACACATACACATACAAACACGTACAAGCACGCACGCATGTACGCACATACACACACAGGCACACACACATACACACATGCTGCAGGATCTGTGCACGCGCAAGCACACCACAGCAACACGCTCCTCAGGGGCCTGTGATCGCACAGCCCCTTGTGTGTTCCCTAAACAGCACTCACAGCAGAAACACCCCTCGACGATGGATTCTAATCGGCGGTTGTTTGGTTGCCTCGTCAACAATGACCGTGTCCAAGCAAGCTATTGCCCTAAACGAAAACGAAGAGCCTCCTGTACTTCCACAAGTGCCCTCATCTCCGCCTGATCTCAACATTGTTGTTGACCAGTTTGTATGGCAGCCTTCCTCCAACCCTTTATGTGTGAGCTCAGGCAACTCAGACGGTTTCAAAACTGCTGCAAAAGTGCAAGAGGAACAGGCACCTGCCTCTTGTCGAGCGCAAACAATTGAATCCCGGCTTTTCTTGCCTCCAGGGAGCCCACAGGTGACTTGTAAAGTCTGACAATTGTGAATTTTGCCTGTTCAGGCAAGTAGCTGCTCTGAATCATTCTTAAGACCACACCGCCAAGGCATGGAGTGTGCAGAAGTGCTGACCTGGTCGGCAGCCTGGCACAAAATCAGCACACCATAAACCTTCTGATTTGTCTCATGCATGCAGAAATCTTCTCCGCCCATCTGCGCAGTCCTTACACCAGGATTTCTTTGCTCTCCCGTAGCTTATGAATCCTATCTTAGGTGCGCATGCTTGAGGCTGCAACAGCTTGCAAATTGTTGAAGCAAATTACGCTTAGCAAAAGCATACTAGTAGGCAGTAAAGTCAGCCCCCACAAGAATGAGGAAATTAAGCTGCTTTGATACCTGGTACCTGAGACTTTCCATATAAATGATCAAAGCTAGAAGCCAACGTGGATCTGATAGGGAAGTTGGCAAGCTGGGCAAAAAGGGACTAAATAATTGGGCCCGTGAACCGTTGACGGTTTAATTACGGTTACAAACGCCCTTACATTTACGAATTCCGGAACGCTAGCTAGGAACTGCCACACCTCATGCCAAAAGCAACGTGTGCTGCTCAATGCGCTTGCTCCTTGTAGGATCCTTGCGACAGCTGGAATTCCTGCGTGTGTATATGACGTGCCTCAATCTGCTACTGACCCTCTAGACGATGTGTCTTGTTCAGAGGTATGACAACTCCTATGGGAAATCAAGCAAGAAGGGATGAAAGGGAAATATCCATGCATTGATAGTTAACGTAGCCACTTGCCAAGCTAACCATATGCTAATAGACTGTAACGGCCCTCCCTTATATCTCCCTTGCCTCAGATCTTGGGGTCGGTCATAGATCGCTGCCAGAGGCACCCCCGGCTGCGTGCTTACTTTGGGAGCAGCACTGATGAAATGAAGCACTTCATGCTTGTTGGACACAGTAGAGGTGAGATACGGTTCTTGTTTTATTAGTGGGGTAGGGGTTTGAAAGCGCCACATCAGCCCTGAATGCTCCGGCAGTTTATAAGAAGATCAAGTAATCAGGTGGGTATCAGAAATAATCAGATTGGTATGCACATTGTAAGAAAAAGACATGATAAATTGCTACACACTCTACAACTGCTGGAAGCGTAAAGCCGCCTAGCACCTGCATCAATCTGAAAATAGCAGGTCCGATTGTAGACGGTTTGACTGGACCCCAAAATGGGTTGATACAAAAAGACGCAAAATTGCCTGCATTTCGCGCACACTTTTGGCACACTTTTTCCTTGGGCTCAGGCCCTGCACTAGACTCTTATTCAAACGTGCAGATTCAGATTCAGACAATCCGCCTGGCATTCCTCTCATCCTCTTTCCACAGATGCCAAATAGCAGTTTAAAATTAAATAACTGGGTGCATGCTTTAATTGTGTAGCCTGTCCTTGGATCAAAACAAGGTCTGATTTGGGACAGCACACACACACACACACACAATAAAATAGTGCCGAGCTGATAGGCTAGCATCTTACAATCCCATAAGAGTTCCTAATGTAATCGTGCCAGGTGTGCAGGTGTGGTATTGATGTTCAGTACTTTTTTCTTGGATTGAGTGTCTAGCAGGTGGCAAAATCAGTGTGGTCCAAGCTGCAGCCGCAGCAGGCGGATCTCGAAATGTGGTGGGGATTGTCCTCCTAGACCCTGCAGACGCGTCGTTTGAGTCCAGCAGCGGTAAGGACCCAAGGTATGGTACCAATTTAGTTCCCTTTTGTTCAACCCATGTCTTTTTTTTGTGTGATTATCTTGGAGTGTGGCATGTATTTCACATATGTACAAGCAGTGACAGCTGTGTGTGATTATCTTTGTGTGTGGCATATATATTTTACATATATGCAAGCAGTGACAGCTGTGCCATTCAGCAGGAGCTGGAACAGCAAGGGGCGTCGGTGCCCCCAAGTTTAGTGAACATTGGTTGGAGTGCTTTCCTCAATTGTGTCAACCTGAGCTTGTTGAGGAAATTTGGGCAGGAGCTGGTCCCAGGCCACTTTGTCAGCCGCCTGAGGCATCTGATTCAAAAACATGTATACTGCAGAGCCACGGGATGATGCGACATTTAATAACTTAAGCAATAAACCGCCTTTGTAATCATAAATATATTGCCTCACCTCTCGCGAAAGGTCAGACACGTTACCGGTGCGCGGTGGCATAACGGCTCTGTCTGCTTTTTTACGTTGTGGCGGCATTGCTACGCATACCAAAGTGGCTCCAGTTAATGTCAGGAGTACATTTTATTGCCAGCTTAGATTGATTCAGTGTTAGGGGATTGCAAAACAAAACCTAGGTTGATTTTTACTCAATAGCCGATATTAGGGACCTGTACATTCCTTATTGTTGCACATGCTTTGTTCACAGGTCCCCTTCGGCGACCCTGCTACTCGGGCAATTGAAAATGCCCACACTCATTTTGGGTGCCGGGCAAAACAAGGACTGTATTCCGTCGAGGGCGAATTACAGCAGCTTCTTTGAGCAGGCCTCTGGGTGAGGAGTGAGAAGAGAAAGCTCTCAAGAGCAGCATGAAACACTCCCCACATAAATCAAGGAACAGTGTGCCCCTTTAGTCCCGGCACCATAAAGCTCCTTTACAACAGCAGACTAGAAGGGCTCAGGACTTATAGGACAAAGGCACTGGCAAGTGAGTTTTACAGCAGGACTTGAGAGAAGTGGCCAATTCAGCTGACAAGGCAGTCCTGCAAGGACGAAAAATATTTTTCAACGGTCATTCATACCGCACTTTACTATAGAAAGAATTCAGGATATTCTAACATCTCACTGGTTCCCGGAGGATTGAAGAGAGCCAGTCTACCACTTAATTACAAGGTTTACAAGGTTTTACAAAGAATTGGCCTTCAGTCGAGAAGTGCGACTGCTAGCCTGCTCATAAAAAGCAATTAATTAATGGAGGCAATAATACAGCTTGTTGTTGTTCTGGCTTAATGAAATAGACACATCGGGGGAAACCGAGATGAAGAGAGCCAGTCAATCACTTAATTACGACGGCAAGCTGACCAACTTGATGCATGGATTGTTTAGGTGCCCTTATAAAGTGCAGCATTCATTTTTACACAGTTTTTACACAGCGCTTTTGGCTTTTGCATACAGGAAAGGAGATGTACATGTTTGCTCTGCTTAACAAGGATTTAAAGTTTAAAGCCACTCTGCCTACCTCAAGAAGTGCACTATTCTACACAAACTTACAGGGATACCACTCTGGTAAAGCTGAGCGAGGTCGGACATTTTGATTTCCTTGACTCGCTCACGCTCCTCCAACAATCAGCATGCAGGTACGAATGGCTATCAGATTGTGATTCGATCGGCATGGCACGATTTTTGTATGGTACGGTTAACAACTGTATGACACAGCAACGAAAACAAGGCAGGAGGCGCCAGATACCATAACATTGTAAATCCAGACAAAAATAACAATTTGGAATCCTGACGTCGAGAGCATTCGATAAGTGTACATTTCGGTCGATTCTGAGGGGTTCACTGGCGGAAATGGGTCGGGGGGGTCCGACAATTTTTGGGGCAATTCCACATAACTATGAAAATACCATCGGGATTTTAGCTCAAGCCCTGTCAGCTGCCCAAGTTTGGCACCTTGTTGCGAAATACTATTAAAGGGGGGGGTCTGGTTCTTTTTACAAAAATGTATGGATGCCCTTTGGTAGCCGCGGGGGTGTGTTCAAGACAAGAACACGGCTACAAACTTGCAGGCATCGTGTTACATATGTACAACATGCAAAGATGAAGTTAAAAAGTACACTGGCAAAGGTTTCAGCTGGGTTTGTGAGCTTGACAGGTGCAGGTGGTCAACACAAGAGTGTGTGCATATCAATTTTTACCTATTAGGTCTACTGCATTTAATTTTCTCAAAGAGATCTGTGGTAGATGAATGCTCACTTTTAAAAGGAGTAGAGTGACACCCTTGTTGATTGTGTAGGGGGTCAGGAACAAGGTTGAGGGGGGGGCATTTTGGGCTGGAAACCCAAAATTCACACCTGCCTGTTAAAGGGTTTCCTATCATAGTTTCACATATGTACTTGTGCTTAACGAAGAAGGTGTACTGTCAAATGTTTTAGTCGAAAACCACTCTTTTAAGTTTCTGTTTACCCACAATGTCATCTTTCTGCACGTGCTTGTTCTTTCGCAGCTCAGGGAAAGCGGATGCGCAAGCAGTGAGGAAAGCAAGCGCTTCTTGTATGATCCAGTTTGCCAACGTTCTGGCAGCAAAAGATGCTCGTTGCAGTGCGGCAGCAGATAGGTTTGCACAAATATTCAGCAGTTATGCTTTGAAGTATGAACTGTTTACTAAGGAATAAGCTCCAATTCCTGTGGTTACGATTGCAAGTGACCCTCCTCTTTTACGCAGCTTTGGGTCATACAAAACATGTCGATTTGGCCTAACAATTTTAAAAAGTGTAGAATTACATGGCTAGCGAACAGATAACCTAATTGTGTTTCTTTGTACTTACACGTTTTGGTATTAAAATGACTCATTTTTAACTCTATCCCCCGTGAATGATTTGGGGAGTGGCGTTCACGTGATAAGGTAAGGTAGGCTACATCGCTATATATGCCTTTGGGGGGCATCTGAGCGAAAGCTTGGCAAAAGCCTGTAATCAAACCAAATAAGGCGCTAGACAAAAAACAAGAGAAAAGGGCTGCGAGGCACTCAGCTGCAAAAGAGGCAGTGCACACAAGGAAGAAAAATTGCAAACTTCATACATTTCAACTCCTTGGCAGATATTAAGCCCACAGCTCTCCATCTATGTTGCTGCTGGCAGTACAACTTTGGGGGGACCTTCACACATCTGTTGCAGCCACACAATTGGTAGAACTCTTGTTCTCAAACGCTTTGCGTCCTGTATGTTTGGAATTTTTATCGCTTCCTAGGAAATATACAAGTGCAAGTACGGGGACTACTCCCCCCTCTTTCAGTGATGGCAGCCGAATAAAGAGCAAGACAGACACACGCAGGCTGCATTTGGCTTTCTTGAACAGGACGGGAGGCACAATCAAAATTTTCTGGCTCGGCTTCTCTGGCGTGTGTGTGTGTGTGTGTGTGTGTGTGTGTGTGTGTGTGTGTGTGTGTGTGTGTGTGTGTGTGTCTGTGTGTGTGCGTGTGTGTGTGTGTGTGTCCCTTAGGCTACTATGGCACTGTTTCCAATGGTGCGCGAGATGTTTGCTTCATTTACTCCAGGCCCGCACCTCGCTCTTGTGGTGCATCGTTGCAGTATGGAGGCATTTCCTGAGAGGTGGTAATGGGCTTCATCATCGACTGAAGGAAAGTCATGCCATTGGGACGTGCTTGCATGATGATGAAGGGACGCTTTGACTGCCTGCCACAGAGCATTTGCTACCACCTGGAGAGCCTTGAGGCCCCAAGTACGCTTGCAATAACATAGATGCGTAGGCCTAGAATGGGGGGAAGGTGGTGGGCATTGTTAGAGGGATGAGACTTTTGCGTTGACCTGCTGGAAGTTAATCTGCAAACAGTCTCAAATACATTTACGGTTTGTCACTCTCATGCACGCACACGTACAAACTGCTTTCCAGAGCAACATCTTTGTCCCAAATGCTTCAATTGTCTGCAAGTGGCCATTTCCTGTATTACACATTACAGGCATCACCCCTGGTTCTTTAAATTCGCGCCCTCTCCCACGCCTGATTCAGCACTCCCGTCCAACTCCATCTATGTAGAGGAGACTAAAAAACAGGTGCGTGACGTCTTTCCTCAGTTGGAAAGGGAGATGCATCGTCAGATGTGGCACAAGATGAACAGCTAGGTGTCCGCTATATAATAGCGGGTGAGTGCATAGAAATCCTATAATATTGCTCACCCATGTGCCATATATTCATATATTCATATATTACCTTTGTAACTGGTACAGATTAAATAGCGGGCTTGGCGGGTACAGCTTGAAACAAGAAATGTTGCAGACTGAAGTTAAGGTGGCTGACTGAAAATAAAAGCTATGCAGGCAGCAGTGAAAAAATACCCGCACAAATCGGGGATAACGAGCCACTTAGGTAATGGGGCTATCTACACCACCGCAAAAAATGGAGAGCAGAAAAAATGGAGAGCAAAAAGGTATAGGGAGTATGAGTGTTGCAGGCTAAGCTTGAAACTGCTGTCTCCTGATATAACAATGCAATGCTGGAGAGGGTGCATATGCATAGTATGAAAAGGGGTGGCTGAGCAAATGTTGTTGCAAATCCTATGCAGCCCTCCAAAAATATTCAAGCAAGCAGGAATTCAGAAACGCGTTGTACGAAAGATTACACCTCTTGACTTGTTATACCAAATCACTGTCACAGCAAAATACAAGACTCAGCACATCAATTTATGCTTATTGGAGCTTATCGAACGGGACTAGTCAAAACAACCTCAACTGAAAAACCAACTAACTAAATCAGAAGATTCGTCACTGCCACCAATTGGGTGTAATAGACCGCCCTTGCCGGGGTTATATGTAAGAAAGGCATTTGATTGGTCTTGCCCCAGTCGTTCAACTTCCTGTAAAGATATGCTGTGCAAGTTAACATGCAAGGCAAACGCCTCCATAGCTACATTTCACTGAACAAAGAGAGAAAGGTGTTTCATCATCAGCCTAAGAAACTGTCTTTGGCACGTAAATGTAGGTTGCATTTCCCACCAAACTGTTCCCCATCATGATGCTAAGAATGGAAAACAATGCCACCTGGGCTCCTGAGAACCACAAGGCACATTGTGAGGGAAATCCAGCATTTGCACTTGGTAAGTCTATAATTATTTGGAAGCAGCTGACATATTTGCAATCTAGAACATGAGCCTATCATAGGCTTAATGATTAAGCCTCTTCAATACACAAAGTGGGACTATACATGAATCACAATTTGCCATTGTACATGTTTGTGCTGTCTTTACACTCAACATAAGTGTGAAAGCTGGCAGTGTTTCCTCCCCCTATCTACATACTGAACCCCCTAAACCCCTGTTTGCTTCCCAGAGGTTAGAGCACTCCTGCGAGCCCACCACAGGCTCCGTTACCACCCAGAGATCCAGCTCATGCAAGAAAGGTGGAAATCGTCTGCTGTTGGGTGCTTGAGCGCCTTGCGCCATGGTATGTATCTGCGAGCATGTTTTGTTTGCAAGACATAAAGGCAAAGGCAACATGCGACCTGAACAAATTGACGATGTAGCTCATCTGTTTTTTACCGTCGGGGCCCCAAACTTGCAAAAAGTGGCATGCCTAGAACACAGCAAGGCACAAAAACAAAGAGAGGGGTTCTAATAAAAATACGGCTCCTCTTTTTTGTTTTGAGGTTTAGACAAAATAAAGCTCCTCCTGGACACCCATCTGGACACCCATCTGTGCAGCGTATGAGATTTGCTGGTACACAGCTTCTGGATGCCTGTGGCCCAATAAGGAGGACAAGGCGGGTGCCGATGACGCTACAATTCAATCAGAACAAGGACCTGCTGCTGGAGTCGCTCCTGTTTCTCATGCCATTGATGCTTCTAGCACAATTGCTGAGGATGGGCAGAACCGTAATACGGCAAAAGCCAGCAATTTGGACAACAGTGTGCTTGACCTGAATATCCCAGAGGCAGGGCTGTCCGGGTTTATGCACCGATTTGGGCGACCTACCTTCTGAGCTGGTGGGTTATATTGCACGATTTTTGTGCAGATTTTGTCTGAAATAAGGTTTTGGGAGCTGCAATTGTTTTCTGCACTCTGCACAATACAAGCAAACAAATTTACCTATCTCATGTCATTAATTTGCAATAAGTAAAGGCATTGCATGATTTCATGAGACCCAACAATTGCATCAAAGGTCAAGAATGATTATTGATTGTCAGATTAGGTCTTGGTTGCTAATCTTAAGCAAGTAAGCATACACCACCTTTCTTGGCGCCGCTCTTTTTTCGACAATAACATTTCAACATTTCCCTTCTTGCTTTCCTTCTTCTTCCAGCCAGCCCCTCTTTTGTTCCTCTTTGTTCCTACATGCTTTAAAATTATCTAGAAATTTGCTTTCTCCTTCTTCGCCTATTTAAACCCTCCAAATAAACGACACCTGGCATTCTTAAATGTTAAGAAGCTGCTTGCATTCAGTTGCCAAAAACATCCCATCATCTGAAGTTTAACTGCAATCCTCAGAATCTCGATTATTTCTTTTCACCTGAAGGGTTTTACGCTTTACCTTATACCAAAAGGCTCTTCTTAATCAATTATGTGGTTAGCAGTTTCTGCTGCCTGTGCTGTTATTTTAACAAAACATGCTCCTTGGTGTTACACAGATCTTGGTTATCATTGCACTCCTTGCCCCCTCCACGCCTGATGTGCTGCTGGTGTTGGCCAAGGACATGGACAACACGGAGGAAGATGTATAAGTTCGCTTATGCACCTGTTGATTGGCCCCTAATCTGGCTATAATTGATGATCGGAGATTGTATACCTTTCTGCGCAATTGCCGTGTAATTCTCTGCGGCATGCTTTTGCGAATGTCGATCATTCTGCCTTGGTGTTCCAGCAATCATATTCTTCTGCTTAAACCTTCAAAGGTTGAAAAGAAGGTTAGGCCCAAGTATCCGCGTTTTCTTGCTTGTCTACAATTTTTCTTTAGCTAAAGATTACGATCAGAGTATACGGTTGCTGGGTTTCTTTTGGGGCGAGGTTGCTGAGCCGGAGTAAGTATGATGATGATAGCTTAATATCCGCCGTTGTTGCACAATGAGATAGGAAGGGAAGCGCCAGGTTGGAACCATTCCTACCTGTGGCTTAGAAGGGTGGTACCGTGTACCAAGGTTGCACGGCTGCCTACATCTGCTAGTGTGCAAGCACCCTGTGCATCTCGTCGAATCACTCTCAAACTCATATTTTCAGCAATAGCCTTTTATTATTATTTCAATTATATTGCAGTTGGCTGCATCCTGGCAGTATGTGGCAGGTGCCGTTTAAATTTTGACAGATGGGGCAGATTGACGGGCCTTCTATACGGTTGAATTGAGCAGCGTACCTTTAGTTTTATATCAGATTTGTGCGGCAGGGCATGCCGTTTCTTTCTACAGATGTGATACTTGCACTTGTTTAAAAGGAATTACCAACTTCTTTTTTTACAGTGCCTTGTTAATTTAATTCTTGGCATTTTGTTTAACATTTCGTAACTCATGGTCTAAAACCGTGCCTTAATTTAGGACCTAGTACAAGTTTCAGAGCCTTTCCGCCTTTCGCTCAAGGTTATGATTGGTAGATGTCTAGAGACGGGAGGAGAGCTGGGGGTTGGGGGTGGGCCTTATTTCACCCTTGCTGACGGTAAGAGGGGGAGTGGGGATGGGCGTCAATGTTGGCATGAAAATCACGACTTTGATATTCTGCCAAAAATTCTCGATACGGCATCAGCACAATTGCTCCCTAGGATTCCAGCATGGACTTCTACCTTGTAGAGATCGTGTCCTTAGATTGCTAGATAATGTGGAAGATGGTTTCTAACATTTGGCGTGCTTGTGCTGTACAATCCGATAGATAATGCTATTTTGTATTTGCCATACAAGTGCATCCGCGCAGTTCTTGCATTATGGGTTATGGGTATGTTCACGTGTAGCAGCAAAAATTGCGCCAATCTCAGCTCTATTTCTTGTTTTGTGTATGGTCTCTAGATTGATACCCGACATTCATTGCTAAAAGTAGAGCCCCATTACAAAACGACTTGAAGGAATGAGAGAGGCTAACGCAAATCTGCGGACAGTCAGCAATATGCCCCTGACCAGCATCAAGGCAGATCTCCAGGCTTGAAGTTGGCCGCTCTATATCCCCAAAGCCCTTTTTTTGGTTGCGTCTTGTTTATGGAATTTGCCAGAGGGGGCTTATCGAGGAAATGCCTCAATGCGCTTTTTTGCATTCAGAGGCAGCCACTCACAGCCACTCCATCCGACCGACACCATTTTAGTACCAGATTGTAGCTGGCATTGAGAGCTACCCGAGAATATGCACATGTTTTATGTGGATCGCTTTGCGTGCTGAGATAGACTGGATTAAGCACACATGGTGCATGTAAGCCCTATTGTGATTTCCATGGGAAAATGGCCCAAATCCTCTTAAAACACCAACCATTCAGCCGTTCCTTTCATTTTTCTTGCAATGGTATTGATTTCTAATAATGCATCTATACCATTAAAAATACCCCAGATTAGTGCTGTGAGTGATCTGGTATAAATAATTTGTGGTAAAAAACGGCCTGCACGCCGTCGGAAGTTGCGTTAAAAAAAACGTCGGACATTCGCGTGCAGGCCATTTTTTCATCGGAGACATTGTGGTAAAAAATGGCCTGCACGCCGCGGCGGCGCCAGAGCAAATTAAGCACACGCCCCCAAACTGGCAAGCTCCAAATTTTACACCCACATTCATATTATGTAAAATTTGGAGCTTGCCAATTTGGGGGCATATATGCCAAAGAGCATATAAAAACTTGCTCATTTTGGGCCTCAGTTAGCCCCCTCTGGGAATTTGCTTTGTAAACATATAGAGTGTCAATTTATGGCAAGGCAGTCCACAAAGGTTTCAAGGTAGTTGGTTCTGCAATGCTCTATCCGACGACTCTAGCATGCTGCAATATGATATACATGCAGGTACCGTGCTCAGCCTCAGCAAAATTACACGTGGTTTGGCTTCACATGGAATAATAATGATGAATGAATAATTTAGGAAATCATTGGGAAGATTACTAACGGTGCGTATACGATAGGAATTAATGTTGTGATTAATTCAGAAATAATCCCTCAAATTAATCGCGTTGAAATTTTCACCTTGCGTTTACAATGGACGCAAATAAACCAGCATAATCAGGTTGTACCTGATGCAGGTCTTAACTGGGAAGGAAGGACTGGAACTCCAAAAATGCTTCCAATGCGCTTGCATGCACTGAGCGCTGGCAACCTTTAACTGATTACCGGAGTTTGACTGACCTGATGTAAATTGTGCTATACTGGTCATGACAAAAGGGCAGCAATAATGTGCCAGAAATAAAGGGAAATTTTAACGAGCGACATGTGATTTTTGCCGGTAATTGATAAGGGGAATTCTAAGCTGTGGCAATCCTTTATGCTTGCGATGTGTCGCAATACCGCTAAACAACTTGCAAACTGACTGAATGTCGTAATTGTTTGACTGCTGGACGTACATTACTATTTATAGTTGTATATTTTGAATGACAAACTCCTTAGGGATTTTGAAGGGATTTTGAAGCCGTTCGTTGGCTGAAAACATTTCCATAAATTATTGACCAATTCAATCTTAAATGGGGTGAAAACACTGGAACTTCATGCTACAGCAAAGTGCCAGTACCAGAGCGGTGCCTCCCACAGGCATCCTCATGCAGGAAGGAAAGGAAAGGAAGCACCAGCGTAAAAAGAAGCACCAAAGAATTGTGGAGTTGTTCAAACCAAACTTCCCCCAAATAAAGCTGCCTACCAATAGCAGCGAGCTTCCGACATGCCCACAAGAGGGTTATGAGGTAGGTCAGGGGGGGTGTCATTGAGCTGCCGCTAGTCTGTGCCTTTCAGCATTCAAAATGGAACACGCACTCCACAGATGCAGCGTGCAATGCATGGTCCCAAGGCGCCAGCACATTCTAGGAGCGCACCTCACGCTCTAGGTGTTGCTGGAGTAGACGAGGGCCCGCTGGCACACTACCTGGAATTGCAAGGCGCAGCAGGGCTTTGGGCTCGTGACACGCTGCTGCACACTGCTGCCATGTTCCTGCACGGTTCTGTGCCAGAAGCGCTGCGCAACCCACCCTCGAGCCAGTCTTCAGGTGTGGGAATGCGTGGTGGCCTGCAGCAGAATTCTCAAGAGGAGGAGCAGCAGCAGGAGCTCCATTGCAGCCACCTCCCTGTACAGTCAGGTGTCAGCCCACAGCAGCAGCAGCAAGCGGCAAGCAGATTTGCGCGAAGAAGGAGCAGGCATTCAAGCATCAATACACATCCACAGGTTAAACCTGCTCCCCCCTGGGGTGGATTCGGTTTCAAAGATCCCTTGGCACTGGCTGTGGATGGATTGGTGGGCCCGGACTGGCTTTACATTACGCCACCAGGCGGTAAGAATGCTGTCCTGGATGTGTGTTGCGCGTGCTTTGCGCATCATGCCTTGTTAAATATGTCTGGGAAAACATGCGATGTAAAGATAAGCTTGCACCTGCTTGGAAAGCAGCACAAGCGAGCATCTCTCTGTGCATTTGGCAAGCTTGCAGGATAAGAACAGGTACACTTTTTTTTAATAGCTGGAAAACCTTGCCCAAAAATGTGAATGAGCGGTGTAAACCCTGTAGTTCAAATGCATGCGTGGCGGGCCATCCAACAAGTGTGTGCAATGAACATGATAGTTGGATGCATGCTTCTTGTACACACTGCAACAACGCAGGGAAGGGAAGCGATGAGCCAGGAGCAATGCAGAGGCTCCCAGAGGTGGAAGAGCGGATTCGAGAGGCTTACTGCCCTAGCAGAGTGGACGTGCCCCCACGTGGAAGGTGAGTGTCCCTCCTCAACGTTCCACCAGTCTACTTAAATGTGTGCGCAGGGCAGATGAAGGGCAGGTCTATCTGTGCCTACCTAAAAGCCAACAGTGTGTGCGCAGGGCAGATGAAGGGCAGGTCTATCTGTGCCTGCCTAAAAGCCATAGGTGTGTGCGCAGGGCAGATGAAGGGCAGGTCTATCTGTGCCTGCCTGAAAGCCAACAATGTGTGCGCAGGGCAGATGAAGGGCAGGTCTATCTGTGCCTGCCTAAAAGCCAAAGATGTGCAGATTTGATGTTTAAATGAGGGAGGTGGCCAAAACAACTTGTCACGAGCCCAGTAGTGGGCATGAACGCTCGTGAAGGTTAAAGCACAGGGAACTCGTTTCTGTTTCTGACATGCTTCAGCACCCCAAACTAAAAAATGTCGTGCACAAGGTGGTGCTGTTCCAAAATTGTAATAGGGCTCATTCATTTTATGATTAAGAGTTCTCTCACAAGCAGTCCTGCCTAAGCTGCTCGGCTTATTTACATGATGCTGTCAAAGAAACTGTGTATGGCCACCTGGCGTGTCCATTCGTAAATCTAATTTTTGTAGATGCGCTGGCCTTTGTGCCTGACGGTCCAGGCTTGCAGACGTGCAGGTAGTTAGTCGCAACGGTTTCTCAGCTGTTCAAAGCATGGCTAAGCATGTATATGTAGGGTTGGCCAAAACCATATATATATACACCATATATGACCGTATATTTGGTGAATTTCCTGCCAAAAATGCCATATATGGTATATACACACTGTATATGTGTGGTTCTGGTTAACCTTATGTATATGTGATGTGCATACTACGGGTATCCAGGCATAACTATACAATCATCAAATGTTAGTACAGCTGACTCCTTGTTCTGAATTAATTTATTACATCCAGTCATGCCTTTCACATCCTCATCTTTTTTTTCATGTCTACACCCATACTCCCGTGATCACCCCTGATTTAGTTTGCTTCTGTTTGTTAAGTGCTTGTTCTTTTCTTATGTATTCCTTGTCACCATTTTTAGTCCGTTGTGCTTTTCTCACTGCTAACCTTCCACACAATGCATGCATGCATGCAGCCTGGAGGCCATTCTCCTTGATCAAGTGGCATCTGAGCAGCAGACACCCCTCTTCTATGAGGCTGAGGTAGATATTATTTAATGCACAGGGTTGTGAATTCCTCCCTTTACCATAAGTATGAAGAGTGCCTGCAGTTTCTGACTCCGGCGGCCTGGATTTTTGTCATTTGGCGTTCCATGTAGGTCTAGGCCAGAGCTTTGCGGTTGCTCTTCATTCAAATACACCTACATTTGAGCAATTCAACATCCAAGTTTGGAAAGGCTGTCGGTTTCAAAATGTCGGTCCGGAGCAAGGCCCTACCTGTGCTGCTTGCTGCAATGCTCTGAACTTTGAAACAGGTTCAACATTTTCTTACAATTCTATAACGTACGACGTACATTCACATTCTGCACTGTACAATGTACTTTAGAAATTGTTATCTCTGCTCCGTGACAAGTATGTCAATATGGCAGTGCTAGTGTAGCCAATGCCGCGGCACTTGATGCAGTTGGTCAGTTGAAACTTGCAACAAACCTCCCGTCCATCGCCCTTACTGTCTGTTGAAACTTGCAACAAAACCCCCGTCCACCGCCCTAGCTGCATTGCAGCTCAATTGCCAGTTGAAACATGCAACTTACCCGTCTATTGCCCTAAGTGCAATGCAGCTCCCCCCTGGGTATGACCAGCCAGAGAAACCACCATGGTGCTCAATGCAAATGGCTGTCTGCTGAACTTATAACAAACCAGTTTTATATACCAACAGCAATGTAGCTCCTCCTTGAAGGTGACCAGCCACAGAAATTACTGTGGTGCTCAATGCAATCGGCTGTCGGTTGTTCATAATTACCCGTCCGCCTAAACTGCAATGTAGCTCCCCCCTGGGTGTGACCCCTCCACATGGCCACTTTCACCTACCAGCCTGCTCAGAGTTCCGCAGGGGATGTACAAACAAGGTATCTACTTTGGCCGCTTTTGCCTGCTAGCCTACTCAGAGTTCTGCATGCAATGTGTAAACTTGGTGTGTGGTTGCCTTGGCTAGTTCCACAAGCCAGCCTGGTCAAAACCCTGCTACCACTGCCGGTTTTCATCCTGTTATGCCCCACCATGTACACTTTAGCTTTGCACACCATAACCCTGCTCACAGGCAGCCTCCTGAAGAGCCCTAGACTGCCAAAGACCAAGTCGAGTCCCCTTCCCTCTAATCCCACCCCCGCCCCGTCA
>Ga0307963_1002136_pt1 | contig 15515 bp, 14 predicted proteins | sample OrgLakmetagen594_FD_201829 | JGI IMG/M metagenome (GOLD analysis project Ga0307963, IMG submission 201829) | Saline water microbial communities from Organic Lake, Antarctica - #594 | ecosystem: Environmental > Aquatic > Non-marine Saline and Alkaline > Saline | place: Antarctica: Organic Lake...
ACGCACACATACAGAAAAAAGTCGTGGGTGCATTAGAGTGATATTTGTGATCATACACATACATGGACTTCAGACCTACGTGCAAAAGGAGACACAAACCAAGACAACAATCCTGGTATTCACAACACACACACCTGAATGCTAACATCCGTGTTTCCCAGCATGAAGCCAGAATTGGTCGTTGCACGGCTCGCAGCATGCAGCTCGATGGGTGCCCTCACACACGCAATGGCACCTGCTGCCAGCGACACCAGCACCCCCTCATCCACACCATGCACCTCAGGCCATGCGATGCACAGGATCTCCCCCGGACACACCACCTGTGTGTGTATGTGTGTGTATGTGTGTGTGTGTGTGTGTGTGTAAGTGTGTGTGTACGCTTGTGTGTGTGTGTAAGTGTGTGTGTACGTGTGTGTGTGTACGCGTGTGTGTGTGTGTGTGTGTGTGTGTGTGTGTGTGTGAGCAGGCGTACACGTCAAATGTGAGTGCATGTGCAGCCGGTGCTCAAAGTGCAGCCATAGCCATCGCAAGCAATGCACAGGCTATTCCCCGAATACACTATTATGTAGTTGAAAAGAATGTGCAGATCACAAATGTGAGTGCATGTTCAGACAGGTGCGAAAGATGTGACCACAACAATACAATGCACAGGCTACTTCCCAGACACACCAGCAATCGCATTTAATTATTTCAGTGCAATTGCATGTGCGGACAGATTTATGAGTAGGGTTGGCCAGAACCGTATAAATACACCGTATATGACCGTATATTTGGTGATTTCCCTGCCAAAAATACCGTATATACACCGTATATATATGGTTCTGGCAAACCCTATTTATGAGTTGCGCCCGTAACCATATGATGCACAGGATTCCCCCAGACACACCACCTGCTAACGATAACTCACCACCTGTCAACTATTACTCACCACCTGCTATCGATCACACACCACCAGGTAACGATTACAAAGTGTATGCAAGTTGGCTGAGAGGTGGGCTTCCAAAGCATTCCATATTCGAGCAACCAGGTTGCAAGGTGGGGCTCTGATACCATCCTCATGGTGTTATCTATCAGCACACTGCGTGCAAAATGCCCCCACTTGCTTTGTGTGCTTAGTATGGGTGTGAATGAGGCACACCTCTCGTGCGAAGCGCTCAGTGATTATCCATGGAAACCAGTTGCCTGGCTGTGACTTTTTTTGGGAGCGTTTGCATGGAATGCCACAGGGCTCTTGATTCAGCAGGAGCTGGAACCTTAGCAAAGCATCAGGGTTGCAGCAAAAAAGGCATAAGAGTATCAAAGAATGCCCCCCTCAAATTGCTTCAGCTGCCATGCATTGCTGTGGTCTCATCATGCTTCATCAATTCTGGCATAGAATCCTGGCAACAAGTTGGAGCTCACAAGGGTACATCAGCCGCACATACCCACAGTTACCTCCGCACAGAGACACAGCCGCCTCTAACAAGCACACACACACACACACACACACACACACACACACCACACACACACACACACACACGTGCGTGCGCACGCACCTGTCCCAAAAGGAGGGCAGTACCGTCCCTGTTTAAAGACAGAAACCAAACAGCGTTGTCTTTGCCTGCTGTGGCCAGCATGGACCCGTCAGGGCTGAAGGCCACACAGTGCATGGGGCCACGGTGCAGGCGACGGCGCCACAGTACCTGCATTTGTGTGTATGTGTGTGTGCGTGTGTGCGTGTGTGTATGTGTGCTTGTGTATATGCCATCAGCCAGAGTCTCGGGCTGTAGGCCATCCTTGTAACCCCCTGGTAACCCCCTTGTGTATATGTGCATGTGCATACACTTGTGTTTTCTAAAGCTGGTGTACATGCAGTTGCTTTGGCATGCATGCAAGCGGCAAGCAAGAGGAAGTGTGTGTGTGTTGTGTGTGTGTGTTCTGGAATTTGTATTTGAGTGCGGGGTGTGGGGTTTTGGGAGCGAGCATGAAGACTTCCCATTCAATGAAATGGAGGATTGAATTGGTGGGATGTGTCTTTCTATTAACGTGAAAAAACAATTCGATATTTTACATCCAATACTTCACATGAAAAACAGAAAGATAGGGTTAGAGTCCTGAAGGGTCATGTTTGGATCTTGTTCAGATCTTAAGCCCCACACATCCCACCCTACTCTACAGATTCCTACAGACACACTGTGCCGCACCTACATGTTTTAAAAAGCATCACAGAGGTGAATAACTAACAATTTGTACACAACCAGCATTACACATCACAGGTAATCCAAAGCTGACCATGAATGCAGTGTGTCAGTGTACCTCACGCCCACTTCATTTTTGCAAACACACCGTGTCAAACATGCTCACTTCATTTATGCAGGCATACTGCGTCACACATGCCTACTCATTTCTTCAAACAAACTGTGTCAATTATGCGTACTACACTTCCTTTCTGCGATCACACTGCATCAAACATGCCTACTCATTTCCTGCAAACACACTGTGTCAAACATGCGTACTTGATTCCTGCAAACACTATGTCAAACACGCGTACTTCACTTCCTTTCTGTGATCACACTGCATTAAACATGCCTACTCATTTCCTGCAAACACACTGTGTCAAACATGCGTACTTGATTCCTGCAAACACTATGTCAAACATGCGTACTACACTTCCTTTCCGTGATCACACTGCATAAAACATGCGTACCGTCAATGGTCGCACGCTCGGTGTCTTCTTGGCAGCGCCTTCCCCCCCTTCCCCTGCAGATGCTGCTGCCATGGCTTTGTGAGCGGAAGGCAAGGCCACAAGGCGCAGCACTCCAGTTGCACTGCCCACCTGTGTGTGAGTGTGTGTATATGTGTGTGTTTATGTGTATGTATGCGGGGGGGTCTGCCATGGCTTTGTGAGCGGAGGGCAAGGCCACAAGGCGCAGCACTCTAGTTGCACTGCCCACCTGTGTGTGAACATGTGAGTATGTGTGTGTCTATGCGAGGGGGTCTACTATGGTTTTGTGAGCCAAAGGTAAGGCCAAGTGTGTGTGTGAAAAGGGGGGGGGGGGTATGAGTAAGGGTCTAGTTGCACATGGCTGGGTGCTTGTATACGTATGGGTGGTGATGTGTTTATTCGACGAGTGGGTGATTTTTGAGTATGTTCATGTCAGTGCAAGGGTTGTATAGCATTAAAAGGTTGCCAACGAAGAAAAGCACAAACAATTGGTACGTACAATCTGTTCTGTTTAAAGTCAGGCGCTCAGGACTTTCTTAAAACCGTAAACATAACGCATGTTCTGTATTTCGTACAAATCTAGGCTCCTGAGGATCTTCGACTCCTACTACAGCATTCTGCTTCATATCATCCACTTGCCTCTTCCCATACCCATGCATGCTCATTTCAAAACGAACAGGCAAATCTCCATGCAGCGCTTAGGCAAAAGCAAAACCACACCCCTTACAACCCAGCACTCACCTCTGCCAGCGCCAATGCGACCGCTATAAAAACCAACAAGACAAACTTGCCTGCAACACACGCCAGGCACCACTTTTACACAGCTAGCCTGCAACTAATATATGCCATCACCAGCCCAAACAGAAAACCAAACCCGCCGCAATTGCCTCCCCCACCCCCACCCTCCAACTCACCCCTGCCAGCGCCATCTCCTTGTTTACAGTCACCGGAGCCACTGCTAGGCACGTCTGCGCACTCGAAAACGCACGACGCGCCAGGAGCACGCTCGTCACTCCCCCCCCTCCTCCTGCCCCTCCTTGGCCACTCTTCAAGTCCTGTTTTAGGCCCCACAGACGAAGGGTGCCGTCTGCTCCACACGTGACCATGCCCCCCCCGTCTGCATGAGCAGCAATGCCCCCCACACTCCCCATGTGCACGTCCACAAGCACACGCACGTGCAGCGGCTCCTGCATAGGTAGGAATGCAACGAGCACTGGTGTGCGCATTTGTGTGCGTACATGAGTGCATTTGTATGTGTGTGTATGTGTATGTGTGTGTGTGTGTGTGCGTGTGTGCGTGTGTGTGTGTGTGTAGGGCTCCTGTTCGGGTAGGGGTGTCAACTTTGAAGGAATGTGTAAAGGGCGGGGCAGGGGGTGTGAGGTTTAGTTGTGTGCATGCTATCACGGTAAACGACGGTCAAGGTTGACATGCAGCAAGACGAGTGAACACTCAACCCTAAATTATCTTTGCTGCTCAGTGTGCTTAAATGAAGCTGGAAAGTTTGCCTGGGCCTTCCCTGGCCCTAGTTTTTCCCAATTCCTAAACAGCCACGTGCATTCATCTCAGCCATAAATCACTATTTGCCTGCAAACACCACCTGGATGCACGCATCAGCCTTCATTACATGACACCCCTGCCAGTCATCCACCCCCCTAAAAGACACAGGGTCAGCCAGCGTGTTAAGGGTACACACACACACAAATGACAGTTTACCGTGCCAGTATTGTTGTATGGAAACTGCGATTATGGGTACACACACAAATGACAGTGTACTGGTGCCAGTATTGCTGTATGGAAACTGCGATTAAGGGTACACACACAAATAACAGTTTACTGTGCCAGTATTGTTGTATGGAAACAGCGATTAAGGGTACACACACAAATGACAGTTTACCGTGCCAGTATTGCTGTATGGAAGCTGCGATTAAGGGTACACACACAAATGACAGTTTACCGTGCCAGTATTGCTGTATGGAAACTGCGATCAAGGGTACACACACAAATGACAGCGTACCGGTGCCAGTATTGCTGTATGGAAACTGCGATCAAGGGTACACACACAAATGACAGTTTACCGTGCCAGTATTGCTGTATGGAAACTGCAATTAACGGTACGTCCACAAATGTGAGCCCTCCACGCCAGCATTGCCATTTGGAAACCGTGTTCAAACGCATTTGTCTTCACAACTCAGGCAGCAACAAAGTGTCAGCACAAGCGACACAGCTATCAGACATCTGCATCCCCTCAGCCTTTCCTTGCCAAAAGACCCACCATGCCATCGTAAGGAACACCCTGCGCCTGCGCCTGCTGCTGCTGCTGCTGCTGCTGCTGCTGCTGCTCCTCTTCCTCCTGCTTCTGCTGGATCTGCTGCAGCTGCAGGAGCCCTCCTATGGAAGGGTCAGAGCGGAGGCCTCTGGACTTTGTGACCTGGACCGTACGCTGCAGGATAGGGTGCCGCACATGGAAATGGAAACAGAGGTGGAGACAGAGGTACAGGCTCCTTTTGCAGGTACAAGTTCCGGTCTGAGGTAGATTTCATTGTGACGTCCTGTCCTTATGGAACTCCTAATGGAACTACTTACTTAAGGAACGTAAGATATTAAGCAATGGCGTCTCTTAACACACTGCGAGCCAGGGCTGCTGCACAGCACCTCCTGTGGAGGGGCGAAAGCAGAGGCGTGACGGGTAGCTTTCAGCGGCCGTGGTATAAGCCCCCCTTTTGGACCCAAGACCACATAACTAGGGTTGGCCAGAACCATATATATACGGTGTATATACGGTATTGTTGGCAGGGAAATCATCAAATATACGGTCATATACGGTGTATATATACGGTTCTGGCCAACCCTACACATAACCTGTATTTCTGTCGCTGTTTAAAGCATTGGAAATGAGGAGCAGCAGAGGATGAACATGGCCCCTGGCCACAGTGAGACCCGAGCACGACGCTTTACATTGTGATCAAGCATGCTATACGACACACAGGAAGTAGCTAAGCTTAGACACGTGCACATACACAGATACACACGCACACACACATACACACACACGCACACACACATATACACACACACTCACGCACGCACGCACGCACGCACGCACGCACGCACACACACACACACACACACACACACACACACACACACACACACACACACAACACACGCACACACACACACGCACACACACACGCACACACGCACACACACACACGCACGCACACACACGCACACACACACACATTTACACACACACACAAACACACATGCATTGCTGTGCACCTGCACCTGCTGCTGCTCCACTGCCTCGAGCGCCCCCACCATGTCCCCCAGCTCAAGCTGCAGCACCCGCCCGTCAGCCGCGCCCACCACCATCTGACTCTGCTTCGCGTCGTGCTTCCCATAGGCAAGCGCTACCACCCCACTAGCCCCCAAGCCCACCTCATACCGCCCGCATAATTGGCCCCCCTTCAGCATCTTCCCTTCCTGCTTCCTTTCTTTGCCAAGCAAAAACCGCGTGTTGCCCCTGCCGCCTCCTTTCTCCCCTCCCTCCTCTGCATTTTCTTCTTCCTGTCTCTCCTCCATGTCATCTACATCATCCTCCGTCACACGCGCATGTGTGAGCCACACCACAGCCTCCGGCCCCCCCACAGCCAAGCAATCACGGCTTACGCACAGTGTGGTGACGGGGCTGTGGCCTGTGCCCCACACATCTGCAACCCACTCTGCCTCCCAGTCTGCTGAAGCAGCAGCAGCACCTGCACCCTCGCCATCCGCCTGCAATTGGGGACACGTGGTGTGGCAAGCAGCAGCATTTGTGCGTAGGGTGTGACAAGCGGCAGCATTAGTCCGTAGGGTTGTCCAAAACCATTTATACGTACGGTGTATAAACGGTATTTTTGGCAGGGAAATCACCCAAGTATACGGTCATGTACGGTGCATAAACATACGGTTCTGACCAACCCTATGCATGAGCGTTGCAACACACGGTGACGTACGATGATTACACAACTCATGAGCTAAAGTGGGTAGCAGGTCACTGCACGTCGGTGGGCAGAGAGGCAAGCACATGGGCACCTTCACTTACACCCACACCCACACTGCGTGCATCATGTAATCATGTAAGCGTTCATACGGTATTTTTCATTGATACATTCTATACGACTTGCGAACCAAAACATTGTCATCATGCCCGGCCACCTAGTCATCAGCCATCATTTAGTCATCGGTGATCATGACATTTAGTCATCAGCCATCATTCAGTCATCGGCCATCATGACATTTAGTCATCAGCCATCATGACATTTAGTCATCAGTCATCATGACATTTAGTCATCAGCCATCATTTAGTCATCGGCGATCATGACATTCAGTCATCAGTCATTATGACATTTAGTCATCAGCCATCACTTAGTCATCGGCGATCATGACATTTAGTCATCAGTCATCATGACATTTAGTCATCAGTCATTATGACATTGAGTCACCCGCGATCATGACATTGAGTCATCAGCCATCATGACATTTAAACATCAACCATCATGACACTTAGTCACAATGCCCGGCCATGTAGATGGCACCTATACGCTCACATCACCAGCCAATCCCCATCCCCCCCACCACAAGCACAGAGCACCCAAACCCACATCATATCCAGACCCACACCAACACCAAAGACTCAACAACCAGCACCATATACTCACTTGCTTATCTTCCCCCTCCTTCCCTATTGTGCCTGCCTCTGGATCCCTGGTTGTGTGTGCTCCCTCCATATAACCAGACACTGCATGGGAGGGGTGCGTGCTTGCTGCAGCTGTGGGTGGAGGGGGGGTGCTAGTCTCGAGTGTGTAGGTGCGAGAATGTGTGTGTGTGCGTGTGTGTGTGCGTGTGTGTGTGTGCGTGTAGGTGCGAGAGTGTGTGTGTTGTGAGTGCAAATCATAGGTTAGCGTCAGAATTTTGAAAGGACTTGACCCCTTGCAGCAATTAATTCATGATCTGAGTTCGTAAGCGAATACAGCTTTGGCCAGAAACGTACATGGACAGCGCGTATGACCTTAGAATGCAAGGTGTTCCTGCCAAGAGCAGTGCATACACATTGTGTATGTATATATACATGTAGAATTGTGTGTGTGCGTGTGTGTGTGTGAGTGTGTGTGTGTGCATGTGGTTCTGACCATCCCTCAACTTACGAGGTGGGAGGGTAATGGCAGCAAACAAGTGGCCGGTAGCGGTGCCCACGTACAGGCCTCCAGGGTACCAGCAGTGTGTGGTGCTGGGATGCGCAGCATCAAGGAGCACCTGCATCATATGGAGAAATACGAAAACGTGTGTGTGTATATATGTGTGTATGTGTGTGTGATGTCCAGAAAGTTACAACCAGGGCACGGCCTTCTCATCTGTGTGCGAGGTGATGCGTAGGTGCAGCATATGTAGACTGCGTAAAGAGAGGGTGTATGTGTATGTGTGCTTTTAGTGTATGTGTATGTGTGCTGTGTATCAAGTGCGTGATGTGCATCCGAGCACGTCGAAATGCATGCAATTGCAGCTGTGGAGGCTTTAGTGCAGGCAGCTTAGGGGGTTTGGTGCGCCTCTAGGCTGTGGGGTTTGAACTGAGGCTTTGCGATTTGACGTCAGGGAAACCTGGAATGCTATAAGGAAATGGACTGTAATTATGGTTTCAGGAGAAACTATAACCTGGTTTTAAGATCTACGTCAGCATCTATGCGGTGTAAGCACTCACACCCGCTACTGCTTGCCACACACACACACACACACACACACACACACACACACACACACACACACACACACACACACACACACACACACACACACACACACACACACACACACACACACACACACACACACAATCATGGTTCACCTTCTTTGAGGTAAATTCACAGTTGTCCCACAGCCGCTTGATGTGCCAGACCAGGGTGGTGCCTTGGTTAGTGCCTTCGTGGGTGAGGGAGGTGGCTAGCCTGTCCTCATCGTACGGATGAAAACTGACTTGGGTGACAGATCCGGAGCCTTTAGGCAGGACTGCTGTGACCAGGTGCTCGGCCTGATCCAACAAAACAAACGCAAGCGGTGAGCAGGTGCAACATGAAGGATCGGCATGCTGTTCAAAGCAAGTGTCACCGTAGGGTGCGTGTGTGTGTGTGTGTGTACGGTATGCATTCAGGGTGTTCGTGTGTGATGGAACAGAGGAGAAGGGCAGGCCCTGTCCTTCATGAGTGCTTGGAGGTGAACGGATGTACTCCTGCATACGTGTCGCATGTGCCTATCACGGGCGTGCTGTGCACGTATTTGAATGTAAGCACAAAGGTGTTGCATGCATTTATCACGCGCATACGTGTGCAAGAGTGGAGGGCACACAGCTACCTTGCGCCAGGCATACACGGACACTCGGGCATCGCCTCCCACAGCCAGCCGTTCTCCATCTGCTGAGAAGCTTAGGCTACTGAAGCCCAAGGCAAAGTCAGGTTGTAAGCTACCCAGCAGCTGAAGGTCGTGCTCGGCGTACACGTGAATTGCAGGGCTGAGCCCCTGTGAGATTGTAAAAGAAAGGACATGCGCTGGTCAATGTTATTCAGTTATGTGACACCCGCTTTATGCTTTAGGCTTAGAGAGGAAAGAAAGAAGGTGTGTAAATTCTGTGCGAAAGACGCAGGCAGTTGTATTGTTACCTTCTCTGCCACAGCAATCAAGCCTTGCTTCCTGTTGACACTGAAGCCCTGAAGCCCAAAGGGGGTCCTCCCCCTTATAAGGCGCTGCAACAGCAGGTGTCAAGACAGGCAATTGCCAATGCAAGGTGTTTGTGAAGTGATTCTAAGCTGCATTTTTGCCCATGGGAACATGTGTTGTGTAATCTCACCTGACGTTGGCTGCCTTGCACCACGAGTGCATTCCCGGAGATAAAGGCAATCTCATCCTCCGCGGTGTATTCCACGCCGGAAGCGGAATACCCGGCGCAAAAACTCGTCTCCATTTCCTCAGGCATAAACCAATCCTCGCGCGACACGCATTTGTTTCATTGTTTGTAATCGAATATTGTCATTTAATTCCATTTGAACTTCCGTAACAGGAAATTCAACGGAATTGTTTCAACATTTTTGTAGCATTTAGCATTTGCTGCATTTGCGGATACAAAGATTTAAATGGTTCAAAGATGCAATTGCACTCTTTTCTCGCTTCTCGCTAGAAAGTGATCAGTCATTTTTGCAGTATTCAAAAAATGCGTGTAGCCACATCCCTGATAAATCGTTTGAGTACAGCAGCATGCTTTGCAAAGGCGGCATCATGCGTAATACCGCCTAGCGCCACTCACCATCATACGCCGCTCATCAGATGGGTCAACACACAGTGCTTCCACTACGAATCAAAGCTGCCGTTAACTACGCAGAGACCACGATGCATAGTACTCGGTACTGGTAAGATAGCAATCTGAAATAAAGTGGGTTGCCTCACGGCGGACAGCAGGCCGATGAGGCATTGCAGCTCAGCATTTCATCAATTCCTCTGTCATGCCATTTTAATGACATGCAGGATGGGGAGGTGCACGTCTGCTACATGTAAGTATGTATTCATGTCAGTTTTCGCGTTCAAATAAGCATGATTATATAACTGGATCACTATGTCAGTAATAACTTAACACGTACTGGATACTATGTCAGTGATCCAGTATTATAATCATGCTGTGATGGCCACTCCCCTCCACCAATTTTGTACCCCCACACTTCTCTGCTGCTGGCTGACAGGACATCGACCCAAAGCTGTATGACGTTTCTGTGATTTCGATGCGGAATGTAAGTTCACGCGTACAGATGAATTGTATGTCCTGGGATGCCCACAAGCTATTATTGGGGTGCAGACAAAGCAGTAAAGCACTAGCGCTGGTCATCAGCTGTCAACGCAACTCACCGCAAAAAACATCCACACCCTGAAACATGCAGCACATGGTGTTCACACCGCTGCTCACTTGCGGCACATGGTGTTCACCCCACTGCTCACTTGCGGCACATGGTGTTCACCCCACTGCTCACTTGCAGCACATGGTGTTCACCCCACTGCTCATTTGCGGCACATGGTGTTCACACCACTGCTCACTTGCTGCACATGGTGTTCACCCCACTGCTCACTTGCAGCACATGGTGTTCACCCCACTGCTCACTTCCACGTGTGTTGGCACGCTGGAGCCTCAAGCTGCTGCAGTGCACATCACGGACATCCAGCCTTACCTGTTCAAGGTACACCACATTGCCCTTGCACCTTGATGCCTTTGTCGTCCACATTATATATATGCTATTACATCCCAGTTACTATGGTTTTTGGCTTGGATCTTAAATGGTTTTTGGTTTGGATCTTATTTGGTTGAGTCATCAAACCCAAACAGGGATATCTGGGTACACTTCAGCCTCGCCACATTATAATAAAGAGTATGTGCCTAAACTGTACGTGCCTATAGCAGTGCTTCAACCTCACCACTTCATAAAGAGTACGTGCCTAAACAGAACGTGCCTATAGCAGTGCTGAGGCATCACAACGTAAGGCAAGTTTTATCCCTTGCCCCTTGCAGCCTCAGAACCACGTTTTCATTAGCGAGGCACTTTCAGTGGATCCCAAGGCCAAGACAGTCGAGGCAGTCAGCGATGGCGTGCACTTCTCTGTAAGGTTGCTCTACAAATATATTCAGAGGTGTTTTTGCAGACTAGGAAGCAACTTGATGCATATTGTAGGCTTGGGAGAACCTAGATCTAGGTGTATTGCATGTTGGCTAGTACAAACGGATGCTTGCCTCAGTGCTCCAGGTTTCGTACGACAAGCTCGTAATTTCTACCGGATCGCAAGGCAGCACGTTTGGCATTCCAGGGGTAATGGAGCACACACACTTTCTGAGAGACCTGCACCAGGTGTGTGATAGACGAAAGTGAAAGATTTCTTGGGAACAAACTTGACCATAAAATTGTAGGAGAGTAGAACCTCCAACTGTTTCATTCACAATGAGTTCATCATGAACCCTTTTTGTACATCACGCCCTGCTCGTTTGACAGATCCGTACCTGACAGTGGGATGAGGTGCATAAACTTTCTGCATTTCGTTACTTCATCAGGCTGAAGCAATTCGAAGTAAGCTTGTGGACAACATTTCCCGAGCAGGGATCCCTGGGCGACCGAAAGAAGAGAAGCAAAAGCTTCTTGACGTTGTGGTCGTGGGAGGAGGTCCAACGGGGTAAGTGATTTGTTTTACGCACAGGTAGAGAACATGCATGTTCAAAAGCTTTGAACCAAAGGAAGTGAAGATCCACTTGCATGCAATTTGGAAACGTGTGTGTAAAGATGGAATACCGAAAGAAACATAAGAATGTCTGCACTTGTGGATGGTTGTTGCTTGTGAAACCTTGCTCAGTGCATGAATGAAAAACAATAGAGGAACATCTATTCCATGCAGTTTTATTTTGAAGGAAACTATTTTTATAGGAGACTATTTGTGTAAGCGACCATTTTTTTATAGAAAGAGATGGAGGAACAAGCCTGAAACATAAGGTGAAATGACCATAGAACTACAGCCAATGCACTTGGTTACGTGCGTCTGGAAAGTTGTTTCAAGATAGGCGTGTGCGTCAATTTTTAGTAAATGATGCTGGCTTGCAGGGTGGAATTTGTTGGAGAGCTCACAGACTTCATCGAGGTACGGCGTGTCTGTTTCAAAAGCTGAATTGCAACGAGGCAGCTTGCTGACCCGTTGTAGTTGCTGCTGGAAACTTTAGGCTTGCATAAGAGTAGAGGTTTTTGAGAGGTCTAGTCAGGGCAGCTGGAAATGATAGCACTTGCTACAAGCAAAACCTATTTTTGAGAGGTCTAGTCAGGGCAGCTGGAAATGATAGCACTTGCTACACTTGCTATATTTGCTGGAATTGACAGCACTTGCTACACTTGCTACACTTGCTGGAAATGATAGCACTTGCTACAACCAAAACCTCATTCATCACTCAGAGTGGCTGTGATGCAATTGACAACCCTTTCTTACACTACCAGTGCTTACACTATCAGCGTCTTTTTTCTTTCTCTTGATGCCCCTATCTTGTTTGTAGCAAGACCTGAAGCGGATATACCCGGACCGCGCAAAAGCTATGAGGTGTATCTCTTTGGAGCTACTAGTTCAAGACAGGGGACTTTCCATCTGCCTATTGAGCCCCATGTTGCTTTCATTCTGAGCTGCTTTGCAGCTATGAAGCATTTAGTTCAATTTGTTGTCGTCTTCACAGGATAACTATTATTGAGGCCAAAGAGATTTTAGGGACTTTTGACACATCATTGCGGTAAGCATGCTTGTTTAAGGCCTTTGTCCTTCAAGCAAGGCATAGTAGGAGACAAGATACTCGTTAATATAATACAAGTAGTGCGCTGCAAGTTTGTGCAGCTTGGACTGCAGTTGTAAGAACGATGTTCACTGATCTGGCACATCTCTCCAGCTGTCATTGACTGTCCTTTCTAGACGTCTGCCCGCAGAGAGTATGCAGCGCAAAAGATGAGCAAAAGGGGTGTACGGCTGCATAGAGGGATAGTTCGCAACGTTGAAGATGGCAAGCTTACGCTGCAGGTGTGACACTATGTACGAGGGTTGCTTAGTTGTGTGTGACAGCTCCTTGTGCGTGCTTTCAAAGAAAACCCGTCAGAGATCATGTAATGAGGCGTGTGATGCATAATTAAGTTGGACGGCTAATACAGACCAAACAGATCGCAATGTGCAGACTGGTTGTACTGCTGGTAAAATGTACAGCGTTGCTCTCTACTACTGTGAATGGTAATGATCCTTGAACGCTTCTTTTGAACGTCTCACTAACGCATAGAATAAACATGCTACCCATGACACCACTCATTATTTAGCATTGGGTTGTCAATTTCGATACACAATCCCATGGACACCTTCAACTCATTCCCATTCACTCAACTCATCCACTCGACTCACTCAACTCAATCCCGTGGATACCTCCACTTATTTAATTTCTATACACAACCCCATGGATACCTCCACCTATTCACTACAGGATGGTGAGGTCTTCCATTTTGGTCTGTGCGTGTGGTCCACAGTAAGTAAAGCAAAAACTGGTCATACTGTACCTGACTAGGTTTTGGTCTCTGTGTGTGTGTGTCTGTGTGTGTGTGTGTGTGTGTGTGTGTGTGTGTACGTGTGTGTGTGTGCGCGTGTGTGCGTGTGCGTGTGTGTGATTGTGGTCTGCGGTAAGTAAAGCTCAAAATATCATTACACTGTACCTGACTAGGTTTTGGTCTGTGTGTGTATGTGTGTGTAGTCTACTAAGGTAAGTAATGTGCAAAGTCTTAGTATTTTATACTCAGGCTTTAGTAGCACTACCTTTCTAGGCGTTGCAGCACACCTACTCCATCAAACTTCCCTTTCTAGGCGTTGCAGCACACCTACTCCATCAAACTTGCAGTGCCCTGCAACACATGATAGACTATTCTAGCTAAATTTTGGGGCTGCTGTCTAACCTGTGAAATCCAGATAAGAATCGTTTTAACTCCCATTCTCATACTTTCTTAGGGTGTTGGCCCTACCAGTTTCATCTCAGGGTTACCTTTTGCAAAGACAGGAGCAGGACGCCTGGTCATTGACAAGCAGTGAGTGTTTATGTGAGGGTGACGGTTATCACAACCTGCTCGCAAAAAGAGTGAATAGCTAAAAGGTGTTATGCGCAGGCAAAGAAGGGCAACCTGGAATTGTGTGACACTGCAATCTTGCAAAAAAGTGTAAAAATACAAAAAAAGGAAAACACGCTTGCAGTAAAAAGATCACTCCCCACATTTATTAAGGAGTTACTTGTGTATAAAGAATTGTTAAACTCTTCCACCCCAGAAACGAAAAAGAGAAAATGATTGGCATCAGATTTGTGTCAGGCTTATTGGACCTGACACCAGACTTTGATGAGGTAATAACGGTACGCAAGCCATAGTTCATGTGCCTGGCGCTGGTGCCATAATAGATCAGCACCTGTTTGAACAAACGCCAGAAACGTTTAACGACAAAGCCTTTTAATAGATCAGCATGCATTAAGGGAAACTTTTGCCCACGCAGCCAAAATCAAAATCAGCCACCTTAATAGGATGTTTCGACATAAACGTGCAAAGCAACAGGTGCGCATGAATCATATAATGTGTGCACTGATACAGGAGCCTGTAAGTATCTTATTTTTATGGCGTCACGTGTCAATTCAGATATAAACTAAATATTCGAAATCCTGACGTTGATCCGGGTCGGTTGGTGGGTGGTCATTGGGGGTGCTCAGAAATTCTGGGGGAGTCTCCAGAATTTTTCTGGGTTACTTTCACGAAACATTACATATAGTTTTGGAATACTCAGCTCAAGCCCAGTCGATTGGCACCCTTGTTGGGTGATTTAATTTAAGGTCATAGAAATGCATGGAATGCCCCCAAGTAGGGCGCAGGGGTGCGTTCAGGCAAAATACCAGCAATTGATTCTGAACTTGCAGTTCACGTATTGCATTAGACAAAAGTTGCATGAATGAAGTAAACAATTGCTTTGGCGCAGGTTTTGGCTGAATTTGTGCACGAAACTGGTGGTCAGTGCAAGAGGAATTGTTTTGGGCACTTTTTTTCATTGCCCAATCTTTTGGGGCGCTTTTTTACATTTCAGTTTGTGTCCTGTAACTCTTCAGGTTTCAATTTATCTGGCAAGAGAACTGTGCAGGCAGATAGCTGCTTATAATTTGAGCAGATTGACACCCTTTTAGTAAGTGTTGGGGGTCAGGAAGGGGGTTAGGGGG
>Ga0307963_1002137_pt1 | contig 15508 bp, 13 predicted proteins | sample OrgLakmetagen594_FD_201829 | JGI IMG/M metagenome (GOLD analysis project Ga0307963, IMG submission 201829) | Saline water microbial communities from Organic Lake, Antarctica - #594 | ecosystem: Environmental > Aquatic > Non-marine Saline and Alkaline > Saline | place: Antarctica: Organic Lake...
GTGTGTGTGTGTGTGTGTGTGTGTGTGTGTGTGTGTGTGTGTGTGTGTGTGTGTGTGTGTGTGTGTGTGTGTGTGTGTGTGTGTGTGTGTGTGTGTGTGTGTGTGTGCGTGCGTGCGTGCGTGTGTGCGCGCGCGTGCGTGCGTGCGTGCGTGTGTGTGTGTGTGTGTGTGTGTGTGTGTGTGTGTGTGTGTGTGTTTGTGTGTGTGTAAGCGCAGCAAAATAGGCATGGCAGTTCAAAAACGGTCGGTAAGCAAACACGGCACCTACAAACATCTGAGCAGTGCCTCTGGTGATGTGCAGGTTTCTGTCTCACTCCCAGTCACCTGTTTTTCATTGAAAAGCCCCTCCTCTCTTAATTCTCTAGGTCAGATGTTCAGCATATAAATACTTGTGAAAGAAGGTTTGATAGGCATCTACATGGTTTTAGCGCGGCTCTGCATTCACTGGGCGGGGCAGGACACATGAAAGCACCCTTTCCTGAATCATGCCGGTAGCTATTACATCCTAAATCATGCCGGCTTGCTTTCTTGTTGTTCCTCTGGACTATATAAAGATAGCACAAATAACATGTATTATAGCCGTATAGCCGAAATCCAATTCAACATTGGTCACATTAGCCATGAAATCCTAATCAAGTTAGTCACAGATTGAGATAGAGCCACCTCAACGAGCCACAAACAGCCACCTCGTCGAGCCACATACAACATCCTCTGGACTATATAAAGATAGCACAAACAACATATGTATTTTAGCCATGACCAATTCAACATTGGTCACAATAGCCATGAAATCCTATTCCTAAATTTTTTTCACAGACACAGATTGAGAGCCACCTCGTTCAGACTCCCGCAAATTTCCCCCGTGGCAACAACAAAGGAAGAAGTGATACCACATACCACAGTACTGGATAGAAGGGCACGTATAGTACAGACACACTCAACAGCAATGCTGATGCCACCATGCACATGGTAATGATGACACCATGCACATCGTAATGGTGGCACATGCACATCGTAATGGTGGCACATGCACATTGTAATGGTGGCACATGCACATCGTAATGGCGGCACATTGTAATGGTGTGGCACATGCACATCGTAATGGCGGCACATTGTAATGGTGTGGCACGTGCACATCGTGATGGTGGCACATGCACATCGTAACTCAATTTTCTATAACTATCACCTAAGTACACATCGTAATTCAATTTCCTATAATGATCACCTAAGTAAGGTAGCACAGGTTTGTTGGGACACAGCGTTTGCTTTTAAATACATATTACATATTTCCAAATGCAAAAGCAAGGTTTGTGTGGAAAGCTACAAAATGTCAAGAGAACACCTCAACAGCATTTCAATGGTGGGTATCTGTCAGGGGCAACACCTCCTCCCCTTCACTTTGCACCTTGAAAACACAAGCTGCTACTGACCATCTGGCATAATCATTTAACAATGTGATCTTGTTTTATCTTCTAACCTGTTATGATATGACATGGCAGTCTAGTTGCAGACAGGGAAACAGACCCGGCAGGAAATAAAAAGATACTGAAAACACAAGCTGCTACTGACCATTTGGCATACAACCTGTTATGATATGGCAGTCTAATTGCAGATAGGGAAACAGACCTGGCAGTAAGTAAAAAGATACTGAAAACAGAAGCTGCTACTGACCATTTGGCATACAACCTGTTATGATATGGCAGTCTAGTTACAGACAGGGAAACAGACCCGGCAGGAAATAAAAAGATACTGAGACTGACTAGCTGCCAGACTGCCTAACACCTAGCATTGAATTGTATGACAGAGCTCGTAAGTGATCACAGGTATCAAGCAGTGTCAAAGTGATCACGAGTATTAAACACACGAGCACCAAAGTGATCACGAGTATCAAGAGTAGCCCAATGTGATCACGAGTAGCAAATGCACTCACTATGCACTCTCAGCAGCAAGCTGCAGGTGGGCATGCCTGATACCCAGCATTGAATTGTATGACAGAGCTTGCACGAGTATCAAACACACACTGTACACTCACAGTAGCAAGCTGAAGGTGGGCGTGGGTGGCACCACGTCTGGATAGATGCCCAGTGCATCCACTCCTGTGCCCTGCGCACCTCCCGCCGCACAGGAAAACACACGGTCTTTCAGCTCTGCCGTGACCGCACCCTGTGTGTGTGTGTGCGTGTGTGCGTGAGATCCCACTTATTGTGTCGGTGGAAACACCTTGGCAGTTCCAAGCTCCAAAGGTACTGATGATCAGGTTGGTGAGAGACTTGCGCACAGTTGTCAAGCATGCACACAGTTGGCAAGCATGCGCACAGTTGGCAAGCATGCGCACAGTTGGCAAGCATGCGCACATACAGTTGGCAAGCATGCGCACAGTTGGCAAGCATGCGCACAGTTGGCAAGCATGCGCACAGTTGGCAAGCATGCGCAAGATGAAGTGCTCATCAGTGGTGTGCATCTAAAAACATGAGGGGTAACCCAGCCACCTGCATCAATTAGGATACGCTATGTTTTTAGAGCGCACTTTAAGATACACTTTCCGCTCTAAGCAAACGGATCTTCCCTGGCCCATCTTCCCTGGCAAAAAATGCAACAGAAGAGCAAAAGCATTTTTCCTGTTCCTTTCAACTAGAGTTCATTGTGAGTGGTTTCCTGTTCCTCGAAAGGGCAGCTGAGTGCCTACGTTAGAAGCTAGCGTGACAGGTTTCCAAACCAACCAGCACCTCCCCCAGGGTCGCCACTGCAAGGGTTAGCCAATAATTTAGACTACCTTGAGGGGAAAACCAAGTGCTGGCACAAGATTATTAGAAAGTGATAGCCAAGTGTTTTCACAAAGCTCCTCACCTGCCAAGCGTAATCCAGTGCAGATAGGTAGCGCAGTCGCTCTACCCACGGCCATCCTGCGTTTTAATTTAAGCAATCAGAAACTGATTTCAGCAGTCAGAAATTGATCACGACGCGTGATAGCACTGGCGTTTTTCCGCATGCTATCAGGCGCGTTAAACTCATTTGTTCAACGGCTGCCCCCGGGGGCTTACACCCGTAATGATGACAATGCAATGGATCATCAATTTGAAGGGGCCTTCACCAACCTTGACAAAGGTGGCTTGTTTTCAGCATTGTATATTGTATGGAACAGCGTGTACGCATGTACTATTCACGGTCACTACACATGTGATACTTTCGTTTACACCGCGCAAATGTATGCATCATGCAAACTAATAAACAGGAGCCCACATCGTGCAAATGTTTGCATCGTGCACACTAAACAAACAGGAGCCCACATCGCGCAAATGTTTGCATCGTGCACACTAATAAACAGGAGCCCACATCGTGCAAATGTTTGCATCGTGCACACTAAATAAACAGGAGCCCACATCGCGCAAATGTTTGCATCGTGCACACTAATAAACAGGAGCCCCATAGGTCCCATCCAATAAAAGGCATGTTATTCATAGGTAGGTCAGCGAGGCCTCAACCGTGTTTTGAATGAAATACTACAGAATGAAGGGTCGAAGGGCCCCATTAAACGACACAAGTATTAGACATACTTCGGGTTGGGCAGAACCATTTATATATATGGTGTATACACGGTATTTTTGGCAGGGAAATCACCAGGTGTACGGTCATATACGGTGAATATACGGTATTTTTGGCAGGGAAATCACCAAGTCAGGTGAACGGTCATATATATGGTTTTCTGGACAGCCCTAGATAATACATTAACATGTAATTGAGACAGGGACTTTCCTGATTTGCGTGTGTTGCAATTGACACACTACAATCAGAGGCTCCATTATAGGCCCCATGGTAATATTTTTTATGATTGACATCTCAATTGGAGGGTCAATGGGTCCATGCAAATATTGTGTTTTGATCGACATACTGCAGGGTCTATGGGCCCATGAAAAAACACAACACATTACTCATAGCTAGCAAGGGTGGATACGTGAATACCCTACTCTGCTTTTGCCTGAAACACAAGCTACTTGCATCTGTTGCAAACTGACACTTGGAGGCTCCATTGTAAGACCTTTTGAAAGGACACAATATTAGCAGGTAATTGAGACAGGGCTCCTGTTTTGCTTGTGCTTTAAATTAGGATTTACACAGCCTGTGCTCTGTACTGCTGCATTATTACTGGCACCTGGTGGGTCCATGGGCCCCATGAAGTAGGCAGAAACCAGCAGGTTTACAACAGCAAATGCCACCTGCGTATGACAATAGCCCCATAAGAAAGGCAGTCGGTGGGGAGGGTCAATACTTTCCCTGTGACTTGAGGTTAGAGGCTGGGCTAAATGAAAACGAGAGGAGGCCAGAGGAAAATAAGTCGAGGCTAGAGGAAAATAAGAGTAGGCTAGAGGAGAATGCTACGGGATACAGTTTGCAAAAGTTAATTGAGGCTAGAGGCTAATAATAGGCATTAGTGACTCCAGTGACTAGGTGGAAAAGCTACAAGAATGTTGTAGATGCTAGTACTAGGAGTTAGTACTAGAGGCCACACAGAATTCGTAGAGGCTAATACTAAAGGCTGAAATTTTGGAACCTGCTCGTACGTTCAAACCTACTAGTACGTTCGAACCTTCTAGTACAACTGAACCTACATACTAGTACATTTGAAACTACTAGTACATTCGAACCTTCTAGTACATTCGAACCTTCTAGTACAACTGAACCTACTAGTACATTTGAACTTACTAGTACATTCGAACCTTCTAGTACAACTGAACCTTCTAGTACATTCGAACCTGCTAGTACATTTGAACCTACAAGTACATTTGAACCTACTAGTACATTTTAACCTACTAGTACAACTGAACCTGCTGGTACATTTCCAGGGGCTAAACAACAGGCTGGTCCAAAAGCTGTTTTTGGATGCTACTCATGAAGGCTGATGCTAAAAGCTAGGCACGCAAGCAGCTGTGAAATTAATTATTGACTAGCTGTCTGCGCACGTAAAGTAAATGTGACATTTAAATTACACAGATGAATGAACAGAACGAAGATCTTAATTGCAATTCTTCAAACAATCTACACGGCTTGATCAGCAATACATTGATGCTTCCTGCTGTTCAAACCAGCAAAAGTGAAGGAAACACACTTACAGCGAGCACGAAAGCGATGTCTTGATTTGGCGCAAGGGTTGTGGCAAGGAACATCCATTGAAGCGCAACTAAGCTGAACACGCATGCCGTGGCTGTCAGCTGTGATTGAGCAGACCAAAAAAGAAGTAAGTAAATGTTGGTGGTGTCTTGATTTGGCGCAAGGGTTGTGGCAAGGAACATCCATTGAAGCGCGACTAAGCTGAACACGCATGCCGTGGCTGTCAGCTGTGATTGAGCAGACCAAAAAAGAAGTAAGTAAATGTTGGTGGTGTCTTGATTGGGCGCAAGGCTTGTGGCAAGGAACATCCATCGAAGCGCGACTAAGCTGAACACGCATGCCATGGCTGTGAGGTGTGATTGAGCAGACCAAAAAAGAAGTAAGTAAATGTTGGTGGTGTCTTGATTGGGCGCAAGGCTTGTGGCAAGGAACATCCATTGAAGCACGACCAAGCTGAACACGCATGCCATGGCTGTGAGGTGTGATTGAGCAGACCAAAAAAGAAGTAAATGTTGGTGGTGTCTTGATTTGGCGCAAGGGTTGTGGCAAGGAACATCCATCGAAGCGCGACTAAGCTGAACACGCATGCCGTGGCTGTGAGGTGTGTATGAGCAGACCAAAAAAGAAGTAAGTAAATGTTGGTGGTGTGTCTTGATTTGGGGCAAGGGTTGTGGCAAGGAACACCCATTGAAGCGCGACTAAGCTGAACACGCATGCCGTGGCTGTGAGGTGTGTATGAGCAGACCAAAAAAGAAGTAAGTAAATGTTGGTGGTGTGTCTTGATTGGGCGCAAGGCTTGTGGCAAGGAACATCCATTGAAGCGCGACTAAGCTGAACACGCATGCCGTGGCTGTGAGGTGTGATTGAGCAGACCAAAAAAGAAGTAATGTTGGTGGTGTCTTGATTGGGCGCAAGGCTTGTGGCAAGGAACATCCATTGAAGCGCAACTAAGCTGAACACGCATGCCGTGGCTGTGGGCTGTGATTGAGCAGACCAAAAAAGAAGTAAGTAAATGTTGGTGATGTCTTGATTTGGCGCAAGGCTTGTGGCAAGGAACACCCATTGAAGCGCGACTAAGCTGAACACACATGCCGTGGCTGTGAGTTGTGTATGAGCAGACCAAAATAGAAGTAAATGTTGGTGGGAGGGTGTGAATACCCTTAAATAATGTCTACCGTCTGTATAAGAACACAAGTTGTTCTTCTGGAACAGCGTACAAGCATGAAGACCTAAAGGGTATTCTATTAGCAAAAATAAAGGGACTGGTATGTTTCAGATTAGACTCAGGAGACAGTTGCTAATGCCTGCGTAGCTTTTCCTTTCCAGACAAATGCAGGTATTAGTGCACACATTTTTGATTTAGTTTGGCATACATCGCCTGTTATTTGCCAACACATTATACATCAAAGTGGCCCGTTTTCCTTATTTTATATGGGGAATGGTTGCCACTGCCTGTGCAGTCTTGAGTTTTTCACTGCAACTGCCTGTGTAGTTTTAAGTTTGTCGCTGTCACTGCCTGTGTAGTCTTGTGTATTGTTGTGCCTTGTGTTTCTTATTACATGTGGGGATTGGCTGTCACTGACTGTGTAGTCTTTCCTTTCTCTCTCTCTTTATACAACAAGCTCTTTCCTTCTTCACTCTCTTTATACAACAAGCTCTTTCCTTCTTCACTCTCTTCATACAACACACTCTTTCCTTCTTCTTCTCTCTCTCTCTCTCTCTCTCTCTCTCTCTCTCTCTCTCTCTTTCTCTCTCTCTCTCTCACACTCTCTCTCTCTCTCTCTCTCTCTCTCTCTCTCTCTCTCTCTCTCTCTCTCTCTCTCTCTCTCTCTTTAAACAACAAGCAAGGGAGTGGTGAGCAATTCCTGTCTGCACAGCATTTCACAATTGCTCGCAGGGAAGGAGCCATTCTTGTACCATTCATTTGCAATATTTTCAGCAAATAATATCTCCAATACATGGGCAAACATGATGTGTATTCAAAGCTTTTTGAATCGGCTCTACTTAATATAGTGATGCACTAGCAAGAAAGGGGAAAGAAACGCATACTGCTACACGATTTGTTGCAAAACACAGGCACATTAGAACACACCCATGTGCTACGCATTCTCAGTATTTACACCCATTTTCTACTCATTCAGTATTTACGCCCATTTGCTACGAGTTCTCAATTTTTAAACCCATTTGCTACGCATTCTCAGTTTTTACACCCATTTGCTACTCCTTCTCAGTTTTTACAACCATGTGCTACTCATTCTCAGTTTTTACAACCATTTGCTACTCAATCTCAGTTTTTACAACCATTTGCTACTCATTCTCAGTTTTTACGACCCTAATAGGGTTGGCCAGATCCATACATTTATAGGTCCATACATTTATGGGTATATACAATGTACACATGGTATTGTTTGCAGGGAAATCACCTTACATCTTACATACGGTCGTAAACGGTGCAAATATCATCGTCACACATACCTGTACAAGAGCGAGTGCCGAGTGTCGGTAGCCAAACATGCCATACCCGACCCACATGAACAGCAGTGCAATGAGGATGTTGAAAGGGAGCGTGGTGGTGAGTTTGGCAGCGTAGAAAGGCCCTGGGGTGTACAGCCTGTAAAAAACAAATGGGAGCAAGAACGGCTAAGTACTACTAGGTACTACCAGGTACTACTAGGTACTACTAGGTACTACTAGGTACTACTAGGTACTACTAGGTACTACTAGGTAGGAGAGTGAGAGTGGTGATGTGGCTTCAGATTAGGCGTGGCTTCAGATTAGGTGTGGCTTCAGATTAGGTGTGGCTCCAGATTAGGTGTGGCTTCAGATTAGGTGTGGCTCAGATTAGATGTGGCTTGTAATTAGGTGTGGCTTCAGATTAGGAGTGGTGATGTGGTTTCAGATTAGGTATAAAACCTGACATGCGCAAATGGCATGTGGATGGTTTTTTTTGAGAGGCCCTGATTTTGGTTGGGAGGCTTGAGGCTCGGTCGCAGTGCTACCTCAAACTGCAGACCAAAGTCTACCGGCGATTGACAAGGGAACCCAATGGAGGTCTGGATCAATTTTTCTCGACAGGAAGTTAAGTTAGGCATTTTTGCACGCATTTTTGTGTGGCCAGGATGAAATTGCACAATTGTGTGTGTGTGTGTGTGTGTGTGAATGCATCACGCAATGCAGGTCTACCCTTTAGCAGGGGCACACTAATCATATCTGTACGCGTTCTGTGAATGCAGGTTTGCCACTTAGATGGATACTCGGTATCCGGTGTTACCTCAAATTGCAGAACCCGTGTCTACCGGTCAGGAGAAACAGCAAGGCAGGGGTGGTTTGTGTGGAAGCTGTCATCAGTGAACTCGACCAGAGCTCACTTACCCCGCTGCTATGTCGGCCAAGTAACGCGCGCACACACACACACACACACACACGTGCACACACATTATTCACAAACATTAAAACAGACACACACACACACACTCACACACACACACACACACACACACACACACACTACTAAGTGAACTCGACCAGAGCTCACTTACCCCGCTGCTATGTCGGCCAAGTACGTCCGCTTGTCTGCCACGAAGACACTTATGAACAAGAAGGGCATCACCTATGACAGCATGAGAGTGGCAGCGTTCAAAATTCATAAACGTGCTGGCGTTCAGCGGACTCTCCCGTCCCCCTGACATGCAAGAATAGCATTAGCTGGTGACAATAGTGGCAGCACTGAAAAGTTAAGGGATGAGTGATTGATACAAACACTCAGACCGTCCTCACATCAGGGATTTGGCTACGCTGTCTTTTCTTATTTATTTATGCAGGGAGTGGGTCTCACTAAACTGCGTAGTTTCTTCTTTTTCTTCTTTTCTGATTTCATTTTTCTTGTGGGCAGTGGTTCTCCTTGCCTGTGGGTCTCTCTTGTTTTTGCAATTTCTGTGTAAATAAATTGGCCTTGTACCTTAACCAAAAGTGGATGACACTATTTTTTCCTTATAGCATATATTCACGACTGTGTGTTTGACAATTATGCACAAGCACGCTAAAGGAATATACTTGTGAGGCATGTTTTTCTTTATATGAAAAGACAGAAGAAAGCTGAGTTCAGTGTGTAACACTTGAACTCCAGTCCTTGGAGTGAAGCAAAGTGATATCCCTCAAATCACTCTTGCTTTTTATCTTTGCTCTTCCCCAGTTTCTCCATCTTTTTATTTACTTGGTCCTCTCAACTGCTATTCCTTCTTAGTTTGAGTTCAATTTTCTTTCTACAATGTCCACTTCTTGTAAATAATCCACCGCCATCTCACGATGCAAACGTCATAGAACATGAAATGACTGCAGAATATGCTTTGCCTTCTTACCAGGAAGAAGAAAAGAGCTGAAAACAGCCAACCAAGCGTGACTCGGATCCTGCCTGCTCCATCACCCTGCACAAATCGGGAGTCATTAGTTTAGTTTGGATTACAAAGGCCTCCAGCCTGGCATGGCTGCTCAACCTATAGGTCCCAACAAATAAATCAATCAAAAAGATCGACAGCTGCACTAATAAATTTGTAAACTTCTGAGCTGAGAACAGCCAACCAAGCGTGACTCGGATCCTGCCTGCTCCATCACCCTGCACGGATCGGGAGTCATAGTTTGTTGACAATATAAATTATAAATCTGAGGGTACGTGGTCAAAATGGGAGCCTAATTTACACCTTCAACTTAAAATGGGTTTTAGCACCAAAAGAAAGAAGAAAAGAGCTGAAAACAGCCAACCAAGCGTGACTCAAATCCTGCCTGCTCCATCACCCTGTACGAATCGGGAGTCATTGTTTGTTGACAATATAAACCTGAGGGTACACTGGTCAAAATGGGGGGCCTAATTTACACCTTCAACTTAAAATGGGTTTCAGCACCAAAAGGATGCTCGGTCCTCGGTCAGTCAGCTTGTTAAACAAAAAGCCTCTGTGCAACAGCATAAGAAGACCAGATAAAGAACCCTGTGCTGGCAGAAATCTGACAAGAGAGTGTCTTCAGTTCAGCTCTCATTTTTAGTTGGTGTGTTGAGTCTTATAGGTTGTTGTGGCAGTGATCTGGCCCGACAGAACTGTCCTCATTTCAGCTCTCATCTTTAGTTGGTGTGCTGAGTCTTATAGGTTGTTGTGGCAGTGATCTGACCCAACAGAACGTCCAATGTACCTGGAAGCAGAAGAAAATAAACTACACAGGCAGTGTAAAACTCTTCCATTTATTAAGGAAGAGGAGCCAATTTGATACCAGGTACCGTAAAGCTCCTCCACTAAAGTAACTTGGAAGCAGCAACACGTTGGGAGCTCTCGTTTATTCCTTTCCAGCGCAAATAGCACCTCTCCTCAGGAGCAGGTTTCGGGCCAAACATGCCATGCCACCCTCTTAATTCCCGTCAGTTTTTGTTTCACTCTTCTGCGGTGAGGGAGTTCTACAGTGCCCAGTACCAAAGGGGCTCGTTTTCCATGAGTAATATGAGGTTTGCCGCCTTATTTTTGCATCCCTTTTCCATTGCCAAAGACTAAAACGTACCACAGTGAAGGCTATGTATCCTGCCTGAGAAGACAAGCATCACCACCTGCTCTTTCACACATTTCAGCATCCTTTAGCCTGTTTCTGCTCGCTATCCCAAATTCAACTAAAGCGCACACGCACACGCACACACACACACACATATACACACACAGATTTAAACTCACAGCTTGCCCTCCTCCGTACATGAGGAAGTTCGCAAGAAGAGCCAACCAAATGAAAGTGAGCATCCTGCAGGCAGGAATGGCAGGGCTTCAGTGACGGGTCCTTTGTGTATGTGACACCAAAGCAGCGCATGCATGCCTAAGTTACGTTTAACACTGAGGCACTGTATTTTACAGCGTGTTTGGGTAACTGTGTGTAGTGTGGAGCAACACACACACACACACATTCGTAGGCATGACTATATTTTATGGAAAATTAGAGGCCCGTACAAGACGTGAGGCATTTTGATCCCAAGTAGCAATGAAAAACTTGAAAGGCATTAGGACCTTAGGTATATAATTGGAATTGAAGGGATCATAGGTATAGGATTAGAACTGTACAACCCTGTTATTAAGTCCAGCAGCGACCCCCTTTGCTTAATTAATTCCCGCCTGCTTAACCAGCACAGCAGTATATACACCTGTGCTTGTGTTTGTGATTTTTCTTCAAAAAGAGGCTGGGAGGCCTCGCGTAAGACACAACATGCCTGCAACATTTCACTTTGAATCTGATATGAATGCTGTGTATGATATATCATAAACAAAAGAAAGGGCTAGACTGCATCATCAGGCACAATTACAATGCACCCTGTTTTTGGCACATCTCACATCTCACATCTCCTTCTGCAGATTGAAAAGCTAGAGCACATCAGGGCTGGGGTTGCTTTACTTTTTCTTTCTAGTCGTTGCTGGTCATTCATGTCCACCTTTAAATCTTGAAAGCATGTCTGACACCTAACTAGATAGATCACCAAACTAGATAGATCACCAAACTAGATAGATCTCATATATGAGATCTCACATAATCTTCCTCACCTCCCTGCCACGTCGGTAGGGTTCCGTGTTGTTGCAAGCTTCTCCCTCCATACCAAAGCCCTGCAGGAACGTCAATGCCTCTTAAATTTGCCATTTGCCATTTCAAAACCAAAGCCCTGCAGGAACGTCAACGCCTCTTAAATTTGCCATTTGCCATTTTCGAAACCAAAGCCCTGCAGGAACGTCAATGCCTCTTAAATTTGCCATTTGCCATTTTCGAAACCAAAGCCCTGCAGGAACGTAAATGCCTCTTAGATTTGCCATTTGCCATTTTCGAAACCAAAGCCCTGCAGCAACGTAAATGCCAGTTTCATTTGCCATTTGGCATTTTCGAAACCAAAGCCCTGCAGGGACGTCAATGCCTGTTCAATTTGCCATTTGCCATTTTCCATTTTCGAGTAGTGCTCTCTCCACGACCAGGGTGTCTTTGTGGCCCTTGCTTCCTATCTGATGCAGAAGCAGAAGCCTAAGGTGCTTGCGGGCATGATTATCGACCTTCATTCTGGCATGAATGCGTGACACAGATGAAATGTGGCTTTCATTCATTCTGTTATGAAGTGTGTCACTGATCAAGGGTGACTTTTATCTTGTTATAAATGTGTGACGCAGATCAAGGAGAATTTCCATTCTGATATGAAGTGTGACACAAATTAAGGGTGACTTTCATTCTGTTATGAAATACGACACAAATCAAGGGTGACTTGCATTCTATTATGAACGTGTGCTGCAGATGAAGAGTGATTTTCATTTTGTTATGAAGTGTGACACAAATCAAGGGTGACTTGTATTCTGTTATAAAGTGTGACACAAATCATGGGTGACTTGCATTCTATTATGAATGTGCGATGCAGATAAGTGGGTGATATTCATTCTGTTATGAAGTGACACAAAAAGTAAGCCACTCCTACAACGCAATTGGAAGTGTTTCATAATGAGCATAGACAGGCACTATGACCAGGCTCTCACTTTGCAGATCTCTGAGTGGAAAGTGGATTTTAGAAGTAGGGTTGGCCATAACTATATATATATATAACATACGTTATAACTGGCAGGGAAATCACCACAAATACGGTCATATACGGTGTATTCATAAGGTTCTGGCCAACCCTACTGATTTGCTTCCTCATGATGCAATCGAGGTGAGAAAAAGCGTCCAACATCGGTGCCTCTAACATTTTCATGAGCCCTCCTTCTTTGGTATCACAGCAACAGACAATTAGAGGCCCTCAGCCATTAATACTCCCGAAGTAGTAAACCATATATGCATGGTCCTGGCCAACCCTACTATTGCTAGATATATAACAGCTGCAGGCACGGGCTCGTGGACTTGGCCGCCTCATTTGAATACCTGTTTTCTGGGCCTATTTTGTCTGCCGGTAAAGGAGTTTTACGGTACTCGGTACCAGAGTGGCTTACTTTTGCTTAACTTCATGTGGGGCGTAGTTTTCACTGCCTGCGTAGTTTTTCTTTTTCTTTTTCATACCTGTTTTTAAATGCAGTGTGGTTGAGTGTGCATGTGTGAACTTACAAAGGGCACGTCTGTGCACTAACTGGTGTGTGAGCAAGACTTGTAGCTACACGCTGTTGAATATAATTGGCGTGCACATGAAAAATACCCAACCAGCCCTGAGATATAACTACACACTTGAACGGAATTGGCGTACATTATGAAATACCTTACCAGTCCTGATACAGATCCACCTTATGATCTTTGTTGTTGTGCAGGCATGCTTGCGTACACGTTGACTCAGCACACACACACACACACACACACACACACACACACACACACACACACACACACACACACACACAAATGATCCTGGTTGTTGTGCAGGCCTGCTTGCGTACACGCTGACTCAGCACACACACACACACACACACACACACACACATACGATCTTGGTTGTTGTGGCAGGCATGCTTACGTACACGCTGACTCAGTACACACACACACACGAGTGTGATACCCACAACCTCACCTGTAATGCTTACCCCACACTGCCAGGCCCTCCTTTTGCTGCTGCCACCAAAGGCCCCACACATTTAGGCCAGGCGCCTGCTGCTCCCCCGTTTCTACTTCCTCCTGCTGCCACTGTGGCTGGGCACCCCTACCACTTTCCTCCTCCTCCTGCTGCTGCTGCTGCTGAACACGCTGTGTCTGCTGCTGCTTTTGCTGCTCCTGTTGCTGTCTGGCCTCCAAGAAGTGAACTGCAAAGGCATCAGCTGCGGCCTCAACCCACGCATCTCCCCCACCCACAGCACTAGCATCAATACATGTCCCCTTTCTTCTCCCAGACTCCTCCCCCACCTCCTCCTCCTCCTCCTCCCCCTCCTCCTCACTGTGCTGTTGTTGTTGGTGTTGTTGTTGTTGCTGCTGCTGCTGCTGCTGCTGCTGCAGCTCCTGCTCTTGCTGTGCTTCCTCTACTACAGCACCAGCTTCAGCCACACCATCGTCCTCTGAGTCGTCTACATCAACGTCTGGATCCTCTCCCACTCTGCGACCAGAAGAAGTGTGGTCATGGCATGGTCAGCAATGCGACTTTGAATTCAATCTCACTGGATGTACTAGCAAAGGTTTGGAGCTGTCTGCCAGCGTGGGGGTGAAAGGGAGTGAACACACCCTCATACACACACACATGCACCTCATGTGTCGATGCCCACATTGTTACGTGGATATATGTATCGCACGAAGCACAGAAATGGCATCTGTCGGACTTACCCTTTTTTTTCAATGTTTCACACATGTGGGTGTGGGTGTGGGTGTGGGTGTGGGTGGGTGTTGGTGGGGGTGGGGATGTGGGTATGGGTGTGGGTGTTCAAAGTTTGAAGTTGTGTACATTTAGCGAAAGAGGAATTCACCAGCGACGTAATAACATATAGATTGCTTCCAAGTTGAGTACTTGTATGGTTGGTCTCTAGGTCGATATCAAAATGTACATCATCATATTCTAAGTTTAACATAGCACAGATCTCATGGGAAAATAATGGGACTGGTGTCGCTCTGACTCCACGGTAGGCCACTTTCTTTGAAGACATAACCAGCCCGTTGTGCTTTTGCATGATCTCACTCCACCACATAGCAAAGTATTTTCCACAAGCAAACACTGCAGCTCAAACCATCAAACCAGTGATGAGCATGGCGTACATGTGTGTGTGCATGTGTGTGTGTGTGCATGTGTGCGTGTGTGTGTGCATGCGTGTGTGTGTGCGTGCGTTGGTGTGCGTGTGTTTGTGTGTACATGTTTGTGTGTACATGTGCATGTGCATGCTTTTTGGCAAAACTGCTGCCCCACAACTTACACTCATACAACCCATTTCATATTCGAATCATGTCCACGCACAATACTTACCCAACACAGCTCAAGATTTCAAACCAGTGATGATCAAAGCCATTCACGCAACCCTGCTGCCCCCCACAACACACAATCACACTACCAGATCTTGATCTTGATCTCTTTTTGCGTAGCACTTGCACGCACCTCTGGCGTTGCTGCTTCCGTTTGTTCTTCGCCTTCTTTCCACGAGCTCCTCTACCTTGACCTTGCTGCTGTGCGTCTGTAGGCTGGCCTGAGGAGGCGTGCAGGTTGTAGCCTTGCAGGACCTGTGTGTGCATGTTTGTGTGCGTGCGTGTGCGTGTGTGTGCGTATGTGTGTGTGTATGTGTATGTGTGTGTGTGAGGGGGTATGCTGCTGTGTGTCTGTGGACTGGCCTGAGGAGGCGTGCAGGTTGTAGCCTTGCAGGACCGGTGTGTGTATGTTTTTGTGTGTGTGTTTGTGTGTGTGTGTGTGTATGTGTGTGTGTGTGTGTGTGTGTGTGTGAGGGGGTGAGGAGCACTCGGC
>Ga0307963_1002138_pt1:0-10000 | contig 15508 bp, 22 predicted proteins | sample OrgLakmetagen594_FD_201829 | JGI IMG/M metagenome (GOLD analysis project Ga0307963, IMG submission 201829) | Saline water microbial communities from Organic Lake, Antarctica - #594 | ecosystem: Environmental > Aquatic > Non-marine Saline and Alkaline > Saline | place: Antarctica: Organic...
TGTGATATGCAAACATACCTAACAGCTGCACATCAGCGTGGTGAACCAGATCAAGCCCTTACTTATCAGTGATGTGCAAACACACCCAACAGCTGCACATCAGCGTGGTGAACCAGATCATGCCCTTACCTACCAGTGATGTGCAAACACACCCAACAGCTGTACATCAGTGCAATGAACCAGATCATGCCCTTACCTACCGGTGATGTGCAAACGCACCCAACAGCTGTGCATCAGCGCAGTGAACCAGATCATGCCCTTACTTACCTGTGATGGGCAAACACACCCAACAGCTGCACATCAGCGTGGTGAACCAGATCATGCCCTTACCTACCAGTGATGTGCAAACGCACCCAACAGTTGATGCACAACAGCGTGGTGAACCAGATCATGCCCTTACATACTTGCATACTTGTGATGTGCAAATGCACCCAACAGTTGATGCAAAACAGCTACTGACCGCCTAGCAAGACCGTGCAACCTCACATCCTACCACGCAGTTCACATATACAGTGTGTCACGCTGGGTCTCACCTCTTGGGTGCGCCAATTGCCCCAACCATCACGTTCAAAACTTCACACAGTGATCTGCACCTGTACCTTTATTGTCCTTCTTGCCGTTCACACCCGCTCAATCACTCAAAACCACACAGCACATCAGAAAGCAAGTCACACTGGATTTCATTTCTTGGGTGCCGATTTGCCCCAGTAGCTGCAGCTGCTATTTGAATCTACACCATGTTCTGCATACATCTCCACCTGTCTTGTCCCTCTTCCTGCTCACACCGCTCACACTGCTCAGGACCACTCCTGCTCACACCGCTCAACCACTCAGGCCCACACAGCACATCAGAAAGCAAGTCACACTGGATTTCTTTCTTGGGTGCCGATTCGCCCCAGTAGCTGCAGCTGCTATTTAAATCTGCACCATGTTCTGCATACAACATCTCCACCTGTCTTGTCCCTCTTCCTGCTCACACCGCTCAACCGCTCAGGACCACTCCTGCTCACACCGCTCAACCGCTCAGGACCACTCCTGCTCACACCGCTCAACCACTCAGGCCCACACAGCACAGCAGGAAACAAGTCACACTGAACACCCCACCTATTGCGTGCCGATTCGCCCCAAGCACAGCAGGAAACAAGTCACACTGAACCCCCCACCTCTTGCGTGCCGATTCGCCCCAAGCACAGCAGGAAACAAGTCACACTGAACCCCCCACCTCTTGCGTGCCGATTCGCCCCAGTTGCTGCAAGATTTCAAAGTCCTCAGTCACAAAGCCCCCTGTCCCTATTTCGTCCAAGATCATGCGTTCCATGGCTTCAGTCTGCGTCCGTGTGTGTACGTGTGTGTGTGTGTCCGTGTGTGTGTGTCTGTGTGTGTGTCCGTGTGTGTTTGTGTGTGTGTTTGTGTGTCTGTGTGTGTCCGTGTGTGTTTGTGTGTGTGTGTGCGCATCCGTGTGTGTTGTGTGTACGTGTGTGTGTGTGTGTGTGTGTGTGTGCGCATCCGTGTGTGTTGTGTGTGTGTGAGCACACAGGCATGACCCGTGGCCCCACACAATGAAAGTATGCCATGATGTGCACACGAATGCAAGCCTTGCTTTCTACGCATAACCAGTGCGAGTTTCAATGTCAACTTCAGGCCGGCCTGGACAAGCCATGCTTCCAATGTCAACTTCAGGTCAGGGCCCCACCGGAAACCCATCATGAGGAACACGCAACAAAAAAGTCTCAAAGTCTACGTTGATGAAAATCAGCACGCATGTGTGTGTGTGTGTGTGTGTGTGTGTGTGTGTGTGTGTGTGTGTGTGTGTGTGTGTGTGTGTGTGTGTGTGTGTTTGTGCGCATCCGTGTGTGGCGTGCATTAAGCAAAGGCTCTCAACCGATGCTCACTCTAGCCTCACCAAAAAGCCATCATGAAACACACGAAATAAAACAGGTCTACGCTGATAAACATCAGCGTGCATAAAGGAAAGGCTCTCTAGTGCTCACGCTAGCCTGAGCCCCACCAAAAACCCAACATGAGTAGGGTTGGCCAGAAACTTATTATATATGCACCGTACATCTGGAAATTTCCCTGGCAAATACAACGTATAAACACCGTATATATATATGGTCCTGGACAACCCTTATCTTGTCAGAGATTTTGTAATGTCACCCACATTTCACATTTCACATTTCACATTTCACAATCCACATTTCACATTTCAAATTTCACATTCCACAATCCACATTCCACATTTCACATTTCACATTTCACATTTCACCCACATTTCACATTCCACATTTCACATTTCATATTCCACATTTCACATTTCACCCACATTTCAAATTTCACATTCCACATTTCACATTTCACATTCCACATTTCACATTTCACATTCCACAATTCACATTCCACATTTCACATTCCACATTCACAATTCACATTCCGCATTTCACCCACATTTCACATTTTGCATTTCGCATTTCACGTTTCAATTTCCACAATTCACATTTCACATTCCACATTCCACATTCCACATTTAACGTTTCACATTTCACATTTCACGTTGTTTTTTCGTGTGTGGGCACCGAGCATTTACGTCACCAGTCCAACCTTTTTTTGGTAATATTTCTGACAATGGGATCAAAGGTTTTGTCTTTGAACATCGCTCAGATGTATACATGTTCATAAGTGCAGCTGTCAATCCAATAATCATAATTATTATTGGTTGGTTTTTTGTTGGGACCTGTCAATCCAACAATCATAATTATTATTGGTTGGTTTTTTGTCGGGACCTAAAGGTTGAGCAGCCATGCCAGGCTGGAGGCCTTTGTAATCCAAACCAAAAAAGAGATGACCAATCCCATGGCATGCCAATCCAAACCAAAGAGACCAATTCCAAACCAATCCAAACCAATTCGAACCAAAGAACAAGAGACCAATTCCATGGCATGCCAAACCAAACCAAAGAGACCAATTCCAAACCAATCCAAACCAATCCAAACCATAGAACAAGAGACCAATTCCATGGCATGCCAATGCGTGTGGAGATATTAATTCCGCACAGAGTTTTTCGACCATGCACTTTGCTGCCCCCACCCTCATGAACTCTATATACCATGAGCCTATCGTACTTTTCATTTATCACCGCGCCCCTAATTAATGTTGTTCCTAGGGGGCGGTGATCAAGCTGCTAACGAGTCATTTAATATGCACATTAAATTTGATATGTGTATTAATTTTGGTATGTGTAATTTTTCGTGGGGGCGGTTGGTGGAAACAAAATAAAAAGGGACACATTTTGTCATCAAATTGTGTTTTCAGGGCGTGCAGTGGCGAGGTGAGGCCTGCTACAACAGTGAGGCCTTTGAGGCCTGCTACAACAGTGAGGCCTGTGGGGCCTGCTATAACAGTGCCGAGGTCAGGCCTGCTACAACAGTTGTTTGGCTGCGTGCAAGAATTTAGTTTAGTTTGGATTACAAAGGCATTCAACCTGGAACAGTTGTTTGGCTGAGTGCAAGAATTTAGTTTAGTTTAAATTACAAAGACATTCAACCTGGAACAGTTGTTTGGCTGAGTGCACAAATCTAGTTTAGTTTGGATTACAAAGGCATTCAACCTGGAATAGTTGTTTGGCTGAGTGCAAGAATTTAACTCCCTCGCTCTGATAAACTGTGGAAACAGGCCCGAGAGAACAGAGGGTAGGTATATGAACATCTGTAGGGGTGGTAGTTGCCATTTTTTGGATATTTGTTAAATGAATATTTGTAGGGGTGGTGGTTGCCCCTTTTCTGGATATTTGTTAAATGAATATTTGTAGGGGTGGTGGTTGCCCTTTTTTGGGAATCTAGTTAAATGAATATTTTTAGGGGTGGTGGTTGCCCTTTTGGAGAATTCTTTTTTCCAAGGGGGGTGGATGGTGAGCCCGGTACCTTACGCTATCAGATTGCTCCAGCCAGACGCTCCCCATTGATCACCTTATTCTCTGTGTTGGAGTCATACGATTTAAAGGAGTAAACCCCCACTAGCCCGTAGTTTTCCTGTTCCATACACTTCTTAACCGCCTGTGCAGGCATCTCCAACCCCTAAAGTTCCTGCCTTGAACACTTTTCTTAATCTCCTTTGCAGGCATCCCAACCCCCTCTTGCAGGCTTGCCCCCCTGTTGCAACTAGGGTTGGCCAGAACCATATATAAATATATATACGGTGTGTGTACGGTATTTTTTGGCAGGGAAATCACCGAATATACGGTCATGCACGGTGCACATATACGGTTCTGGCCAACCCTATTTATGAACCCTTTGTAGGCATACACGTTGCCATAAACAGTCATGGCCACACCCTGCCCTCACTTAAATCACAAATCACGCCTCTCCAGTGGCCAAGGTGTTGTGAACGTGCTTCTATTGCACATTTTGTTCAACCTTTCTGCAACCCCTCCGCTTGTGTAAGATCTGTGATTTTAAGTTTAAGCACGCTCCTGGCGTTGCGTTAGATGGTCAACTATATAAATATTGGCATTGGTAGTAAGCGAGCACACATGCGCACACTCACACTCTCACACACACACACACACACTCACTCACACACACGCACACACACACACACACACCAATTGGGGAGGGGGCCCTGGCCGTGCCGGCTGCTGCAATACGAACGCATCAGGTGCTAAATCTGGAGCCACGTAGTCTTGCACCCCCTCCTCCTCATCGTCATCCCCGGAGATGCTGGCTTGCAACTCATCCTCACCTGAAGACGTAAAGTACGCAGCTAATGCTGTGAGAATGCAGGCAGGGCAGGAAAGCGGGCAGGGCAGGAAAGCGGGCAGGAAAGCGTACGCATCATAGGCTACAGAATAGAAGCATTGTGTCCCGGCCGTTCTTACTCATGCTCTCTCTCAAAGACTGGGCTTGCTGACTCAGCATCCTGGCCAGTTGGTCAATGTCTCCTCCCCCGCTGGAGCCTTCCTCTTGGCCGCCCCCCTCTCTTCCTGCGAAAACCACACCCGCTCTCCTCCTACAACACCTCGTGCCAGTGGCACTCCCAATTCGCAATGGTGCTTTAGGAAAGTGTGAACAGGGACAGAGCTGTGGTGTTGCACATTGTAGAGAGTGTGGAGAGCACAACCGTGCCATGATGTAATGGAGCTTTTTAAAACTTTAATTTATTCTTTTTATTTTTGCTTTATTATTAACTAATGCACTTGGAGCTTGTTCCACAAGTAATTGCGCGATGCAGCTCCCCTGTCCCTCTGCATTGGTTTCCAGAAACACACTCAGCATCCACTGCCCTTCTGGACTCAGCAGCAGCAATGCCCATTGTCCTGCGCAGCACAGCGTGAGGTCCAATGCAAGGGAAGTGCGCCCAGCACAGCAAGGCGAACGCACCAGGAGAGGCTCTTACAGACAGAGAGGCACTCGCTTAGCTCCCCCTCCCCAAGCCGCTCAGCAGCAGGACCCGCAGCTGTCACAGGCGCCGCAAAGCCCTCAAGGACCAGGCCTCCGCGGGCAGCAAGGCGGGAAGACACGCTGGTGGGAGGAGCTTGAGGGAGAGTTTGATGATGCCCTGGCGGCGCAATTTGATTGGGCCAACCTCACGGAGGACGAGGTGTGCGTGTGCGTGAGCGTGAGGGATTTGCGCACTGCGATTGCACACCCTCATGTCAGAAGCTAGAAAATGCTGACGTGCTACCGCCTTTATCGTGTCATTCACCATGCATGCTTGATCACTCACACGACCATGCACATAAACACGTGCAAACGTGCGCATAATGTGATGCAAGACACGCACGCACATGCGCACATACGCACACACACACACACACAAACACACACACACACATACATACACACACGCAGGTGGATGACCGCGTCAGCGAAGCAGCTGAGCTGATGAGCATGCTAGAAGAGCTCAGGCCCACTGACCCAGCACGCTACAATGCGTGTGCGGAGTTGTGGAAGCGCATCGCCCGTGTGCCCCCTGCAGCTAAGACACGACTGCTGAAGGAGGTCACGCCAGGTAGGCTGGTTTCTTGTGTGTATGTGTGTGTGTGTGCTTGTGTGTGGGAAGTGCATCGCCCATGTGTTCTCTGCAGCTAAGACACGACTGCTGAGGGAGGTCACGCCAGGTAGGCTCGTTTCTTGTGTGTACATGTGTGTGTGTGTGTGTGTGTGTGAAGCGCATCGCCCATGTGTTCTCTGCAGCTAAGACACGACTGCTGAAGGAGGTCACACCAGGTAGGCTGGTTTCTTGTGTGTATGTATGTGTGTGTGTTTGTGTGTGTGTGTGTGTGTGTGTGTGTGTGTGTGTGTGTGTGTGTGTGTGGGAAGCGCATCGCCCATGTGTTCTCTGCAGCTAAGACAAAATTGCTGAAGGAGGCCACGCCTGGTAGGGCTGGGTTTTGGTGTGTACGTGTGTGTGTGTACATGTGTGTGCATGTGTGCGTGTGTATCTCAAATTCAGTATTCAGACGGTGGTGATTCAGTAAACACGCGCACTGCATTGGGCGCAATTGGCTATACTAGGTCTTACAAAGATCATCGCCGGAATTAAGAAAGAGAGAGATGGTATGCAGGGCTACCCTGGAAATGGGGCATATCTAGGGTTGGCCAGGACCATATATATACGGTTTATATACGGTAGTTTTGGCAGGGAAATCACCAAACATACGGCCATATACAGTGTATATATACGGTTCTGGCCAGCCCTAGGTGTATCATTAGGGTCAGGTGTTGGGTGGATGAGGGTGGGTGGAGCATGCATGCTTTTGATTGCAAACAGGGTTGGCCAGAAACGTATATGTACACCGTGTATGACCGTATATTATCCAGGCACACAATATCCAATTGGTGATTTCCCTGCCAAAAAGTACCTTATATACACCGTTTATATATGGTTCTGGCCAACCCTGATTACAGCAGCAGGGTGTGCTGGTGTGGGATTGCGTGTGTTGATGAGACAGGGGTTGCCTAATGTTGAAAGAATGGCCTGACGCTGGTGTTAGATCGCGCGTTTCGTATATACATAAAAAATGATGTGTAATAGATAATGTATTATATGTATATAGCCAAAGGGCACTGCTGTTGCAAGTTGCATCACGTTCACAGACACACACACACACACACACACACACACACACACACATATAAACACACACACACACACGCACACACACACACACACATATACACACACAGGTGGCATTCGCTCAGCGTGGCGCGCGAGCATGTCTCGCTACGTGCTGGATGATGCCCGTGCGTTGGAGCTGCTGGAGGACTTTTCAATGTATAACGACTTCCCCACAGAGCCTGGGCAGGTGTGGTGAAATCATGCGTGTATGTTTGCACCCTTTTCAATGAACGACGACGTCCCCACAGAGCCTGCTGGGCAGGTGTGATGAAATCATGCGTGTGTGTTTTCACCCTTTTCAATGTACGACGTCCCCACAGAGCCTGCTGGGCAGGTGTGGTGAAATCATGCGTGTATGTTCGTACCCTATTCAATGTCTGACGACGTCCCCACAGAGCCTGCTGGGCAGGTGTGGTGAAATCATGCGTGTATGTTCATACCCTATTCAATGTACGACGACGTCCCCACAGAGCCTGCTGGGCAGGTGTGGTGAAATCATGCGTGTATGTTCATACCCTATTCAATGTACGACGACGTCCCCATAGAGCCTGCTGGGCAGGTGTGGTGAAATCATGCGTGTATGTTTGCACCCTTTCAATGTACGATGACGTCCCCACAGAGCCTGCTGGGCAGGTGTGATGAAATCATGCTTACACGTTTGCACCCTTTTCAATGTACGACGACGTCCCCACAGAGCCTGCTGGGCAGGTGTTGTGGAATCATGCGTGTATGTTCATACCCTTTTCAATGTACGACGACTTCCCCACAGAGCCTGCTGGGCAGGTGTGGTGAAATCATGCGTGTATGTTTGCACCCTTTTCAATGTACGACGGCATCCCCACAGAGCCTGCTGGGCAGGTGTGGTGAAATCATGCGTGTATGTTTGTACCCTATTCAATGTACGACGACGTCCCCACAGAGCCTGCTGGGCAGGAGTGGTGAAATTATGCGTGTATGTTTGCACCCTATTCAATGTACGTTGACTTCCCCACAGAGCCTGCTGGGCAGGTGTGGTGAAATCATGCGTGTGTGTTTGCACCCTTTTCAATGTACGACGGCATCCCCACAGAGCCTGCTGGGCAGGTGTGGTGAAATCATGCGTGTATGTTTGCACCCTTTTCAATGTACGACGGCATCCCCACAGATCCTGCTGGGCAGTTGTGGTGAAATCATGCGTGTATGTTTGCACCCTTTCAATGTACGACGACGTCCCCACAGAGCCTGCTGGGCAGGTGTGATGAAATCATGCGTGTATGTTTGCACCCTATTCAATGTGTGACGACGTCCCCACAGAGCCTGCTGGGCTGGTGTGGTGAAATCATGCGTGTGTGTTTGCACCCTTTTCAATGTACGACGGCATCCCCACAGAGCCTGCTGGGCAGGTGTGGTGAAATCATGCGTGTATGTTTGCACCCTTTTCAATGTACGACGGCATCCCCACAGATCCTGCTGGGCAGGTGTGGTGAAATCATGCGTGTATGTTTGCACCCTTTCAATGTACGACGACGTCCCCACAGAGCCTGCTGGGCAGGTGTGGTGAATCATGCGTACATGTGTTCACCTGCTGGGCAGGTGTGATGAAATCATGCGTGTATGTTTGCACCCTATTCAATGTACGACGACGTTCCCACAGAGCCTGCTGGGCAGGAATGGTGAAATTGTGCGTACATGTGTTCACCTGCTAGGCCAACGGTTGGGCAGGGTCACCCTTTCCCACAGAGCCTGTGGTGAAATCATGCGTATGTGTTTCACCTGCTGGGCAGGAGTGGTGAAATTATACGTACATGTTTTCACCTGCTGGGCAGGTGTGGTGAACTTATGCGTACATGTCTTCACCTGCAAGGCAGGAGTGGCGAAATTATGCGTACAAGTGTTCACCTGCAAGGCAGGAGTGGTGATACTTTGCGTACTTGTGTTCACCTGCTGGGCAGGAGTGGTGAAATTATGCGTACATGTGTTCACCTGCTGGGCAGGAGTGGTGAAATTATGCGTACATGTGTTCACCTGCAAGGCAGGAGTGGTGAAATTATGCGTACATGTGTTCATCTGCAAGGCAGGAGTGGTGAAATCATGCGTACATGTCTTCACCTGCTGGGCAGGAGTGGTGAAATTATGCGTACATGTGTTCACCTGCTAGGTCAACGATAGGGCAGGGTCGCCCTTTCTTACAGAGCCTGTGGTGAAATCATGCGTACATGTCTTCACCTGCTGGGCAAGGAGTGGTGAAATTATGCGTACACATTTTCACCTGCTGGGCAGTAATGGTGAAATTATGCGTACATGTCTTCACCTGCTGGGCAGGTGTGGTGAAATCATGCGAACACGTTTTCACCCGCTAGGCCAACAGGCTGTGTGAAGTCAAGCTGCCGCGGTGCCATTAAAGACATGTATGTGTGTATGTACATATGATGGATGTGGTGTACGTATGTGTCATATATAGGGTTGGCCAGAGCCGCATGAATCCACCGTATATGGCCGTACATAACCAAATTTCTTCAGGATTTTGTCCTAGGGCTGGTTTTGACCGAATCTGTTGGGCAAACTTTGGGCCTGAATAGCTCCGCGGCCAAACGTCTGTTCCGCGTAAGATTCTGTAGACAATCAAACTGGCCTTACCCTAGTCTGCAGGGATGTGTCATACGGCGTATTCGTATAATACGCCGTGTTCCGTACTTAACGCGTGTTTCACCGTATTGAACGTCCCAAAAGATTGTATGACACATCCCTGCTAGTCTGTGTGTCCAGTTATGCGGCATGTATACACCATATGATTAAGGTTGGCCAGAGCCGCATGCATGCACCGTATATGGCCGCACATTTGGTGATTTCCCTGCCAAAACTACCGTACATACACCGTGTATATATGGTTCTGGCCAACCCTACATAT
>Ga0307963_1002141_pt1 | contig 15503 bp, 12 predicted proteins | sample OrgLakmetagen594_FD_201829 | JGI IMG/M metagenome (GOLD analysis project Ga0307963, IMG submission 201829) | Saline water microbial communities from Organic Lake, Antarctica - #594 | ecosystem: Environmental > Aquatic > Non-marine Saline and Alkaline > Saline | place: Antarctica: Organic Lake...
GAATTGTTCCCAAATGTCTCTTCCCACCCCGCTTCTCAGATAAAAGACAGATTCACCTCCAGCCGCCCAGATATTGTGCTAATTACTCCAATCTCTGCAAAAACACGAAAACAACAAACTACTGCAGGGGGGTGGGTTCTTCGGAGTGGCAGGGGGCAACTGAGGGAGACTGGGAGCACCCCAGCAGCACCGCCAGCCACCAGTAGAGCCACCAACGCCAGACAGCACCGACCTAAAGACCTCAGCAAACCTCAGCGTGACATCCACCTCGTTGAGATCAAATACTGTGAGGACACTAGACCTCAAAACCAGCTAAAAGGAACAGCAAATGAGGAAAAGAAGGAGGAACAGCTGAAAGGAACAGCAAAGGAACAGCACAAAGACCTTTGCAACATTCTCCAAGGAGCCTCCGTTACTCTCCACATCATCCTTTTGGGTGTGGGCGGCACCATCTACAATACTCACACTCTGAAGCCTTTCAAGGAACTGGGTCTCGATTCTCAAAGAGTTAAGAAGCTTGCCTCCACGCTCCATGTGCACCCTGTGAACTTTGCTGCTAAACTTGTCCATACCAGGCGTGCCCTTTCCAGTACTATTATCAACTCTCATAAGGGGCCGGTTTCAGGTCAAGCCTGCAACCCTCCTGATCCCCATTGATTTCTCCTTTCCTTTTCACGGTGGAGGAGCTTTATGGTACTCGGTACCAAAATGGCTCCTATTCCTTAACCAATGTGGGGAGTGGTTTTCACTGCCTGCATATTTTTCTTTTTTTCTTCTTCTTTTCTGCCCCAATGGAGATTTGCAAAATCTCAATGTGCAAGCTAGCAAACTCGCACTTTACTGTAACTGGGCCGGACTGATTATCTCTGGCAGCAAGACTAAGGTCACAGGTAGCTTGAATGCTTCTCCTCCCAAAGACAACAGTGGTTTAACACCAATCAAAGCCATCGAACTTCAAATCAACAACAAAATGATGGTCAAAAACCAGGCAACATAATATATTTTGCCCAGCTCACCTTTAAATTACCTAGGAGTCACTCTGACCATGGATCTTGACTGGAAACACAAACACAGGCGCGTGGACAAAAACCCAAAACAAAAGCTTGATGCCCTTGAAGGATCATATGCCTCACCACGGCAAATAATAAACATAATACGCACAGCTATCAATCCTAGTTTGGCCTATGCCTTTGCCGTTATACCATGCTCCTACTCACACTTAGACAAATGGGATGCAATGGTTGGAAGGGTGACTAAAGGCAAGCACAACCTCTGTTGCAGCACTTTAACGGCCATGATCTGTGAAGATGTACATAACTTTGGATTAGGCGCCCCCTCTGTTTACGTAGAATATCACAGGTGCTCAGCAGTGGCACTTGTAACTGGCCTGGAGGACCCCTCCGATAGCCACCAAACCGTGACAACAAATCTCCTTAGATTTCCCACTTAGAACACCTTATCACAACATTTCTATCCACAAGAGAACGAACGTCGTTGCCACTTAAGAGGCAACTCAACCTCCATATGCAAGCGTGTTAATTAGCCTGCATCCACGCCAGTAACCTACACCTAGTTCTGAAAGGAAAATGTGTATTATCAGCTGATCTCTAACTTATCTCAGAAGCCACTTCCGCCCGCAACCCCACCCCCCCAAAATTGATCCCCCTCATTGACTGCATTACCAAACCGCTTGCGAGCCTAGGCATGAATGGTTTTCATGATCTCACGTCAGCAAAGGGCCACATCAACACTGGGGAACAAAGAAATGAGTTTCTGTGATCAACTATTCTTAATAGTTTATATTAATCAACTTTATGTGATCAAACAGTTTGTTCTGGCATTGCACAAGGCAGGTGCTCTGGAAAGTTCATCACGAGAGCCTAGGCTGTAGCAGTTGCCAAATCATTCAAACCAGATATTTTAATTAATTTTGAATTGCTTCTGAATTTTATCAAAAGCTCACAAAGAAATCATTTGCTGGGTTGAGCCAGGCCGTGGCAGGAGCAGTAGGCAGTCCCTGTTGGCCCTCAGGAGTGCAGCTGGGTATATCAGACCTCTCTACGTAGACAGGGGTGTGCAGGGAGACCACCTGAATTTTTCCAGCACTGTGTGCTGGATTCACTTCTCCCCAGCCCAAAAGGCACCTCCTCACACACTGAGACAGTGAACCAGTTCACCGGGAGGTGTAACTGATCCATCCGATCCGATCCGATTCCGACATCCGTTTTTCCGAAGCTCAGTCCTTTCCGCTACAACCCCCCCCCCCCGTGATTTAAAACATTAATAACATTTTACTAATTAATCACGGCATTTCCCGGTTACCTAATCACCCTTGTGAAACGCAAAACATGATTAGTTAAATTTAATTATTAATACTAATCACTTATCTAGACGCACCAAATTGCGAAGGATGTGACACTCTGAATGGAGCGTATTTTTGTCTTTTTTATACAACAAGGTACTGAGGGATTTACCATGGAACGATTTGCAAAAAATGGAAATTGGAAATTGCTGATGAATTTGATCGTCTTTAGAAAGCAATTGCCTTCTACCATGATTTTCTAAAGACCAATCTTCTCACAAGAATGGCTAGCCAGCCGATGCCTAGCAAGATGGCAGCCCTCACCTTTGGAGGACAAGGAAATATACAGTTTTCTACCACAGTTCCCAGCCCAAAGGTGCTTTTACGTTTGCATGCGCTTGCATGAATGGCACGGCTCATGTACATGCGCGCTATATCCGTGCACACAATAACGAACATGCAAATGCAAGCGTGCTTACTTTATCAAACGCCACACAAACGCACGTAACAATTACGTGCACTATACGCAGATTATTCACCCCGACGATGCCGTGGTTTGTGTTGAAATCGCAGCCATCTGCGGGAGGTAACGATATGTAGAGGGAATGCCTTGTAAATGGGCTAGGAAGCACCTAACATTTACAGTTCTTCTTCTACCTGCAGTGACTTGCATCCGTTGCACGGACGAGAGGGCGGCATCGGGCACGGATGCACGACAGGCCACGAGTTTGTGGGAGTGGTGTGCGCTGTTGGAAGCAATGTGCGTGAGGCCTCGTCGGTTTAGTACGCTACGCCTGCAGCGCAAATGTAATGACCCTCGCACACCACTCTGCATTCGCCATTTCACTGCAAGCCTTCTCCACCCTGAATTGTACACAGTACTTCTGTCATACTCAAGAACATGGCCATGGGCACTTACCGCTTAAGGTACATGCTGTGACATTCACTCCGTTCCCATCCGGTCCCTCCCTATCTCCCACTACCGTACAGGCCGTATATCACCGCATATCGCAAACGTTTCTGACCCCCTCGCGGTGTTTTGGGAGCATTTAAATAACTAAGTGGCAAGGGCCTCGCGGTTTTATATTCTGCACAGGTGCAGCGCCTGAAAATTGGACACAAGGTCGCGAGCCCCTTCACCACCTCGTGTGGGCAGTGCTTTTTTTGCCAATGTGAGACCACGTGCAGGTGCCTCCACGCACAGGTAAATTGTGGATGTGCCACAGCTGTGACCATCACTGTGACCATTGGCTCCCGTAGTTGTGTTTGTCGGGATAGTGAATTAAGACATGTGTATCAAAGTACGTGCGGCACTTTACGCAGGTGCCTCGACGCAACTCTTTGTCTGGCTGCAGCTGTGAAGTTCACAATGGTGGAATGCCACAACGCAAAACTGTGTTTGGCCACAGCAGTGAAATTTATAGTGATGGAATCACGCAAATGTGCAAATGCTTCCATGCACGTACTGCAATCATCGCAGGGGTAGGCAGCAGAGCAGGTTCAGGCTAGTCAGCAGTAAAAAGATGTCCTCTTTACTAAGATGCAAGCTGCTCTCGTGTTCATCAACTCGTGCTCTCACTCACACAAGCACTCCACAGTTCATCAATTCCTGCTCTCACTCACACAAGCACTCCACAGTGTTCATCAATCCGTGCTCACACCAGCACTACTACATCAAAATAAGGAAACAACAGATGCTGATGGCAGCCCTTATTCTGGTTGTTTTTCCTGCTACCTTTAAGTGGCAAGCAGCAGTACAGATGTTTCTATCGGGTTTAGCCTGGCACACAGGGCTAAGACTAGAGCAGAGGCGCCTTGTGCTCACAAGTGTACCCACATTATACACACACACACACACACACACACACACAACACGCGCACGCAAAAACACTTACTTACACAAGCACACAAATCACGCATGCGCAGGCTGGTGGCTTTGGATGGGTGGACGATGAGCAGATGCTTCTTCCAGAACACGAGCGTGCTGCCAACGCACTGCAAGGCGCCCATGCACAGTACGTGCGGGTGCCCCTTGCAGACTCCACTTGTGTGGAGGTAGGGGCAGTTACATTTTCCGCAGTTACAGAAGGTGTTGTTTCTATCATGAAGCTTTCAAGCCACACTAGGCAGGACATGAAATACTAGACCAGATACAGTAAGCCACTGGACCAGACACAGCAAGTCACAAGACCAGACACAGTAAGCCACTAGATCAAATACAGTAAGCCACTAGACCAAAAATAGTATGCCACTAGTTCAGATACAGTAAGCCGCTTGACCAAACACACTAGGCCAGTTACACTAGGCAAGACACACTGAGCAAACAATAATGGGGTAGAAATGCAGCGCAGGTCAAGCTGAGTCGTCACTTAACTGTCTGAGTGGGTTGTCTTGCATATTCATTTGTTGTGTCTAATAAAAAAAAGGGGCAGAGAACTGCATTTTCAGGTATTGGTGGTGGTGGTCATGTGTGCAAAAACAAATTCACCTGTATACCTTGGCAGCAAAAAACATTTCTTCACACTAATCAAGGATGAGGATATATAAGGGCCGGTAATCCTTACAGATTTGTCTTTTAACAAGGACTCAGTAGGTATGTATGAAACATCCTTCTCTAGGATCATTATGACTTCTCCAAGCTGATAGTCAGGCTGCCATCTTGGTATTTGCATGCACGGACCCAAGGCCCTGTTTCCTTGATAACAACCTGCCTTGCTTTGAAACATAAAAATAAGGTGTGCACTTCCTGTGGCAGCACCCTCTCTGTGTAACATGGATATATATATATCGCACGAAGCACAGAAATGGCGTCTGTCGGATTACCCTTTTTAGCAACGTTTCATTGGTATCGAAGCCTTAAAGTACCCCACCGCGGAAAATTGCGGATGACCTTAGGTCTTGGGTTCAGACCTTGGTAGTTGCAAAAAGGCAATTTTCCGACCCGGTAATTTTCGACAAGTTGGGATGCTAAGTGTTAAGTCATTTGCTATGGCACCTCTGGCGAGTTGACCCTCCACCTGGAACTCTAGCAGGGAGCCTAGTCCCACTCCAAGGACGGAGTTGCCAAGGGTGGAGAAATTTTACGTGGATATATGTATCGCACGAAGCATAGAAATGGTATCTGTCGAATTACCTTTTTCAACGTTTCACTCGGACAACATGCATACGCTACGTGGCACAGTCAATTTGTTTGTGAATCAGATTTGTGTCCATCCTCTAGCGTGTTTACTTGTTTTCATCGTGGCAAGGGTGACCAGAACCATACATACATATATCATGAATATATCACACCTGTACATATGTGGAGATGAATTTATGATAAATATAAAACACACGCTAGTAGCGGGGAGATTCTTTTTTGTAAGTGGTCAGATTACAATGTGTGTTACATTTTCAGCCAGCTGCCACTCTGACCATTGTAACTTCAGGTCCCGGACTCCATCAGCTCTGAAGAGGCAATCCTTCTGGGGGATATTCTGAGGTTTGTTTACACACACACACACACACACACACACACACACACATACACACACACACACAAACACACGCTTTGCTGTGTTGGTGATGGACTCATCCTTCTGGAGGTTATCAAGGTGCCTGCCGCTCTGGTTGGATAAGAGTACAAAGCAAAAGGCTATCGTTGGTGCCGTATTGCTGTAGCTGTTGCAAGGAAGGCTCCGGCTGGTACAGGCCTATGCAAAAATGCTGTAGCTGGTAGCTGTTGCATCAAATGCTTCAGCTTGTGCATTGAATGTTGTGACTGGTGCGGGAAGGCTCTGGCATGTGCAGGAATGCTCTGGATGGTGTAGAGAAAGCTCTGACATGTACAGGAATGCTGTAGCTGGTGCATTGAATGTTGCAGCTGGTGCAGGGAAGGGTCTGGCCTGTGCAGGAATGCTGTAGCTGGTGCATTGGATGTTGTAGCTGTGCAAGGAAGGCTCTGGCTGGTGTAAGGCATGCTCTGACTGGTGCTGTAGCTAGCGTGAGGAAGGCTCACTGGGATTTGTGACCTTCTGTTCTTGTCACAGCTGAAGAGGTGCGATGAGTGTCACATTATCCAGCACTTGCGCAGATACCAACCAATAGCTCTCTTTTATCCCTCTCCCATTTTCGACTCCTTGTCTGTAACAAGTACCTTCTAAGGGTCGGCGGCCTGAACCGTATATATGCACCGTATATGACCTTAGGCGATTTCCCTGCCAAAAATACTTTATATATACACCGCATATATATAATTCTGGCCAACCCTAGTTCCACGCCACCTGCTTTGCTTCGCTACTTCTCCGTTTTGCTGCTGCAGGTTGGTAACTTTGGTAGCCCGCTGCTGCTATCCGGCACTGTTATAAACAACACTCAATCAACACGTCATGCTGCAAACCATGTTCCGCACAGCACTGCCAACTTTGCTGCTGGAATGCAGAGTTGATCACAGCTGGTACCCTGCAGTTTCACAGGCACTGACCATCTCTCTCCCTCCCTTCAATTGCCTCCTGTGCATCACTGCCGACTTTGCTGCTGAAATGCTGAATACATCTCACCTGTGTTCCGTACTTTCACTGACACTGACCAAGCATCTCGCTTTGCCTCCTGTGCATCACTGCCGACTTTGCTGCTGAAATGCTGAAAACATCTCAGCTGTGTGCAGTACTGTCACTGGCACTGACCAAGCATCTCGCTTTGCCTCCTGTGCATCACTGCCGACTTTGCTGCTGAAATGCTGAATACATCTCAGCTGTGTGCAGTACTTTCACTGGCACTGACCAAGCATCTCGCTTTGTCTCCTGTGCAGCACTGCCTACTTTGCTGCTGATAATGGTGACGTAGGCCCTGGAAAAACTGTAGCTGTAATAGGCTGTGGACCTGTTGGTCTTCTGGCAATCTTGGCATGCCAACAATTAGGAGCATCCCAGGTGTGTGTGTGTGCGTGTGTGTGCGTTTTGTGTGTGTGTGCGTGTTTGTATGTGTGTGTGTGTGTGTGTTTGTGTGTGTGTGTTTGTATGTGTGCACACGTCTTCGTGTGCTTGTTTGAACGTTATTACTTAACTGTGAGTTGCACTTGACATTTTTGTGTTTGCAAACGAGAATGACCCCTTGAAGCCTACAGTCTGACGCGAATACCAGAGGGAATGGAAAGGGGGATGTGAACATGCCTTTGTAAGAGAACAAGGCAGGCAGCTAGGCTGGCGTATATTTGACTGGCTGTTGAAGAAGGCTGTGGTTGGTGTGCGAAGCAGTTTCTTTGCGACAGCTGGCAGTTTCTTGCGCATCCAGAGAGTAAGTGTGAGCATGAACATGCACGTTCAGGAATTAGGATGGATGTGAGCATGCTTGATGCACAAGTGGACGTCTCCCTTTTTTAGCTAGGTGCGGTTTCAGGCTTTTTCCAAGCTTCCGCTCAGATGCCCCCTGAAGCATTTATGTAGCGACGTAACCTTACCCTACCTTGCCTTGATGCACGAAGCACTTTGTTCATAACAGCAGCTTTGTCCAGAAAAAGGGTCCCTGTGCCACATGCGAATCCTACATGCTCCCAAACTTGCGTGCCCAAATCTTACCACCTCTAGTTGTGCATTTACATACATTTGACCAAATGTTTCACATAATGTGCTCCATGAATGCACATATGCGTTGTACAAATGCAATTATACATTGTACAAATGCCGCAGTTGTTGTACAAATGCACTTGCACATTGTACAAATGCACGTTTCCGTTGTACGAATGCACTTAAGCATTGTACAAATGCACGTAGTTGTTGTACAAATGCACTCATGGCCACAATCGCGGACATGCATGGGGTTGCCCGCCGACTTCCTCTTTCACGCGCGTTTGACATTCCTATCCTCAGACAACTAAACCTAAACACTGACTAAAGACCAGGTGTAAAAAGGATGGTTCCTACAGCGCAAGCTGTGGCCAGACAGTTCCAACTGACATTTTGTTGCACTCGCTTTCAAGAACATGAGTACTTCTGCAGCAGGCTGCAGAGTGCTCTGTAGTTGTACGAATGCACCCAAAGCCAACCCTGGGCTGTCATGGTGTGAGTGGTCCGCCCTGCAGAGTGCATTTGTATTTCAGTACGTGAGATTGCTCACGTGCACGTGCTAGTGCATTAGCACTTGAGCACGTAAGATCGCTCTTGTGCACGCGCATTTGCGTTTCAGCACAGCAAAGTGTTCAAAATCATCAAACGACTGATAGTTAAGCATCAGCATTCATGTATCCACGCAAAACCAATTGTGCATCGATGCGCGAACAAGATTACGTGCGCCTGGCTTGCTTGGTTTGACTAAAACATTACAACACCTCACAGGTTTGGGCGATAGACTCTATACCTAATCGCATGGAAATGGCTGCGTCGTTTGGTGCCATGACACTGAATCATACTAGCTGCGATGTTCAGAGTGCTCTGAAACAAGGCACTGAAGGACGGGGAGTTGATGTGGCTCTTGAGGTGGGTTGTTTATGAAAAAGGTTTATGTTCCGCATGGTCAGCGTGGCAAGAAGAATGTTGTTTGTGTGTGGGAGGTGTATTTTCAGCTTAGCAAGGAGGATGTTGTTTGTGTGGGAGGTGTATTTTCAGCTCAGCAAGGAGGATGTTGTTTGTGTGTGGGAGGTGTATTTTCGGCTTAGCAAGGAGGATGTTGTTTGTGTGTGGGAGGTGTATTTTCAGCTTAGCAAAGAGGATGCTATTTGTGTGTGGGAGGTGTATTTTCAGCTTAGCAAAGAGGATGGCTGCAACAATTAAGCTGTGATGAGCAGGCGCTGTATAACTGAGCACTGAAGGAAGACATGACTCTGTTCATTCGATTGGTTGGTTGGCAAGTTATTGGGAATATAAGGCTGGGAGGCTGTTGATCTGTGTGTGGTGCAACAAGGTCTGTTCTTACTCAAAATCAATTTGACAGCTATCGCAAGGCTATCACCAGTATGAAGGCATGAGTGGGGCCCTTGATCTCTACAAATGTGGCATGAGTATTGCTCTTGATATCTACAAGCAAGGAACAAGTAAGGCTCTCTTGATCTGTGTGTGGTGCAACGTGCTCGTTCTCACTCAAGCAGTCTGAACAGCTATCCCAACGCTACCACCAGAATGACGGCACAAATAAGGCGCTCTTTATCTTCTGTGGTGCAACGATGTTTGTTCCTACTTAAACAGTTTGAACAGCTATTGCAAGGCTGTCACCTTTATCACGGCACTGACAGATTTTTGAAGCCCTTAAACCCGGTACTTGGTTTGATGGCCAGCTGGTATTAAGCGAGCGCCATTTTGAAATGAAACTATAAACATGCTTGCGATTGTACCCATTAAGTAGTCCTTCACTCAAACATATAGATATACGCACACAGGCACACATACAGAAACACACACACATACCCATATACACATGCACACATCCACGCAAGCATATTTACGCACGCACGCACATGCACAACACACACACGCACACACACACGCACACGCACACGCACACACGCACACACACACACGCACAAAACACATGCACACAGTTGGTGGGAGCCTCGCCTGCTCTGAGGCTTGCTTTTGATGTGCTTCGACCAGGGGGCACTCTTTCAAGCATAGGTGCGATACTGACAAGCACGAGATATCCTAGAAGCCTAAAAGCAATGCAAATATGTCTGCTTACAGCTCTAAGTAGTCAATTGTATCGAAGTTTAAGCTAACAGTTAAGATGTGTATGGATTGATATAGGCTAGGACTTGTATGGATTATGGATTGATATAGGCTATAACTCGTATGGATTATGGATTGATATTGGCTAGGACTTGTATATATTATGGATTGGTCCAGGCTAGGACTCGAGGGGTAACAGTAAAAGTACTTGAAAATACAGTCTCCAAGGCAATGCTGGTAACTTTATTACACTAAGTATGACTAAAGACAGGAGTAGTTAGGTGCCAGCATTTCAAACCCCTCACTTCCACTTCCACCATAAATTCTTGTGAAATTTTGCAGAGGCAGTGCGAGCAGGTTCCACCTCAAGTTTGAAATAAGCCACACATAAACAGAGTGTTTGAACAAGCAATTCTATTCCGGCTCGGCTCCACCAATCGTAGGAGGGGGATTTACACTAGGCCAACCATCCAAGAGAGATACTGAACTGGCTAAAAGAGCCATCCTAGAAGAGAAACAAGAAAGTCAGCATCTGGGCCGTTGACACCCATACCTGCCAACAAAAACAGCAAGAGCATTGGCAGCGAGCCAAAAAGAGGAGAAAACTAATCTAAGCACTGACTAAAGATCAGGTGTAAAAAGATGGTTCCTACAGCGCAAGCTGTGGCAAGACAGTTCCCACTGACATTCCGTTGCACTCGCTTCCAAGAACGTGAGTACTTCTGCAGCAGGCTGCAGAGTACTCTGCAGGAATCTGAGTCCTGATCCCAGTGAGCTCAAAAGCTTGAGTTTCAGAAGCCTAATGCGCACCAGTAGTGGTGGATTGGCACTTTCTCAATCCCCCCAGTCTGTGATCTGGCACAGATCAATTTCTGTCAGCAGCTATGAAAAGAGCAGCTGCTTCCTGGGACCTGGCGAAGGATCTACTGCATTTTCTACGGTATACATCAAGCGCACATACTGATAACAGCAAAACCTGCACAGAGTATAAGCGCTTCAAAGTTGTACAGGAGTTGGCTCCCTCTGCATGTGCACTATTAATACTAAAGTAGCTCCTTATTTTTTATCGACGTGGGGAGTCTGAGTTCGTAGAATTTCCCCTTTTTTATGAGCATAGACATCAGCATCGAGTTAAATACCTACCTTGAACCCTTTTATTTATGACAAAACACAGGCGTCAAGTTATATACACAGGTCCCATCTATATCTTCCTGAATAAGGCAAGACATTAAATCATCTACACCAAAATATCTCCTATTTTTCTTAGGCATCGACTCAAAATCACTACACCCATCTCAGGCGGCCTTCGAAGTGTGTAGCTCAGGTGCCTTGCTCATGATCCACAGACGTAAACACGGCTGCCACATTGAAGTAGCTTGCTAAATTTATTCACAACCTGTGGGCATGAACACGAATGCCAAAGGATGTGGCTTTCACACCTTGATCACGAAGAAGGATGTGGCTTTCACACCTTGATCACACCTTGATCACTAAGAAGGATGTGGCTTTCACACCTTGATCACACCTTGATCACTAAGAAGGATGTGGCTTTCACACCTTGATCACAAAGAAGGCTTGAACGCAGACCCCACGTCCAAGGCATGCTGCTTAAATGCCTCGCTCACAATGCAAAGGCGTGAACGCAGACGCCACATACAAGGCATGCTGCTTGAATGCCTCACTCACAATGCATAGGTGCAAACACAGGTGGTGCATTCAGAGTGCATAGCTTGCATCACTGACAGTGCATAGCTTGCATAGACCACATATGCATAGACCACATATGCATAGACCACAAATGCATAGATAACATATGCATAGATCACATGCATAAATCACATGCATTGATCACAATGCATAGATCACATATGCATTGATCACATTGCATATCTTGCATCACTCACAATGCATTGATGCAAACACAGATATTGCACCACTCACGAATGACTCACAACGCATAGGTGTAAACACGGATGCCACATTCCCCTTCTCACCCCAAGAAGCCTACGGGAAGCAGCTGACTTTCAAGTGCGGACGCTGCCCAGCTAGAAGTTACATGGAGGTGTGTTGATGCTGTGTAATGATGCTGTGTGGCGATGCTGTGTGGCGATGCTGTGTGATGATGCTATGTGGTGATGCTGTGTGTTGATGCTGTGTGGTGATGCTGTGTGGCGATGCTGTGTGGTGATGCTGTGTGGCGATGCTGTGTGGTGATGCTGTGTGGTGATGCTGTGTGGCGATGCTGTGTGGCGATGCTGTGGTGATGCTGTGTGGCGATGCTGTGTGGTGATGCTGTGTGCTGATGCTGTGTGCTGATGCTGTGTGGCGATGCTGTGTGGAGATGCTGTGTGTTGATGCTGTGTGGTGATGCTGTGTGGCGATGCTGTGTGGTGATGCTGTGTGGCGATGCTGTGTGGTGATGCTGTGTGCTGATGCTGTGTGCTGATGCTGTGTGGTGATGCTGTGTGGTGATGCTGTGTGGCGATGCTGTGTGGTGATGCTGTGTGGAGATGCTGTGTGTTGATGCTGTGTGGAGATGCTGTGTGTTGATGCTGTGTGGTGATGATGTGTGGTGATGCTGTGTGGTGATACTGTGTGCTGATGCTGTGTGGTGATGCTGTGTGGTGATGCTGTGTGGTGATGCTGTGTGGTGATGCTGTGTGGCGATGCTATGTGGCGATGCTGTGTGGCGATGCTGTGTGTTGATGCTGTGTGGTGATGATGTGTGTTGATGCTGTGTGGTGATGCTGTGTGGCGATGCTGTGTGGAGATGCTGTGTGTTGATGCTGTGTGGTGATGATGTGTGTTGATGCTGTGTGGTGATACTGTATAGTGATACTTTGTCTGTGCTGTCTTTGCTGTATGTTAAGGGTTGTCCAAAACCAAACAGACCACACAAATCTACGGTGTGCTAGCGCACGCTGCCCTGCTAGAAGTTTCATGGAGGTGTGTTGATGCTGTGTGGTGATTATTTGTCTGTGCTGTCTTTCTTGTATGTTTAGGGTTGGCCAAAACCCAAAACCTTACAGACCGCATGTATTTATGGTGTGCTAGCGCACGCTGCCCTGCTAAGAAGTTTCTTGGAGGTGTGCTGATATCGTGGTCAAAATTCTGTCTGTACTGTCTTTGTTGTAGGTCTAGGCTCGTCCAAAAGTATAGCGACTTTTGCAAACAGGTATTTGTTTGCAATTTCTTAGTTGTGCAAAGCGTCAGGTCGCTTATTACGCTTTAGCGTACATAACGTACGAATTTGCCACGAATTTACGGTGTTCCGGTAAGTGCGATAATTTTAGCAGAGGAATTGTCATGTACATGGCATACGTGGTCATATACAGTGTGTGGTGTGCGTTTTTGTGTATACTCTTTTGGCTAACCCTGTTTATTGTGTCCAATGACAGGCAGGCCATGTGTACACGATTATAGGTAACCCTGGCATCCCTTTATTACATTATGCTACATCTATTCCTAATTTCTGTGTTATGATCTAATTATTACCTTGATATAAATCCCCCGCCTACAGCATCTCACGATGCAAATGAAAAAGAACCCTCTATATGCTGTGTCCAATCACAGGCAGGCCACGTCTATACGATTCTAGGTGACCCTGTATGCTGTGTCCAATTACAGGCAAAACATGTTTGCAGGGCTGGCCAGAACTGTGTATATACGCCGTATAATGACTGTATAGTTGAAGAAATCCCAGCAAGTAATACCGTACATGCACCGTATATTATGGCCAGCACTACATGTATGGTGTGGAACACACAGGCCTTTTGACTGTAAGCTCTCCAACTATATGTGTGTATAGGGTGTTTGTCGATGGCTGTGGCTAGCCCTGAAATCTTCAATCATAACAGGCTACACTGCTTTCCACGCTCATTTCCTTAGAACGGTGCCATACAAACATCTTTAAAGCGGTGCCACAAAGATCCACCATCAGAAGGGCGTAATGATGCAGTTGCCTGTGATCCAATTTGCTAAGAGGTGAAATTAAGGGCAGACTCATTGCAGCCTTCTTCATTCTAGATTATAGCCCAGCCATGCCACGTTCCTGATGCTTTTGCCCGTGCCTTTGAACAGAAAAATGTGCCACACTTAGGTTATTCCCCCTGTTGTACAATCCGTGACCATTGCACACAGAGACTCGTGCCCCTCTTTGCTTCCTGCTGATGTCGTTAGAACGTGTCCCTGATTGTTTTTGCTCATGCCTATGCACAGAAACCTTCACCCCACTTTTCCCCCTGTTGTAACAATTGCAACCAATGCACACAGACACTCATGCCCCTTTTAGCTTCCTGCTCCCCTGACCACCGACCACCTTACACACGAGTGATTACGCACAGGTATGGCTTTGTTGCAAGTTGCATATACACAAAATTGATCGCACACAGGTGAGATGTAGCACAATTTCGAGCCACTCTCTCCAGCACTGTTCACTTGATCCAGTGGCTGATCGGTTTTACAAATGTGCTGATCCCATTGCAGTAATGCTCTGTATATAAAGAGGCTCCTAATATTTCATTTATGTGGGGATAGATGTTTCACAGCCGGCGTAGCTTTGTTATTGTTTGCATCTTGTTGTCAGCATGAAAGAAATGACTATACAAAAGAGAAAAGGTTTTGTTGGCATAATTAACGCAGCCGGTATGGATAAGCAAGGACACAACGCAGGCATGCTCTAGCGTGCATGCAAATGTAACGATCAAATGAGATGCAACGATGAAATGCAACGATCAAATGAGATGCAACGATGAGATGCAACGATCATATGAGATGCAACGATGAGATGCAACGATCAAATGAGATGCAACGAAGAGATGCAACATTGAACACAGATGCAACGATGAGATGCAACAATGCGACGCAGATGCAACGATGAGTTGCAACGTTCATGCGCAGGATGCCACTGAGCGAGGGAGTGCAGGGCTACAAGCTGTTCAACGAAAGGGAAGCCATTAAAGTCGTGCTGACATGTGGAGACCAGCAGCGGAGCTGATACATTACTTGTGATTAAAAGTCCACATTGGTAGAGACCAGTGAGCATTGAGGAGAGACTCTGAATTAGTGCTGACATGTGGAGACCAGCAGCAGAGCTGATACATTACTTGTAAATAAAATTCCATGATGGTGGAGATCAGTGGGCATTGAGGAGAGGTTATCCACATGTGAAGATAAGCAGCGCAACAAATACCACACAGATGAGACGAGACATTGAATACAACCCCCACAAATATCTGAGCAATACTTCTGGTGGTGTGCAGGCTTCTGCCTCCCAACCACCTGATCCCCACTGAAACGCTTACCTTATTTTTATTCCCCAGGTGGTATGCTGTGTGTCTCTGCATCCATTGGGTAGTGCAGAACACAAAACAACTTCCTTTCCTAATCCATGCCGGTACTAGTAGTGTTTACGCCGCTTTTTGCTTTCTTGAAAACTCAGTAGGGTAAGGGTAAGGGTTACACAGCTATATCCGCCAGCGAGGGCAGTTGAGCTATAGCAAAAAAAAAGGCAGCTTCAAGAAGAGAAGGAGGCCAGACTGAACAAGACACCAGAAAAAGAGACAAGG
>Ga0307963_1002147_pt1 | contig 15480 bp, 20 predicted proteins | sample OrgLakmetagen594_FD_201829 | JGI IMG/M metagenome (GOLD analysis project Ga0307963, IMG submission 201829) | Saline water microbial communities from Organic Lake, Antarctica - #594 | ecosystem: Environmental > Aquatic > Non-marine Saline and Alkaline > Saline | place: Antarctica: Organic Lake...
CCTTTGTCAAAGCTTATACAGACAGAGGTGCGGTGCCAATACAGAGGTAGCTCTCAGTTTCTTACTGACTACAGAGGCAGCTCGGGAAGGCATGTTGCGTGCAAGATTGAACAAGGCGGTCAAAGCTTGATGGCAATACAACAGAGAGCAGCACTACCTGCTGCGTGAAAGGTAAAGAAAGGGACGGAACGGTGCAAAAAGCGCTCAAGAGCATGCATACTATGATAGCAAAGGGAAGAAGAGAGGAAAACGTACACAGGCAGTTATAATTACTCCCCACACCCATTCAGTCAAGGGAGATTGATTGGTGCTATTAGGAAACATCGTCATGTTTTTTTGTGGTGTGTTGGCCCTAGCCAAGCTCGGAGTGTCCCTCTGAATTTCATATTCACGGAAATAGTGTGACATAGATCCTAACATAGCCTGAGAGATTAAGTAAATGCTTGAACAAGCTAAGGCCAAATTGAACTACAATGCTTGATCCCAAAGGGGTTCTTCCTTAATTGGTGTGGGGAGTGATTGTGCTATCCAACTATTTCAACTTGCAACTATTTCCATTAATAAAAAAAACTAGGGCCAGACGTCAGACAAAAGGCCACAGTTGAAATGTGCGGTTGAAGCGGTTGAAATCAACCGCTCAGTTGATTTCAACCGCGCCAACCGCTATGCAACCGAGGCTGCAAGTTTGGAATTAAACTGGTTGTGATCCCTATTGTAGTTACATACAAATGAGCTAAAAAAATGCATCATCTCTTTGGGATGTCGAGAGGCTTCCTAAAATCATTGCAACCACCACAGTCCTATATGGCATCATGATGTAAGTGTCCTTGCTCTCCACTCACCCCAGATCATTTTATTAGTTGCATATGCTTGTGCTTGGGAAAGGTCGCTAAGTAGTCCTCTTCCACCATGCATTCCATCCCCCCTTATTTCGCCCCAGATCATTTTCAGTTTCACAAATTGCACGTGCCTGCCCCCTGTATAACCCCATATCATTTCCAATCGCACGCACCTGCATGCCCACCTATATTCTCCAAGGTCAACCAGCATTTTTATCTGCATCAGTGCACTGCCTATGCTCAGATCATAGATACGAAACAGTTTAACTTTACCCAACCCTTCCGGTAAATCATATCCACAAAAGGCAGTGGGCCTTTCAGTTGCATACACTGTCACATTCAAAGCATTCTTCTTCCTTTGCTACCTCCCTCCCTTGACCCGCTTCTTCCGGCGAATAATATCCAATTCAGTGGACACGGCCTTCCAGTTGCAAAACACTGCCACATTCAAAGCATTCATCTTCCCTTGCTCCCTCCCTCCCTTAACCCGCTTCTTGCAGCAAATAATATCCAATCCAGTGGGCACGGCCTTTCAGCTGCAAAACACTATCACATTCAAAGCATTCATCTTCCCTTGCTCCCTCCCTCCCTTTACCCGCTTCTTCCGGAAAATAATATCCAATCCAGTGGGCACGGCCTTTTAGTTGCAAAACACTGCCACATTCAAAGCATTCATCTTCCCTTGCTCCCTCCCTCCCTTTACCCGCTTTTTGCAGCAAATCACATCCATGAAAGCTGATGAGACTGGTATGGCATTTCACAGTAACTTCTTAAGCTTTTTCCAGCTTGGGGTTCGGCCAAAAGGTTAGGTTGCAATTCCAGTTTGTCGAAATTCGGCAGAACCTGACAAACTTTTAGGAATTTGTCGTTGTCTCTGTTGAAATTACAAGGGGACAGCAGCTCCCCCTTATTCTTTTCATTCCCACTGAAAGGTAAGGTAAGGTCACATCGCTATATATGCCTCTGGGGGCATCTGAGCGGAAGCTTGAAAAAAAGCCTGCAACCACACCTAGGTAGACAAAAGGGGAAACGCCTAAAAGAAACAAGAGAAAGAGATGGATTGAATGCAGCAAAAGTAACACGTTCAACGATTGTGACTCACGCCTACCTCATAATAATATTAACGTCTACATCATTGTGACGCACGTCTACATCATAATAATGTCTACGTCTACATCATTGTGACTCACATCTACCTCATAATAATGTCTACGTCCTCATCATTGTGACTCACGTCTACATTATAACGATATCAACGTCTGCATCATTGTGACTCACATCTACCTCATAATAATATCTACGTCTGCCATCATTGTGACTCACATCTACCTCATAATAATGTCTATGTCTACATCATTGTGACTCACGTCTACATTATAACGATATCTATGTCTACATCATTGTGACTCACGTTTACATCATAATAATATCTACGTCTGCATCACTGTAATTCAAGTCTACCTCATAAAAATATCAACGTCTACATCTTTGTGACGCACGTCTACATTATAATAATATCAACGTCTGCATCATTGTGACTCACGTCTACATCATAATAATATCAACGTCTGCATCATTGTGACTCACGTCTACATCATAATAATATCTATGTCTACATCATTGTGACTCACGTTTACATCATAATAATATCTACGTCTGCATCACTGTAATTCAAGTCTACCTCATAAAAATATCAACGTCTACATCATTGTGACTCACGTCTACATCATAATAATATCAACCTCTACATCATTATGACTCACGTCTACCTCATAATAAGATCTACGTCTGCATCATTGTGACTCACGTCTAATCATTCCCCTTCCCCTCCCCCCACCCGTTTCCCCACTTTTTCCAGGGAAAACACCCACAAAAGCTTGGCATGTTTCCAATTTATAACAAACCAGCCCCCTTCCCTCCCTTCTTTTACCCACCTCTTCCGGTAATTCATACCCACGGAATCCAGTGGGGCTGGCATGGCCATCCAGTTTCATCTTGGGGCCTGACTTCCCAAGCTCGTTGCGTTTGTCAATAAAGGGGGCCTTGCTTGGCTTCTCATCGTCAGCCTGTGTTGTTTGCATGTGGACATGTGCAAAAATAATTTGTGTGCATAACAAGTGTACACATCGCAGGCCCCTCTTTACTTCACTTACAAAAAGAGTGTGATAAGATGTGGCACTGCTCATGTTATTAGGAACTGCGCACACACCAGTGTACAAGGCACTTGGGGCCCTTTATATACCATGCATTTCTATTCCTCAGGCCGTTTATATACCTTGCACTCACACACACACACACACACGCACACACACATACACACACACAAGTACACACACACATGTACACACACATACACACACACACACACACAATGCAGCCCTGTTTTAAGCAGTGCACAGGAACTGTGTGTTAGCATGGGATCCTTACATCCACTGAACATAGAGCAATTCAAAATGCAAGGCCTAATTTGCGAGCATGTCGGCGTGCGTTTCTGTGGTACCCCTTTTGCAAGCATATTGCAGTGCGCGTACACGTGGCTTTTTTCACGTGTGCTTACCTTACCAGCGTGTAAACAGTGCCTCAAGCAATGTGTACTAACAATAAATACATGTGGCCTTTTTCACGTGTGCTTATTCTACCAGTGTCCTACTAGCAGCAGCAGCAGGCTACGACCGAATTACAAAATCTTAATTTTTATGGGAGGAGATTAAAAATCCTCTAAGATCATGATTTGAAGTGGGAATGGAATACCTTGGTCTTAGAGGTTTCAAAACGTGTTAAACTCACATTTCCGGGCATCCAACTCGCAGCTGGCAAACTTAAGCATCCCTCCCTTTGGCCAACTACATTGAAAAGGGAGAAACGGGGGATAAGTCAGCATTTTGAGGTTGGAATGTGTTATATGTAATAGACTGTTACTAAGCGTGTATTTAAAAAACTCCTGCCCAAAAGCACCATATGAGCCTGCAATAGCGATGAAGCGTACGTGCCTGAAATAGCATATGAGCCAGGAAAACCAAGGGCATGAGTACTGTGTAAACACGTGAATATTGTTTGGCTATGGATGGCTAAGGATGGCAAGACTTGAGTGACAACTGAAGTTACGTCTTGCCATGAAGTACAACACGCATACAATAAAAGGACAGGGTCTCTTACGGTAGTCTCTACAGTAAGCAGAGCACCTTCTTTACAGTAAGCAGAGCACCTTCTGATGAGCAGCAAGAGCTTTTGGAGTTTGCGTTCGTGGAGCCAAAACGAAAGAGATTGGTAAAGAAGCAGCGGCAAAAGTGCACTTGTTTGAATTTGAGTTGGAGCGAGGAAACAGACATTGCGGTTATAGGGTCTGACTGAGGGTCACTCATTGTTGCAAATTGCTTTGCTCAACAACGCTCAGATGCAAATTTGCTCAACAACGCTAAGATGCAAATTGCTCAACAACGCTAAGATGCAAATAGCTTTGCTCAACAACGCTAAAATGCAAATTGCTCAACAACGGACGCCTAAGATCTGGGAGGCTAAAGATCATTGAAGTGCCATATTTGGAGGGTGTGGTGATATAAAGAGAAAACCGCATGCACATCATGTCATGCAATGTAAGGATCATTTAAGTACTAATAGTTGAAGGGTGCGGTTTTAACAGGAGAAAGCTGTATCCAGAATAAAAACAATTTTTTACACTTCCTGCATTTTCTGCATGACATTACGTGATGCAATGCAAAGAGCATCGTCCTGGACATAAACGCCATTATGAGCTGAGTGTCCTTCACACGGGGGAGAAAGCAAGGCCCAACAGTCTGATGTAAATTGAGAATCTGCATCAAGTAAAGGACAGAAATGGCTTGTCGGATTCCCCTTTAAAAACGCTACGTTTGAAGGCAGCCACGTATTCTGGCATTGCACTTTCTGCTTACCTATGCACTGCTACCTACCACCTTACCCCCTTACTTGCTTACCTTATGCACTGCTACCTACCACACTTACCTAATGCAGCCACGTACTCTGGCATTGCATCTCCTGCTTACCTTTTGGTCTGAGTGCTAGCATCTTATCTATATCTCTGAGTGCTAGCATCTTATAGTATAGCATAGAGGCAAGAACACAAGAAAGCATAGCCGCCTCAAAAGGCTGCATCATAGTCCCTGATGCAGCATCGAAGGCGACTACGAACCCTGGCATTTGCACCTCCTGCTCACCAAACGATTGCATGCTTGTAGACGTAATGATTTGCACCTCCCGCTCACCAAACGATTGCATGCCTGTAGGCATAAATAATTGCACCTCCTGCATACCAAAGGGTTGCATGCTTGTAGGCATAACTATTTGCACCTCCTGCACACCTTGTCGTCTGATTGCAATGTAGGCTGCCCGTCGGGACTTCAACCGCTCAGGGTGAAAAAGCTGGAGCTTTCCTTCAGCTGTGTTTGCGGGCAAATTATTGCATGTTTGGCAGGCTTGATTGGTTGCATGTTTAAGACGCTCTGCACCACTAAATGACAAAGATCAGAATTGAAATCGGCGATGGTCTGAAGCTGGTGTTTTGTTCCTGTTGTGCAGCAGTACGTGCCAGATGAAACTTCTGAGAGTGCTCCATAGTGGATATCATTTCCATACTCTGTTTGGGCAATAGCCGGTAAAGAATCCCAGAGTCCCCTCTTGTAGCTCACCTTGAGAAGGAATCAAAATACGCAGGTAGAAATTATACTAAGCATGTAGAAATCAAACCACGCTGGTTTTGCTGCTAAAAAACACTCCGCATATCGATTAAGGAGAGGCAACCAATTTGGCACCGGGTGCTGTAAAACTCCTCCACCACTGAAAGAGAAAAAAACTACGCATGGAGTGAAAATCACTCCCCACATTGAATAAGGACAAGGAGCCACTTCGGCATCGGGTGCCATAAAAATCCTCCACCACTAGAAGAAAAAAAGTATCTATGAGGATCAGGAGGCTTGCAAGCTTTGCCTAAAAATGACTCCTGGTTAGGGCTGGCCAGAACAATGTAATTACACCGTATATACCCATGGTATATACCTATGAATGTATGGTTCTGGCCAACTCTACATATTGTACACCGTAAATGACTGTATACCTAGGGTTGGCCAGAACCGTATATATGCACCGTATATGACTGTAATTTTGGTGATTTCCCTGCCATAAATACCGTGTACACACCGCATATGTATAATTATATATACATTAGGTTATTTATACATATGGCCAGCCCTGTCCCTGGTTAATTTCAGCAACTTGCCGTCCCTCTCCCTTCCTGGTTAATTTGGAGTATCGACAGCCCGACAGCCAACTTCCTTGTTCAGCCCTGCTAGGAGGTCTTCAAGCATCTAATCAGTTCACTGTTCTAGAGGTATCAGAGGCAAAACATTTTACGTCCCCTTTTGCTTGGTCAAGAGCAGGGTTGGACTTAAAGGTTATAACTCTTAACTCGCAGCCCTTCTAAAGCAATGTGCCAACCCCAGATTACAAAGCGTGTCCTTACCAGACTGGCTGAGGGCCCATCCTTTGATCTGGAGGTGCTTAGTGTACTTGCAAAAGTCTGCGGACAATAGGGAGGTAGGCAAAGCTTGCATTATTCACTTCATGTACTTGTCATTGCTGCAAACACAAGAGGCATAGGCTCAAAAGACATGCCTGCACACATGCCCAACCTGGGGGGAGGCAGAGACTTGAAAAGCTTGCACGTTGAAAAAAAAAAAAGAAAAAACTACGCAGGACGTAAAAGCCACTCCCCACATCAATTAAGGAAAACGGGCCACTTTGGTACCGAGTACCGTGAAGCTCCTCCACTGTGGAAAGGAAAGGAATTATCAATGGGGATCAGGAGTGTTGCGGGCTTGGCCTGAAACCGGCTCCTGATGAGAGTTGATAACAATACTGGAAAGGGCACGTCTAGTATGGACAAGTTTAGCAGCAAAGTTCACAGAGTGCACATGGAGCTTGGAGGCAAGCTTGCACGTAGCACTCCATTCGTACATTTTGTCGGTTTCTTGATTCTTGTTAGAGGCCTTTGCAAATGATACAGACTCAAAACAAATCCACACATTTTGTCGAACGCACATACGCACACTTTCGCATTTGTTGTATACAAGAATCCAGCTCAGCTACCATGAATGCATAGATGTCTCTGAAGGACGCTCGCAAGGATGCTTGAGCACAAGCATTGCTTCAGAACACAGAACAAGGCATCGTGCATTCAAAAGTAATGCTGAATGTTTGCATGTTTGCACGTCCGTAGAGATATCTCTGCCGAAGTGCCTTGTATACACCTCGCGTGAATTTCCCCATCCTTTATCAGCCTATAGCAGTGAATGACTTTGACAATGCTTGGTGCCTTAATGGCTCCCTCAATCAAGCAAATTTTTGTGCATATCACGACTGTGTTCAACAACCACCCTTCCCCTATGCATTCATATACAACGACCTCACCTATCAAACGCTCCCTCACATTTTCAATGCTTCGGCAACCAGCCAGCTCGTCCTTTAATTCAATGCCTCTGTAAACACGCTGGTCCTGCATTTCTGCAGCCTCCTGCAAAGAAAGCAATTGCGGTGCGGCGCGCAGAACACCATTATGAATCATACTGCTTTGCAAAGGCTACGACAAGAGAAGGAAAGCAGCTGCCTTGTGAGGCAAGCATCTGCTGAAGAACAAGGGAGCAGCGCGACAGGCCTCTGAAGCTGCAGCAGTGCTTTAATGAAACAGGCCTTTATGAGATGTGTGATTCAAAGGCCTCTGAAGCTGCAGCAGTGCTTTAATGAGACAGGCTTTTATGAGATGTGTGATTCAAAGTTGTACTCATGTACAGCTTGTTACGGTATCTAACTAACCATCGTCCATACCAGACACACACTTTTCCAGTACTATGCATTATCAACTCTCACCAGGAGCCAGTTCCAGGTCAAGCCTGCAACCCTCCTGATCCCCATTGATCTTTTTCTATTCCTTTGTAATGGAGAAATTTTACAGTACCCAGTACCAAAGTGGCACATTTTCCTTTATCTATGTGGGGAGTGGTTTTCACTGCCCGTGTAGTTTTCTTTTTTCTTTTCAACCTGCATACAAATGCTAAGGGCAGTGGCGCATGCACAACGCTGACACGTGCATCGTCCAAGTTTTGTGTGCTCTATGTGCGGAATGCATGCACAGTCATGCACCTGCGTGTGAGATCGATTGCAATATGACGCGCGCACAGAGTGAACACGTGACACACACACACACACACACACACACACACACACACACACACACATGTCACAATACCATCGTCACATCCCCACCTCTTCTGGGTATTGGTAACCTTGGAAGCTGGGGGCAACTGGGGGTACGTTTGCTTTTGGTGGGACAACATTTGCGTCCTTTAAAGTTGCATCAGAGTATTCCAGCCCCAACACCTGCAAGCACCAACACACACTGTTACTGACACCATTACTGATACCTGCAAGCACAGACACACACACACACATACACACTCACACACACCATTACTGATACCTGCAAGCACCGGTACTATTATCTATTATAGACCCATCTTACTCTTTAGACCCTTTGAGAAAGGCCAACTACAAGCACAGAGACAAGTGCAGGCACATTCTGGACTGATTTTATATCTTCTGGATCAATCTGTGTTCGGGCCCCAGCTAAAATAAGCAAAGCAAATTAAATCTTGGTATGCATGACTTCAGCACTGAGTTTAGTGACCAAAGGCATTCCTTAATCACTTATGAAGTGATTGAGCATGGAGCACATCTCTCCTTGTTCGTTTTTGTCTGGCTGGGCCACATCATTCATCATGTTTTTCCCTTGCAGTTGCATCGAACAACCGCACTCACTCTTCGGAAGAAACCTGTCCTGATCTGCTGGTGCGCCTGGGTACCCGCTTGACACCCTGCACAGTTGTAAAGCAGTCTTACGTAATAAGTTACCCCCGAAAAGGAGCACGGAGGACGACCTTCATCTTAAAGACAATTAGTAGCCTTCACCACGCTCTCACAGCCAGGCTCCTGATGATTCTAATTACTATAGCACATTTGTAACTCCTTAGCTCCTTACAGCTACCAGGAGTCACAAGATTCTGCAAGGAAGATGAAAATTATAATTAAAACTCAGCATCGACCTACCCCTAGGTAATTATATATATAGCACACTGCTGTTTATGTGTGCTGTTTATGTGCGCTCCCACTCAAGCTGGAGTCTCAACTGACGAAGCATTTATCAGGTATGCAGCCTTTAGCAGTGCTAAGCAGTCAAGTCTTAGACTTGCAATAAACTCGTTAATCATGCACGGGAAAGGGAAGACCTGCAGGTTTTCGTTGCTTCCCGCCCAATAAAGACATCCCCCTCACCCTGCCCTGCAATGTTGTCAAATAGAGAGCTCGGAGCATGACACGCTCCTACGACTAGGCCAAGGCGAGTAGGGGTCCCTGCTGATGATGCCTGTGTTAATGCGCAATTGTCGTGCAAGGGGGACAAAAAAGAGTTCAGAGTCTGAACTTCAGACAGAAAAGAGGGCAGGAACAGGGAGGCATACAGGGCAGTGATGGATTGGAAGAGACAGCAAGCCCTCACCAGGGAACTGCGAGTAATGAGGCTAGACAGACGCATTCACTAAGAAGATGTATGCGATTTAAACTAATATAAGTAATGATTTAAACTATAATGGGATCTCGATCCATTTCTGTTTTGCTGGCAATTCGCAGGAGAGGTCATATTTCATTAATGTCCCCACGAATACCAAAACCGATGCGCATTGCAGCCGTGTAGTCTGGGGTGAAAATCATGCTCGGTACCCGGACTACTCTGCTCCGATTGGCATCGAACAGCAAAGCACCTGCTGCTGCGGTGACGGCGTGTCGGAGGAGAGGGCCCAGGGGCACTTCTTCTCGCCAAGTTGCAGCAATGGCTGTCCAACAACCACCCATGCAGGCACGCGCACGCAGACCGATCGTGCTGCTCGACGTCATGTGAGTGGTGCCTGGGACCTCTTCCTGTGATGTGTGAGCCCCGCTGTTGTCCTAGGAGGGACGATCGCTTCAGACGGGGGATTTGATGAGCACCTTGGGGGTGGGCACAGCTGCTGCATGTAATCGCCCCCTCCCTGACGCTACCACACACACGCGCACTAACACTACAGGGACACCATTTGCACCGATCCGTTCTTCCACGCCATGCCCGCGCACTTCGGTAAGCGTATAGCCCATGGATGAGTTCCCGTCCCTTTTTGGCCGCCCTTTTTGCAGTCCCATTGGTCGTTAATGCATGCATGCTGTGCTTTTGATGATGGCTACTTCATCAAAAGCGAGGACAACGCGATCAAGTGTCAGCCCTCGCTCTGTTGTGTGCTGCACTGTACTTCCCTTGTTTGCCTTGCTCTAGTACGTTTGCAAAGCCAAGAATGCTCTCTTTTCTTTCTCCCTCTCTCCCCTGTCTGGACAGGTATGACTTTCAAAGAGCTCCTCGCTGCCAAGCATCCTACGGCTTGGGTAGGTGCGTACATCAAGTTTGGCATTACAAAAGGCACAAACTAGTAGCAGCGCAGCAGAATAGACAAAGCCGGGTGTCTGCCTTCAATATTACCACTAAAGTCAGCTGCAGCCATAGGTTGTGCTGAATCATATGGAGATAAAAGTGCTGATGGAAGGAGAGAAAAGAGACAGGTCCACATTACCCAGCCGGGCATCCTGCTTGACTCCTCCCTTTCTGTGCAGGTTGACTTTGAATGCAACCGCATCAGCGAAGACCATCTGTGCGCCATCTTCTTCCAGGACGGGCGGCTTGTGGACAAAGATGCACTCAGGGCCATGATGGTGAGAACACCCAGCGTCCGTTGCTGTGTCATCCACTGCAAATGAGCAAAGCCGGTGTCAGTGAGAAAAGAGAATGTGTGAGAAAAGAAAATGTGTGAAGGAGCCACAGTAGTTTTATATGGCCAAGGAAGAAGGCTTAAGTAACATGGCACGGGTGGCCTAAGTTATCAGGGCGCTCAATGCATGCTTACATGCTTATGCCCCTAGGGGTCACACACTCACACTCTCTCTCTCTCTCTTTCTCTCTCTCTCCCCCTCTCTCCCTCTCTCCCTCTCTCTCCCTCTCCCCCTCTCTCTTACACACACTCTCACATACACACAAAGGCGGGCTAGACCGGAACCTGTGCTGCTATGGTGCACTTTTAAAGATGCCCATATGCATTCCTGTGCACAGAGAGCCTCAAGATAGCCTGCCATACCAATGCAGCACGCCCCCTCTCAACACACCTACACTCACACACGTCCTGTGTGTGCTGTGCCAGGCTGTGTACGTAAACTGCCTGCCTTTTACTCTTACGAGGAAGAAGCTCCAGTGGCTTTACCTTAGAAGAGGGGGCTGCGTACATCCTGTGTCAACTGGAATAACGTTCGGCCTATGATTGCCTGCTATTGTGTACACAAATAAATTGATTTAACAGCAAAACCTGCGCACAAAGGTTGCTCTGCAGGCACACTTGAGTTTTCTGCCCTATGTCATGCACACAAACATACACACACACTTGCGCACTGCAGCGCTCCACGTACCAATATTTGGATGGCATGGAGCAGCTGCTGGGGCGTCTATCTGCCAATGGCTATGAGGTAAACGCGTTTATGAGCCGCATGGGGTCATTCGTATACCCTTGTTGGGTGCTTTGCTCTCCGTCTATGCTCGTGATTTTGATGCGTATGAAGCTGCACAGTGTAAAATTACGGAAGTCATGCAAAATATCAGCTGGTAGTTCTGAGACACAGCTGGCAAGGGTTCGGGTTTAAGGGTTAGGGTTAGGGCATGATTGTTGGGGGGAATACGTAAATGCATGCAGAGGAGGTGATTCCAAAAAAAATCATCCACCTACCAATTTTAGCTTACTGTTGTGTACTGGCCTCGTACAGCAGAGCTTTCGATCGCTGGGGCACAACAAGGATGCTGCGCATGAGCTGTTTGGTGCAACCTGGGGGCTTGTTTGAAGCATATGCTTAGGGTTGGCCAGAACCGTATATATACACCGTATATGACCGTATATTTGGTGATTTCCCTGCCAAAAATACCGTATGTAAACCGTGTATATATGGTTCTGGCCAACCCTACATATGCCGGTTTGTTGGAGGGCACTCTGCTGATCATCGTCACATTCCAATCACAAGCCCACCCTCTGAAACCGCTGCTCAGGTGCATCCGCGTTCCAGCTACCTGCGCTGGTACCACATCGTTTCCATCGTCATTTTCAGGGGTGGCTCTACATCATCATCATCACATTCCGATCACGAGCCCACCTTCTGAAACCGCTGCTCAGGTGCACGCGCTGTCCAACTACCCCTGCTGGTACCATATCATCGAGGAGAAGCTGCAGCTGTCACGCTTTTTGTCGTGGACCTTCATCTCGTGTGCTGGGCCTATGGAGGTGTGTGGGGGGGTTTATGTGCGGGTGTGAGTGTGGGTGTGGGTGTGAGTGGGCGGGTAGGGTCGTTGGTGTCCTTGTCTGTTTAGTATTTTGTATGTACCTGCACCAATCCTTGTTGCCTGCACTTTGATGTGCTTGCCTGGCCTACGTTCTAATTACATGCACTTAGCTGCTACATCTGCCTAATCACAAAAATATTGTAAATTATAGATTCTAATGATCTTCCAGAATCTCAAAAATACTAAATTAATCACACTGAAATGTAGCTCCCTGCACGGTGCTATGCTTTTTCTTCCTTCTTACTCTTTATCGCATGCCGCTACTGCTGCCTGTGCAATGGGGCTGATGATCGTCACACCTTTTGAGCGTGCTGCTGCCTGATCAAAGCACAGCCGCGCCAGCTGAAAAGACAGACTCTGCATGAACGCTTGGCTTCTGACCCATTGCTCGGTGGTACCTTGCCTATGCATGCATGCTTGCATCCCAGCACTTCTGTGTGGCACTCCCTCTATGGCTCAGACCTGCACCTGTGTTAAATTGCGACTCTCCTCAGACTTTGCTCCTGGGCGTGAATCCGTGACTGTTTTCTGAGTCTGCACCTGCATGTGATTTCGCACAGCTTGTTTGAAGCGGTTGGGATAATGATCGTCACACCTTTTGAGCGTGCTGCTGCCTGATCAAAGCACAGCCGCGCCAGCTGAAAAGACAGACTTTGCATGAACGCTTGGCTTCTGACCAACCCTGCAATCCCTGCCTATCGCCTTCACCATGTAGATCCATCCACCATGTAGATCCATTATTTTTGCTGAGTCTGTCCATAGATTACTGGGGGGGTTGCCTGACTCCAGTTCTTGCAGTCCATTAATTGCAGTACTGTGCATTGATGTTAGGGTGGGCCAGAACCGTATATATACACCTTATATGACCGTGTCTATGGTGAATTCCCTGCTAAAAATACCGTATGTAGACCGTATATACGTATAAATATATAATTCTGGCCCACCCTAATCGACGTGCATGGACCACGGGTCTTGGATGCCAGGTTCATTGACGCATGCGTAGGGTTGGCCATAACTGTATATCTGCACTGTATATGACTGTATGTATGGTGATTTCCCTGCTAAAAATACCGTATGTACACCGTACATACCTAAAAATGTATGATTCTGGCCAACCCTACGCATGCGTGCACCACTCCGCCCAAGGCAAGAGAAGAAAGAACAATTATGCAGGCAGTGAAGACCGCTCCCCTCATAAGGGATAAGGAGCCACTTGGGTACCGGGTACCAAAACATTTCTTCGCACATGGCGTATGTTTTATGTATGGTTTAGAGTGGCAGGTGGGGGAAACTCGCGGCATTTCAGGCCAATGTGTCTCCTTTTCCTAAATTGATTCAGGGAATGTTTTGCTGCCTGCGTAGTTTTTCTTTTCTTATCTTTAGAGTGGCAGGGTGGCAGTTCATAGGGGGGGCCTACACACTGCCATGCTTGTGTGTTGGATTGGCCAGGGCCTGTTCATATATGAGTGTGTAAACACGATGTGTGTATGTGTGGTTTACGGCGCATGGTATGTGTATTTATCAATGGCGGAGCGTATTTACAGTCACGCACTTCAGGTCAGCGTAACTTTTCCATTTTTACTGCCGTACACGGTCCTGGGCAACCCTTTGAGAGCTATCTGCGATTTGGGGCTGATGATTGTCACACCTTTTGAGCGTGCTGCTGCCTGATCAAAGCACAGCCGCGCCAGCTGAAAAGACAGACATGCATGAACGCTTGGCTTCTGACCCAAATCCCATGGCCTCTCTTGTTGCCTGTTGAATACGTGTTTTCATTGCTATCGCTGCCTTCTGTGTGAGAAACATATGTACGGTTAGCTAGATCCGTATATATACACCGTATATGACCGTATATTATTTGGTGATTTTCCTGCCAAAAAAAACGTATATACACCGTATATATATGGCTAACCTTAAACATATGACACGAGCCTACTGCTTGGGCCGCATGAAAAAAGGACAAGGCTCCGTGTACTCAGCGCTTGTATCCCCCTGGATGCTCTGATCCTAAATGTGAACAAGTGATCTAGTCCGCTGTGAAAGTAAGCATGACACCCTGCTCCCGTGCTATGTACCTGATTGTGAACAAGTGTTATAGTCCGCCATGGAATAAGTACGACGTTTTCCCCTCCCGCAGGGTTTTCGCAAGCCGGACCCACAGGCGTTTTCACGCGTGCTGGCACACTTGGACGTGTCCCCTGACCAGGTCATCTTTGTGGACGACCGGCAGTCCAACGTTGATGTGCGTGCGTCTGCGCACTTGCATGAACACTGTTGTGGATACACATTACCTTCTTACTAGGCATGGTGCACAGTAGCCCACGGTCAATCATTTTCCGCAGCTTGTAATGTATAAATAATTCACAGCTCTACCAAACGTATTTCAACACGCTGTTTTCATTGTCCTTTCTACGTGCAGGCTGGCTTAGCTGCCGGCATGCCTTCCTTACTGTTCAAGGGAGCTGCGGGTCTAAAGGAGGAGCTGAAGCAAAGGGGGGTTGAGCTGGGTAAATCTTGACGTTGTGGGGCCTCCGGCGTTTGTGGGTAATTGGAAAAGGACATGCTGGTAGCGATAGCTCATCCAGCGTGATTGAGGGAGCACCCAACAGAGCTCTCCTGCTTACGGTGAACCTGATCGTCTTTTTGTTAGTCCTTGATCGCTGGCGTGTCCAATGTTTAAACCTTTGTAATTCATTGTATCTGTGTTTTGCTCGTATAATAATAGCTTTTCTTATGAGTGCCGGCTGCCATCAAGCCTAGCCTGCAGCCCTCCTGACCTGATATTCCCTTTGCTCTTCTACAAAAAGATATAATGATAACTGTGTTCCTGTTGTCACTGCTGGTTGTATATATTTTTAATCGTAACCACTTGAGCCTGTACAAAGAACGACTGTAATTTGTCCGTGGCTACTTTTGTATTTATAAATGGTTTTGTGCATAATTTTTCTATTTTAATTTAAATTGCATGGTTATGATTACAATGAGGGGTGACCTTCAGCCAGCTTGTTTGGCTGATCGGCTGCTGACTGGTCTTGGCCAGCCACAAATAAATCCATAAGCTCAGAAAGAAAAAGAAAAAGTCTATTGTTCTGCTGAGAAAGGAAATCATGAACAAGTTGGTTGTTGACCTGTTGCAGCAAAAAGGGTTGGGCTGCTGAA
>Ga0307963_1002154_pt1 | contig 15455 bp, 9 predicted proteins | sample OrgLakmetagen594_FD_201829 | JGI IMG/M metagenome (GOLD analysis project Ga0307963, IMG submission 201829) | Saline water microbial communities from Organic Lake, Antarctica - #594 | ecosystem: Environmental > Aquatic > Non-marine Saline and Alkaline > Saline | place: Antarctica: Organic Lake...
AGAGAGAGAGAGAGAGAGAGAGAGAGAGAGAAAGAGAGAGAGAAAGAGAGAGAGAGAGAGAGAGAGAGAGAGAGAGAAAGAGAGAGAAAGGTTTAGATAGAACTAGATCGATCTATATCTAGAAAGAAAGGGTGTATGTACATACGTGGAGAAAGGACTAGAGAGGAAAAGTGTACGTAAGTACGTAGGGGAAGGGCTTACCTAAAATTATTGAGATCTTAAAGAGAGGAAGAACCTCCAAGGAGCTTGTGCTATTTAAAATATCCCCTTGGTTTCATTGAGGAAACCTACTCCTGCTCCATAAACGATAAGATTCTGTTTCAACCCTCCTGATCCCCAATGGTTTTTTTATGGTAGGGGAGTTTGGAAATACACTCGGTACCAAAGCAGCTCTTCTTCCTTAGATGATGTCGGGAGCGGAATTTCACTGCCCTGTGTCTTTCCGTTACACTGCCATGCCTCCTCTCTCCTCTTTCCCAGCATGAGGCAGAGTGACTCACCACCGTAGCTTGCCTCTATTTTGTGACAGCATGGGAACCACACTCCATCCAGCTAACGCAGCTCCTATGTCATCCAAGCCATTTTCGCTTTCTAGCTTTTGCCGCAGCCTCAGCATAAAGTCAGGAGGACCTGGCTCGTCAGCCTTCCACCTGCTGCTCTCGGCCGTTTCCTTGGTTGCTAAAACTTGCGGGACTCCTGCCGACAATGCTGCTCCAGTAACTTGGGACCTTTTCTTTACTGCATCAGCTATGTTGGGCATTGGTTCCGCTGCTGCTGTTGGTGCTGTTGCTGGCGTTGTTGCTGTTGCCGTTGCTGTTGCTGGCGCTGTTGCTGGCGCTGTTTCTGGCGCTGTTTCTGGCGCTGTTGCTGGCGCTGTTGCTGGCGCTGTTTCTGGCGCTGTTGCTGGCGCTGTTGCTGGCGCTGTTGCTGGCGCTGTTGCTGGCGCTGTTGCTGGAGCTGTTGCTGGCGCTGGTGCTGGAGCTGGTGCTGGAGCTGGAGCTGGTGCTAATCCTGGTGCTGGTGCTGGTGGTGGTGGTGGTGGTGCACCATGCTGTGGTTGGGCCGCAGCTGTGCTATTTGCACGATGGCTTATGTATGTGCCCTCATGCTTCTGCTGCTGCTGCTTCTGCTGCTGCTTGGGCTTGGGCTGCACTTGCTCTGGGCTGCTGCTCTTGGCAGCACTACGCTTCAAATAGTTACTCGTCCCTCTGGTGCGGTCAACCCTCCTGCCCACTCTTTCCCCCGTATTCCTGCTCTTGCTCCTCCTCCTGCTGCTACTATCACTCCAGCTCCTGCTTGCGCTCCTGCTCCTGCTCCTACCCCAGCTCTTCCTCCTGCTCCTGCTCCTGCTCTTGTTCCTGCTCCTGCTCCTGCTGCGCTCGCTCCTCCTATTTCTGCTCCTCCTCCTCCTGCTCCTGCTTTTGCTCCTGCTGCGCTCCCTGCGCCTCCTGCCCCTCCTTTCCCTGCTCCTACTCTGCTCATACGTTTCTTTATATTCCCTCATCCTCCTTTGCTCGTCCCTTCCCAACTCTCTGCTCCTGCTCCTTCTCACTTCCCTGAACCTCTGGTCCCCCCCCGCTCGAACACTTCCTACCTTGCTTTCCCTACCCCTCATCTCACTGCTTCTTTTTGGCTTCCCCCTGCTGAATTCTCTCCCTCCCTCTCTCGCTTTCCAAACCCTGTGAATTGCAACTTGCTCCCTCCTTTCCCCACTCCTGCTGCGCCCCCTTTTCCTTCTGCCCTCTCTGGACCTGCTGCCGTCCCCAGCTTGCCTTGCAGCCTGGAAGGTGCTATCTTTGCTCCAATTGCTGCAACCTGGCACAAATGATGTAAGAGGAATTTCGGTGTGTTCCCAGCCCAACTATGCCCAACCATGCCCAACGATTGGCAAGCCAATGCGTTTGCTTACCAATGGTGTGTATGACCTCCGATATGTACCTCAACAAAGTGGCAGCTATTAACAATGCCAGGCCGCCATTTTTAACGTACGGCACATTTGAAAGGAGGGTAGCATGGATGCATGGCACGTGGTAGTTTTGCAAGAACATACCTGAGTTGCTGCTGACCTTGATGCTCTTAGCAGCCTTGCTACCAGTGAGCCCGACATGTGGTGAAGAGGCTGTTATTGCTCCTGCGGTGGGGCAAAGGAATGCTGTAGAGATGGAAGGCTGCGTGGCTCCCTCGGGGGTTGTTGATGCTGTTGCAGGCGCTGGTGATTCAAAAGTTAATTTTGGTGGCAGTTGTGGCAGCAAGGCTGACGTTGTTTGTGGTGGCTGCTGACAAGCAGCAGCAGGTAGTGCAGAAGGCAGCTGGTCGGAAGGTGCCGGGAGGTGAGGGGGTGAGGGTGCTGAGGATTGCTGCAGACCAGCAGGAGGATGTGCCTCCCTCTGGAATGGTACAAGTACAGCTCCTAGGCTAGATGGAAGTGGCACAGGAACTGCTGGTGGCTGGGGTGGTCCTGTTGGAGGCTGAGGCGATCCTGATGGTGGCTGGGGCGGTCCTGTCGGTGGCTGGGGTGGTCCTGTTGGAGGCTGAAGCGATTCTGATGGTGGCTGGGGCCGTCCTGTCAGTGGCTGCGGCGGTCCTGTTGGTGGCTGCGGCGGTCCTGATGGTGGCTGGGACGGTCCTGTTGGTGGCTGAGGCGGTCCTATTGCTGGCTGCGGCGGTCCTGTTGCTGGCTGGAATGGTCCTGTTGCTGGCTGGGACGGTCCTGTTGGTGGCTGGGGTGTTGGTGTCATCATCGCACAAGGCATTGGAAACGCCGCAAGCCCCAAAGGCTGACCTGCATTGCTCCAGCCCCAAGCCTGCTGCTGCATTAGCCGCAACTGATCTCCATTAGGCCCTTCGTGCTGCAAACAGATCAGTAAAAATTAGGCATGCTTGAACACAAACTTAGAAAACATGTTCGCCATACAACGTGGTTTGGGAGTTTACAGTGTGCAAGGCAGGTAACAAGATATAACGAGGCAGTCATGACCAGCTCAGAACTTCTGTTGGGCTTACTTACACAGGTATTACGGTTGAGATTTATCTCACGTGCACATATTAAAATGTTAGCAGATGTTGCTTTTCCTTTGGTCTGGTATATTTCCTGGAATCCTCCTTTTCAGAACTGTAAACTTGGTCCAAACTAGCTCCTGATTAGCGTTATATAGATTAAAATACCAGAGGGGGTCATCCGAGAAAGTGGCTGGGGATGTGATTTTTTGCACTCAGGCACCAGCCATCCACTGCCAATTAATATGATTGGGACCATTTTTGCTTTAACTGAAAGCAGGCAGTTTCTTATATACACACACGCACACGCACATACACACACACTTACACTTACACACACACGCACACATATACACACACGCAGCACACACACTCACACAAAAAAAAACATCGTTTCACTCCAATTCTTTTCCAATGATGCATATACTAATGACTCCATAACACCTAGCATCATGTGATTTGGTAAGGTGGGTGGCCTGCTGTGGAGATTTTGTGGTGAAAAGTAGGGTTCACGCCGCGGGCTATCAGACATGCAGCACCCCACCACTGGCAGTTTTCAAGCTAAGGTGTTATCAAAAGGGCTACCTCTGGGTGCTAAGCTTAGACAGGCCAGCTTTGGTGCCCATACTCTGGTAACATTTTTTATAAAGTACCCCCGTTTGGGGCCTCAGATGACCCCCTCTGATAAAATACTAGCTATTAACGATGTGCTGTAACAGCTCCCAAGAAAACTCTCTTTTGTGCTCCCTAACAACGAGGCTGTCTAGCACAAACCAGCTGTTGTGTGGTAAACAGGCTGGCGTGCAAGCTTTCAACGGTCTTGAAGGCACGCTTTGCTGTGGGCTCTTCCCCCATATAAACATATTGGGGGAACTCACCTTTAGCAGTACTATTGAGTTTAATAGCCACCTCACAATGTATGCTCATATTACACACATGTAAGCCCACAATGCATGTATGTGTGTAAAGACAGATATGACCTCAGAAATGCAGCTTACACCAGCGCAAGCACCTCTTACCAGGAACCTGCATTGTCCAAGGGCATAGCGACTGCAGAAGTTCCTCTGGTGGTGCCAGCAGTGCGGAGTAGCCTGACCGCTAGCCACCTGGCAACATGGCACAGATAAGCATCGTCCCAGGAGTTTGCAACTACTTTGTGCCGAGAAAACGAAAGCCCCTCTTTCCTTAGACAGGTTGGAACTACTCGGTGGGTTTGCGATGCGGCTAGCTACCTACTCGGTCCACGTTTATTTGGCCTGCCTACCTGCGTCGCCATTACGGATAGGTTGGACACAGACAACATCGCAGCCCGCTGCTTCCCACTAGGTCCATCATGCTGGATTTGGAATTTGAGTGGAAACAAGTAGGGTGTGATCCAGGGCATATCACAAAAAATGGGGCGGAGCCTGCGCTGCAACCTGCATTGAAGTTGTACCTAATGTAGTTAGAGTGATTCAGTCTCCCTCTGCACCCCACTGCTCCTGTTCAACCTGAGATGGCAGCCTGGTCTTTGCAATGAAGAGCGGCATATGAGTTCGACAATTCAGGGGGGGCCGCGCCCCCCCTGCACCCCCCCTCTTGCGTTTGCACAGTCCCTGTCATACCATTCCGTGTCTGGAGCTGTTTGCTTGCCAATGGTGTGTAAGACCTCCTATATATACCTCAACAGCTGTGTGCTCACGGGTGAGCGAGCATTTCAGGGGGGCTGCAATCCTTCTGAACTGATCCTCTGAACGCCTAAGCTCCATACGGTTGTTCAAAGCCACCAACTTTGGCCGGGCTGCTGCTTCCTGTGCCTGCTGAGTGGGATTGCCAGGCTGAGACTGTTGCTCCAAGTGCTGTGCCAAGTGCTGGACGCGTTAGCGTGTTGGGATCGGTCGGCCATCTACCACACTCAACAACACCACTGAGAAGAAGGGCTAAGAATAAGACATTCTAAATATATGAAGAATACACCCAATTGTATCCCGGGGGAACAGTGACACGCAACCTCTTCGGGGTCGCACGTGGAGGGGGGTTTGACCTGGGTGTTCCGGAATCAGCGCAAAATTAGCTTCAGTTTCATACAAATATTACACTCTGAGGTGGCCTGGGAGGCTCAAAGCTCTATTCTTTAAGTCAAACTTGACATGAACATAAGGGGACTACGCCCCAGGGGGCTCCGCCCCAAAAACTTGACATGAACATAAGGGGACTACGCCCCAGGGGGCTCCGCCCCAAAAACAAGAAATTGGCGTCAGGTTTGGAAGGCAAATAGTTGTCAGTTTGATCACTTTTGCATAGAAACACCTTGAATAAAATACCATTGAAGTTGCATTCCTTAGATCAGTCGTGAATTGTAAGTGTTGAGCAAAACAAAAAAGACGGCGGAAGGGGTAATTCAGAAGATGGGAGACAGCAGCGCATTTGCGCCAAACAAAATTGCTGGTGAATTTAATAGCAAGTGCATCTTGTTTTAGTGCTGGAGACTGCTGGTGCTTAACAGTACCCTACTCTCCCGACTTTTTGCGCTTGGTAATATCTGTGCAGCAACGTTAGCAAAAGGACGTATTGTATCTATACAGAGGCGCAGTCACCGTTGGTCGCGCTGCGTGCAAATGTGCAAGCGTCAAACCTAGAAGTGTGCTTCTTAGAATGAAACGTGATCGTATACTGATTAATAATGTGAGCATACTAGTTAGCCAGAAAAGCTTTGTACCAACATCAAAGTATGCCCTGATGAGGTCGGTGAGCTTCGCTAAAGCAACGACCAACAGCGCGTCAAGACACTTACAAGGAACTTGCATTGTCCCAGAGTGTGTTGGAAGCAGGAGTTGATCGAGTGTCGGGGACAAGGTATGTCGATTGAGAGCTTAGGAGGCGGCTGTAGAGGCGGCACTGAGGGCTGCTGGTCCAAGGGCTGGGGCTGAGAAGGTGTGATGTACGATGTATTTAGGTTTGATGAACGATGTATGTAGGTAGGAGCATGCCATTGGCTAGTGATATAGGACATGCGTATAGGATTGCTGCACTGTCTTTGCCCCGTTTCTCATAACTTTGGCGAGGCTGATTTGTGTAAAAAGGCAAAGCTGTCAAAGATGCTTTCCACACACTTGCATGGATGGCCTGCTTGTACCTTCGCCCCTTGATTTGTGGAGGAGGCTAAAGGCTGCCCCTCAAGATGTGCTCCGTGATTTACGGACATGTCTGCAGAGGTAGGTAGGAAGACAAACATGTAGGTTTGCAAGGAAGGAAAAGGGGCTTTAGGTTGATACCAAAAACCGGTGAAGTGGAAGCTGCTGACTTTGCGAGCTGTTGTTTATAAACAAATACTTTTATTTGTCTAATAAGAAATACCAAAGAGGACGAAGGACAGAAATTGATGAAGAAGATGTAAATCAAAAATTGCAGACTGATGTGAAGAGGCACCACCAGGAGAGCCGTTTCAGTGAGCTGTGCCATATAACACAGGTGGTTTATCTTTCTACACCACCTTAACAACATAGGTGGAGAAAATAAAGCTACCAAACAAACAACTCAAAAGACACCAAACCCAATCAGACTCCTAATTTCACGCAAGGTGAGCATGGTACCAAGTAGGTGGTGCGCGCTTACTATGGTCGCAGGGCTAGGCGGAGGAAAATGCTATGCATGCACGTAAGTAATTTGTTATAGCGGAGGACTTATGCACTGCCGACAAGCTGGCGCGTCAGCTTGTCGGCAGTGCATAAGTCCTCCGCGATAACATAATTTGACCATCTCATAGCACACACACACACACACACTAAAAAATCAACCAATGCCGTTTACGTGCGTGTGTGTATGTTCCTGAAACAGCTTTCATTGAACATAGGTAAACGGAAGATGGCACGTCCTTTTAAAACGTACCAGCGCGGTCCGAGGTAGAACGCCCAAGAAGTTGCATGAGAAAAAGAAAAAAACATTCATGCATACTTAGTAGCAACGTGTTTTGCCCACCGTGAGAGAATTTGCAGGAATTCCCCTTCCAGCATGTTCCAATCATGAAATAGCGGCATTTCCCTTGCCACGGGTTGTGGACATGCTGCTGCTGCTCCTGCTGCTGCTCCTGCTGCTGTCCTTTCCCGTCAGGTGGCAGTTGGATGTGAGGCATTTCTGCTGCACTTCCCTTGCATTTCTGCTGCACTTCCCTTGCATCCTGTGATGAAGAACCTAGGCTGTATGTCTATCAAGCTTTAATTGCAACAAGTGTTTCGTGTGTGTGTGGACATAGAACCGCCTCCCCTTGTTAATAAGCCCGTATTAATGAGCCACAAACACAGGTAACAGGGCAACATCAGAAATTGGGAATCCTAAATCCTATAGACCAGGGCTACAAACTTCAACCTGTCACGCATTCAACCTTAGTAAGGTTCAACGAGTTTGGTGATTTATATATAAAACACTAAACTCCGTGAGTGTAGACCAGGGCTACAAACTTCAAGTGTAGAATTGGTGAAAAGAAGCAAAATGAGCATAAATGATCAGACCCCGCACACACATTCCTGGGGTCCAACAATGGGGGAGGAAATGAATCATATGTCATTTATGATGCACCCCTGGCTTCCATCACCGCCTGTACAGAACATTGAATCACACTGCCGCTGCAAATTGATAAAACAAGTAAAACATCACGTACCTTTCCTTCTGGCTGCTGCGGCCCTGCCTGCTCTTTTTTGAACATTGACGGGTTGGACTTCAGTGAAATCAGTGGTACCTTTCGGCACGACTGCACACTGACAGGGCCAGCTGCATTAATTGTACCTGCAGCTGCTGGTTCTACTGCTGTTGATGCTGCAGGCGCAGCAACTGGTGCTGCCGCTCTTAATGCTGCCGGCGGTGTACTCTTACGTAGCACACCTGCTTCTGCTGTTGGCAGTGGTGGTGGCGCTGCTCCTCCTGCCGCAACTGCCAGCAGCTCGGCCCCTACTTCCACAGCTCTGTCAAAACGATTCTTGCTGAAGCTGGGCAGGGTGTTGATATAAGCCTCAACCTCGCTGGGCAGGCCCTTTTGGAGTTGCACCTGAAAGGTTCGGGCCATGCTGTTATGCGAGCTCACGGAGTTTGGAGGGTGCTCGAAGGACATATGGCAATAAAAGCCAGCATACCTGCACGCAAGATAAGGCCATGGAGCTTGAAACACATCGCTTTGATCACCTATGTGAAGGAGCAGGCTCAGAGGCAAGGGGCCTTATGGATCAGTGCATTAACGTGTGCAATATATTGAAACACAAGGAAGATGAAGAGGCACACAGAACAGATACTAACATGGCTACCTGCATGGAAATGTAGGTAGCCACATACTGACACAACAATGAACTCATACAGACTTACGTCTTGTGCACCACCTCTTGCACTTCCTGCCGCGTCACGGGCATGAAGCACTTGCTGTGGCACCAGTGTATGTATTCAATGAGAACATCGTTGATCACAGCAACTCCCAGCTCTGATGTCTTTCTTGGGTCCAGCTGCTGCAAGCTGGCCACCTCACCTCCCAGCAGATGCAGCTGGCACTGCGCGTGGGCGTGAAGGGCACATAGCCAAAGCAAAGTTCACACTCGTCAAAAAGAGAGTGTAAGTAAGATGGAGCTTATTACAGCAAAGCAGAAAAAGACAGACGCAGCATGGGTATGCAGCAGAGCTTTCTTTAATTTGTGCTGTTAATTTGTCACCTGCCCGTTGCGAAACTGTGCGCTGACCACCCTGCGCAGTTTTGGTGTGCTTCCTTCCTGCTGCTGCACCAGCACCAGCACTCCTTCCAGCAGCTGTGAGGCCACGGGCGGCAGGACGGCAACCTCCCTGCTTATCTGTTGCTGCACCTGCACCAACTGATGGACCTGCTCCCGAGACACGTGGGTCATTGGCAGCAATCGAGGCCCTGACTCCAGATAAACTTGAGGCTGCATTGTCGAGGCCATCGCTGAAGAGCCACGAAAGATTCCACAAAAGGAGCACCCAGAGCTCCTGTATTAAAAAGAAATCCAAGGGAGTCACGGTGAAGACACAAAAGAGGTTACGGGGAGGAGAAGTAAATAAACAGGGCCTCTCTTAAAAAGGGAAAGATGTGTAGCAGGTGGTGGTAGTGTGTGCGTGTGCGTGTGCGTGTGCGTGTGCGTGTGTGTGTGTGTGTGTGTGTGTGTGTGTGTGTGCGTGCGCGTGCGCGTGCGCGTGTGCGTGTGCGTTTGCGTGTGTGTGTGTGTGTTTGTGTGTGTGTGCGTGTGTGTGTGTGTGTGCGTGTGTGTGTGCGTGTGTGTGTGTGTGTGTGTGTTGAGCGCAAATGCACGGACAAGCCATTCACTTACAATCAGGACTCAGGCCAGCTTCTCCTGGTCCCAGCGGAGAACTCAGATCTGCCCCTGTCAAAAAACAAATTTTTCTCTTTTATTTTACAAGACTCAGCTAGCAGGCTGGTGTGTGTTCGTTTCCTGCACTTGCACCTTGTTCTGCATGATTGCATCTCTTGTTTTGTCTCAGCAGCTGGACGGTCTGTAATGAGGGGCTGCGAAAGCACACACACTGTAAGTTTTAGGGGTCAAAGGGCAGAGGTGCTGTCCCCCACAGCCCACCCAGCAACCCACCCAGTGTGCAAAAGAGCAGCAGCAGAAAGTAGGGGGCTGTAAGCACAGCCGGGAAGGTCACGTAGGAAGGCAGACTGAAGGCAAGCTGAAGGTGCTATGAAGGCAAGCTGAAGTCTGATTGAAGGCAAGCTGAAGGCATGCTGAAGGTGATCTGACAAAGAAGGCAACACAGCTTCAGGCGGCCGAAGGTTCTTAAGTGAAGGCACCTACACCGTGTCTTCCTTCAGTGCCTTCATGGTGGGGGCACAGCTTCTGAAATCATGGTGGGGGCACAACTCTCAGTCAAAGTGCTCATGAATTTGTTCAGTCCAGACGCCCCAAATGAAACCCAACAAACATGTATCAAACTAGGAATGCCAATAATGCAGGAGGAGTTGCCCGTAATAACCTAGCAGATGGCGCGCTGCCAATCCATGCCCCCTGGCAACGAAACCAAGAGATATACAACTATACAACCAAACAAACGCGATTTACGTCTGATCGAAATTAAGTACTGTGCAGACGCTTCCAGAGGTGGACAACTCCCCCCAAATTGGGGATGTTTTTCAAATGTTCCCTGCATATGGGCCCCCAAATGAGGTAGCTTCAAACTAGGCATCAAAATGTTCACTTCTGCTGTCCAAAGCACTTTTGCTTGAGGCTGCCTAATTTGGGGGCACATGCCTGGTAAGCACCGCGGCGTGCACCCCACTTTTACCACAAATCCTTCCTACCAGATCACCCACTGCACCAATCTTTAATATCTTTGATGGTATATAATCCTTTTCAAAAAAACATCATTGCAACAAAAATGAAAGAAAACGGCTGAGTGGTTGGTGTTTTATGAGGATTTGAGCCATTTCCCCATGGGAATCACCACATTAGGGCTTAAATGCACCGTGGGTGCTTAATCCAGTCTGTCTCAGCACGCAAAGTGACCCACATAAAACTGGGCACATGCTCGAATGGCTCTCAATGCCAGCTACATTTTGGTACTAAAATGGTGTCGATTGGATGAAGTGGCTGTGAGTGGCTGCCTTCTCAATGCAAAAATGCACATTTTCAGGCATTTCCTCAGTTGACCCCCTCTGAGACACTTCCCCTACCCAACAAGCAGAAAGGGCACGAGAGACATAAGCTGCTAATGCCTCGCTCACTCAGACACCGCAAATCCCTCCACACCATCCTGCTAAGAGCAACAGGCACCATTTACAGCAACCACACAAGGAACTCACTCCAAATCTCGGAGTTAGCTGGTCTACATGCCACAGCGCTCATGAAAGAACTAAAGCCTACATGCAATCAGATCCGCAGCAAAAATCCCCATTGATTGAAAATTTTTCCTCTTTCTTTTCTTCAGACGAGATGTTGTGTGTCTCTGCATCCATTGGGTGTTCCAGAAAAAGCAACATCCTTCCCTAAACCATGCCAACAATATTTACACTATCTGTGTTCTTTTTCTTTTCTTTCAAAGGTTTGCTGGCTCTTCTGCTTGCAACTCTCCTCATCCTCTGCTTGTGGCAGTTGGCTAGGTGTGTCGTATTGCTCACTGGCATGTGTTGTCTCTTGTACTGCAGGTGGTCTGTTAAGATCGATCTGTCTTTTCCATATTTCTTCACAGTTGCCTGTGCCCTTGATTCGTTTTGGGGGTCAGTAGGTTGCATGTCGAAATGAACTTTGTCCCTGACATGTCTGCCTGGCGTAGAATAGCGACGACTGAATTAAATTTATCTTTTCAGTTTAGTAAAATAAATTGCCTATTCAAATAGCTAAGCAGTGACTTAAAGCAATGGCTGGGTCGCCAAAACCTCCTGGACTGTACATAACTTCTAAGTTTCCTATAATTTTGTCTGAGTTAATGTGCAGGCTGACAGAGGGAGCATGGCTTAGAGGATCTGTACCTGATCAAAGGTTCTGTAGATCTTTGTTTTGGCAGGTTCTGTAGATCTTTGTTTTAACAAACAGAACTGCACATTATTTGTTGCACGTACATTTGCTTCTACCGCTTTACATAACTAAGTTGATTATAGCCACCCCCCCCCCGAGCGAGTCTCATTAAGTTGCTTAATACTTATTTTGGCTGCGGGGGGCTTTAAGTTGGTGGCATGTAAATGATCCCGCCCTTAATCATGCTGGATGTGTTTCCACTACCAGCATAGCCCATGACATTGACACGCTGGTTTTGAGTCTTGTTTTCAAAGATAGAAGGCTTTTCGCCAAGCTCCGAAGTTCAACACAACTTTAACTCTATTTTACTGTCATTCACAGAGCTAAGCAAGCGGCAAAGAACATTGTCCTAAAGGACACAGGATGCGAGGCTGGTAGGGGAGGCTAGGGAAAAGGAAGGTCAAGGGGAAGAGTGAAGGCAACAGGAGGGGGGCAGTGAGCCAGCGGACGGAAAAACAAACCGAAACTGAGTGTCAGGTTGATGTGAAGATTTTGAAGAAGCACATGCTGTTTGAGAAACATGTAGATGAGCTAATTGTGTTCATGTAGGGCTTGCAAAATTCGGATGGGTGAGGTTTTTCTTCTAGTGCCAACGTTCAAGGAACTGCTCAGTTCAGTGTGTAGCACTTCATTCCAGTTCTTGGAGTGATGCAAAGTGATCTTGCTTGTTATCCTGGTTCCTCTTCGGTTTTTTTAATTTTTATTTTCGGCCCTCCTCACTTTTTTTTTTTTTAGACTGGCTGGGCAGTGGCGAGGACCCGCTCTTGAGCAGTTGTGATTAGTCCTTGCAAATAATTTACTGCCCTTCACGTTGCAAACAAAATGGAACTGGCTTTCTACAACCTATTTTTTCGCACATGCTTTTCTCTCCAGGTTATGGTTATTTGATCATTTCCAGTGATATTTTGACAACGCCATGTACTAATGACAGGTTGTTATTACTGTTTTGTTTTTTATTTTGAACAGGTGTTTTGCAGGTTAGGGAATTTGTTCTTAGGGTTAAGGGTTTAGGTTAGGGTTTAGGGTTTAGGGTTTAGTTAATTTTGTTCCTTAACCCTGGTGTTGGTGTGAAGAGGTTTTGGTCCCACCCCATGGCCACAAAGCTGGGTTGCGTAGTGCCTGTAGGACTCATGGGCAAGAGCTGACTGTGTGCGTGTGCATGCTTTGCAAGCAAACATCCTGAAAAAAAAGTGGAAGCCTTTCTCCAAGCTGAGCTACTCCTAAATATGGATCCCTCTTAGAATAAAATTATAGTTTGTGCAAATACATAGGCAGCGTGACTAATATGTTTGGAGCATCCATAATGGGTGTTGTTTGGGTTGAGAGTGCATATGCCTATATGAGGCTGAGTCCGGTCGCACTGATGTCATGCAGCATGATACAAATAGCACACACACAAAAAAAGCACAGCGAGTAGCTTATTATTTAGAAAGCGGTGTGCGTCCTTTAATTGGATTGGACCTGAACCTCTTGCACGTGTTTGCAAAGTTGTGATTTGTTCTTGTGGCCCTAGTAACTGTATTCCGGAGCGATGGAACCTGGACCTGCGCACTGCAAGGAAATAAAATGTAGGGAATAGTCAGGGCTGGAGGCTGGAGGCTCTTTTGGAGCGGTCTCCCTGCTTTTCTATGCAGGCTGTGTGAATGAGAAAGGAAGTGGGATGTAGAGTCCAGCAGCACTCTTGCTGCTGTGCTGCGTGCTTCAAAGTTGGTGAAACGTGTGCCAACAGATGGCAAATTGTAAAATGACTCTAAAAACAATCATTTTGCTGCTTCTCTGACAGAGTTTAGAACAAGGTGTACCTCTTGGCACGCAAGCATGCTTAAGTTTCCTTTTTTGCGCACTTCAGTAGTTTATTGTTACCTGTTAAAACAGCTGGAACTTACCTCCTAAGCCCATGGCCTGCAACTGCAGCCAGCGCATCGTTGGAATGTCGTACATTGCCAACTCCTCTGCCAACATGCCTCCAGGATGAAGTACTGGCCTGGCTGGTGCCTGAGGCGTGGCCTACCGTGCGGCCTGCACAAATGCATACACAAAGCAAAAGGGAAATTCTGATGTGAGCAACCTGCTGAACCACCTTCGTTCAGCATGATGCTGCTGAACGCAGATGGCGTTTGATAACCACGGTATCTCCATCTTGATCTGTCCAAACATGTTATGCGCAATATAAGTAGATTCCGCTTGCGTACGCATACTTTGAAAGTTGAGGCAGCAGCGTGGCTTGAAGATGGTTTTTGCGTATGTGACCAATGTCCTGGTGAAGATGAACATGTTCAGAACGAGGTGCATGCTCTTTTAATTTGCCAAGACCATCGAGTTTGTGAGCTGAGGAAACACTTTTCCTTTCTGTTTACACCTTTTTTTGAGGACTTTTCAGCAGCCCGACCCTTTTTACTGCAACAGGTCAACAACCAACTTGCTCATGATTTCCTTTCTCAGCAGAACAATAGATTTTTTCTTTTTCTTTCTGAGCTTATGGATTTATTTGTGGCTGGCCGAGACCAGTCAGCAGCCGATCAGCCAAACAACCTGGCTGAAGGTCACCCCCCATTGTAACCATCATTGTAACCATTGTAACCATTTTAACCATTGTAACCATTGTAACCATTGTAACCATTGTAACCATTGTAACCATCATTGTAACCATTGTAACCATTGTAACCATCATTGTAACCATTGTAACCATCAATGTAACCATTGTAACCATTGTAACCGTTGTAACCATTGAATGGGAAGAAGAGGGCCTGCTGATGGCACAGCACCTGCTGGAAAAGCGAGTCTATGTTTTCCTCTTCCTCCACGTGACAGACGTCTTGGGTGGGAGCTGCTATTATAAATAGAGTTGGCCAGAACCATATATATATATATATATATACGGTGTATATACGGTGTTTTTGGCAGGGATATCACCAAATATACGATCATATACGGTGTATATATACGGTTCTGGCCAACCCTAGGTACACGGTATTTTGGCAGGCAAATCCCGAAATATACGGTCATATACGGTGTATATACAGTGTTTTGGCAGGGAAATTACCAAATATACGGTGTATATATACGGTTCTGGCCAACCCTATATTTACGGTATTTTTGGCAGGGATATCATCAACTATACGGTCATATACGGTGTATATATACGGTTCTGGCCAACCCTATATATACGGTATTTTTGGCAGGGATATCATCAACTATACGATCATATACGGTGTATATATACGGTTCTGGCCAACCCTATATATACGGTATTTTTAGCCGGGAAACCACCAAATATACGGTCATATACGGTGTATATATACGGTTCTGGCCAACCCTAGGTATACACCATATATGACCGTAGTCTTGGTGATTTCCTTGCCAAAGATACCGTATACATACCGTAATTGTAATTGGTTCTGGCCAACCCTACACTTAACGCTTGATAGCAGGGCTGGCCTGAACCAGCTTTTTTGTTGCTGTGCGCACGCAGCTGTTTTTGTTTGTGTGTTTTTATTACAGTGTGCATGCAGCTACTGATTTTCGGTTGTTGCTGTAAGTATGCAGCTACTGATCTTCGTGCTGTGTGTATGCAGCTACTGACTTTCGGTTGTTGCTGTATGTATGCAGCTACTGATTTTCGGTTGTTGCTGTGTGTGTATGCAGCTATCAATTCTTGGTTGTTGCTGTGTGCACGCAGCTACTGGTTTTCGGTTGTTGCTGTGTGATGCAGCTATCAAACCTTGGTTGTTGCTGTGTGTTTATGCGGCTACTGATTTTCGGTTGTTGCTGTGTGCATGCAGCTACTGGTTTTCGGTTGTTGCTGTGTGTGTATGCAGCTATCAATTCTTGGTTGTTGCTGTGTGTGTATGCAGCTATCAATTCTTGGTTGTTGCTGTGTGTATGCAGCTACTGATTTTTGGCTGTTGCTGTGTGTATGCAGCTACTGATTTTCAGTTGTTGCTGTGAGTATGCAGC
>Ga0307963_1002157_pt1 | contig 15452 bp, 18 predicted proteins | sample OrgLakmetagen594_FD_201829 | JGI IMG/M metagenome (GOLD analysis project Ga0307963, IMG submission 201829) | Saline water microbial communities from Organic Lake, Antarctica - #594 | ecosystem: Environmental > Aquatic > Non-marine Saline and Alkaline > Saline | place: Antarctica: Organic Lake...
ACCAGGAGCAGCTGTAGCTGATTGGGGGGGTGGGGGAGGAGGAGGGGTTGGGCGAGCAGCAGCAGCAGCAGAGGCAGGCTGTTGCTGTGGCTGTGGCTGTGGTTGGCTGTGGCTGTGGCTGTGAGGTAGTTTTGGTAATCAATTGACAACATGTGAACTCTAAGAGGTACCATTAGAGGGGATCCTCGAGAGACCCTGTGACGTGTAAGGTTTCCGATTCTTATTGTTCGTTCAGTCATATTATCAAGGTGTAACCAACAATGAGGCCGAGAGGTCTGTCTGATTCATTGGTCCCAGTTCCGGGAAGGACCAGCAGTGTGGCAGCCACGCAAAGCTGAGTAGACTCAGAGTAGTAGACACACATACATGTGTGTAGAGAGCGCAAGGGCATGAGCCATGGAACTGGTAGAAGCATTAGGGACCACGCGATGCAAAGAACTCACTCCTCTGCTGGATGGTTTTTCCACCTTGGAGGCCTTTCTTGGTCCGAAGGCGCAACCAATTAGGGGGGGTATTAGTAGATGTGCTGAGTCTTATACTTTGCAGTGACCGTAATTTGATCTGACACATTTGTGGCTTTTTTATTGACCAAAAGTCAAGTTGTAATACCCTGTGTCTGTTTTGGCACTCCCCGGTCTGTGTGATTTGCACATTTCTGTTTTCAGCTTGGCCTTTTAATCAGAGAGTGCACGAAGCCTAGGTGTAATTGCCCCTCTTCTGCTGGGATTCTCATTGGTGTCTTTAGCCGCAAGCCAGAAAAGGTGTGTGTATGCATTGACGTCTGGAGCTGGAGGCTGAAAGTGCATGTCATGACCATCGTCATGTAAAGCAGAGTGTTTGGCAATTGCATCTGCACATTCATTTCCAGCGATGCCACTATGGGCTTTCACTTTATAGAAGCATATAGATTTTGGTGAAGCAGAAATTATAGATATAATTTGTTCTAGCAGATTTGTGTATATGGTCTCGTTGCATTTTCAGGGAAGAGTAGCTGTTTCCAAAATTTGGCTTAGAGAGCATGCACTGTCCGATGCAATCTGGGTATACTTATTGGTAAGTTAACGCCACTCCCCACATGAATGAAGGAAAAGGAGCCAACTTGGTACCAAGTACCGTAAAGCTCCTCCACCGCAAAAAGGAAAAGAAATATCAATGGGGATCGTTATTTTTTCATGTGCACCAGTTTATCCATTTATTTGATCATATCTGAAGGTGTTATCAAAGGTTTTGTTTTTCAACATACTCAGAAACTTACAAATTTATAAGTGCAGCTGTCGATCCTTTTGATTTATTTATTTGTTGGGACCTATAGGTTGAGCAGTCATGCCAGGCTGGAGGCCTTTGTAATCCAAACTAAACTCAATGGGGATCAAGAGGGTTGCAGGCTTGGCCTGAAACCAGCTCCTGATGAGAGTCGATGGCAGTACTGGAAAGGGCACGTCTGGTATGGACAAGTTTACAAGTTTGCATGGATGTAGGTAGCAGCGAACGTCTGGCTATGCAAAGTCTTCAAATTCCCGATACAGCTGAAACTATGATAATACCAAAGTGGCTCTTTCCACCCCGCTTCTCAGACAAAATAGGTTTACCTCCAACCGTCCAGATGCTGTACTGGTTGCTCCCATCTCCGTAAAGCAACAGACTAGCAAAGAAAGGGGGGTGGGTTCTTAGGAGTGGCAGGGGGCAAATGAGAAGGACTGGGAGCATCACCTCAGCAGCACCACCAGCCACTAGCATATCCACCTTCTTCAGATAGCACCAACCCAAAGGTCTTAGCAATCTTCAACGCGATGTTCACCTCATCGAGATCAAGTACCGCCTAAACCAGCTAAGCGCAGCACAGGAACAGCACAAAGGCTTCTGCTCCACCCTTCAAGGAGCCTCTGTTACCCTCCACACCTCTTTTTGGGAGTGGGTGGAACCATCCATCTGATTCCCATTCTTACATATGATTCCCCCTCTTTAATTTATTGCGGTGGGTTGGTCCTGGCAGACGCTTGATTGTTTACTGATCTTATTCAGTGCTGCAATGTCACAAACAGCGTTGTGCCTTTTTTCCCTTGCCAAGATTTATTTTGTAGGTGTTACAAGTCTGGTGCTACAACAACAATTTTAACAATTTTTACATGTTTCACATAGCAGCCTAGCAGTCACACGTTTTGACTGATGGCTTACTCTGTAAACTCTGTATATTTTGCCCACACACACTGGATCCTATACAGGAGCTGGACCCTGACGGCCACCGTTCTAAAGGAATATGAAACTTCATGTACATTCTGCCAATTACGCTGCCAAACTTTCCATACCAGATGCGTACTTTCCAGTACTACACCGTATCATCGACATTCCAGTACTAAACCGTATCATCGACTGTCATCAGGATCCGGCTTCAGGTCAAGCCTGCAACCCTCCTGATCCTGATTGAGCTTTTTGTTTTTTCTTTTGCTGGAGGATGATGGGGAGTGATTCCCACTGACTGAGCAGTATTTTAAACACAACCATGGGATTAAATGAAAAAGAAAAAGAAGAGAAAAAGAAAAAGCTACGCAGGCAGTGAAAGCCACTCCCAACATTAATTTAGGGAAAAGGAGCCACTTTGGTACCGATTACCGTAAAGCTCCTCCACCGCAAAACGGAAAGGAAAAATCAATGGGGATCAGGAGGGTTGCAGGCTTGGCCTGATACCGGCTCCTGATGAAAGTTGATAACAGTACTGGAAAGGGCACGCCTGGCATGGACAAATTAAGCAGCAAAGTTCACAGAGTGCACATGGAGCTTAGAGGCAAGCTTCTTAACTTTTTGAGAGTCAAGACCCAGTTTCTTGAAAGGCTTCAGAGTGTGAGTGTTGTAGATGGTGCCACCCACAACCAAAAGGGTGATGTGGAGAGTAACGGAAGCTCCTTGGAGAATGTTGCAGAGATCTTTGTGCTGTTCTTTTGCGGCATTCAGCTGGTTCTGAGGTTCGGTGTCTTCACAAAGATCATGCGGCATGCTAAATTATGCCTTTCGGTGATCATGTTCATTATTTGCGTGCGTTGACACCCAGAAAGGATGTGCAGAGCACTGTCTAGTTGAGGGCAGAGGGGCAGGTTTGACTTGTTGAGAGTTTGAACAATGCCGCAAAATATTTTGATTATAAAGGGTGCCTATTCTGTATTTCATAATGATGCATTTGGTCTTATAGGGGACATAGGATGATGTTAGGTAAGCATTGCTAGCTGGCTCCATTGGCAGCACCGTTCTTTATGAGGGTCTGGTAGTACGCATGGTAGTTCGCTTCAGTTTTGGCATCTCCCAGTTTATGGAGAAGATGCATGTGGGCTTGAAGGACGTCACGGTGGTTTGGTAGGTACCAAAGCCTACACAGAAATAGAAGGCCTTATGAGCTCAGGATCTGTGACACATGTGACTGGCACTCTGTTCAGGATGAGGAACACATTTTGCCACTAATTGTTCATACCAACTCACCCACTGCACCAATATGGGATATTTTTAATGGTGTATAGTTCTTGTTGGAAAAGAACATCATTGCACTGAAAATGCAAGAAAACTTATTAGTTCAGTGTGAAACACCTGAACTCAGGTTCTTGTAGTGTAGCATAAAGTAAGATGTCCTCACTTTCTGGTTTTCTCCGGTTTCTGCTTCCTTTCTCCATACTAATTATCCCTTGGAGAACACAACTCTCTCTTTAGCATACTTCACCCCCTCACCTCTTTTCTATATTTTAGTCCTTAGTTTTTTCCCGTTTCTCCAGTTTCTCCGAGCTGTTGTGTCCCCTTTGGTAATAATGACAGAGCCCTATGCATCTCACGATGCAAGCGAAATAGAACGGCTGAGTGGTTGGTGTTTTATGAGGATTTGAGTCATTCATCCATGGGAATTACCACAATAGGGTTTACATGCACCATATGTGCTTAATCCAGTCTATTTCAGCATGCAAAGCGACCCGCATATAACTGGGCACACGCTCGGGTAGCTCTCAATGCCAGCTACACTTTGGTACTAAAATGGTGTCGATTGGACGAAGTGGCTGTGAGTGGCTGCCTTCTGAATGCAAACATGTGCATTTTCAGGCATTTCCTCCGTTATCCCCCTCTGACATTTTTGCTGGACTGTCTGCATGAACGTCTTGTTAGCCTTCGCACACAGCACCGCCAGCTGGTCTTCCCACCTCAAAATGAAGATAGCCCGTTTGAGGACTCTTTTGAACCAACCAGGTATTTATGATGTGGCCTCTTTTGTAGCTGAGTGCCCAGCCCTTTTCCCTTGATTTTTTCCAGTGCCTTATATTGGTCAATATTGGTTTGGTTTCAGGCCTTTTCTAAGCTTCCGCTCAGATGTCCCCCTGAGGCATATATAGCGATGTAACCTTACCTTAAGCCATACTTGACTCTCCTCTTATTTGTTCTCCAAACTAGATCTTTTGTTTAAGTCTCTTTTCCTTGCTAGTCATAGACGCTTCCCCTTTTGATTAGCTAGGTGTGTGCGAAGGCCTTTTCCAAGCTTCCGCTCAGATGGTGCCCCCCAGACTCTTTGGGGTCGCGGGTTCGAATCCGCCTAATAGCGTGAGTACTTTGTTGTCCAAAAGCACCGAAAAACTATGCTCGAGGCGTATATAGCTGTGTAACCCTTACCCTTACCCTATGCTTGAGGTGTTATCGCCCCTGCGTATTTTTTCTTTTCTTTTCTTTCGATGTAAACTTACCTTACCTTTATCCTTCAGTGCTAGCGCCTGACTGCTCTGTCCATTAACTTAGGTTGAGCAGCCATCCCAGACTGAATGCTTTTGTAATCCAAATTAAATTAACTATCCCTTAATCATGTTGGGCAGTGAGGTGTCAGCATTACTAGCGTAGTCTCTTCTTTCTGTCCACTAGCTAAAGCCGCATGTGTACCTCCTCCCCCCATACCGCCGTCTTCTCTTGCTGTAATCTTTTATGGCTTCACATAAATCACTTGTTGAGAAATCAGGCCTGTGTGTGTGCATGTGTGTGTGCGTGTGTGTGTGTGTGTGTGTGCGCGCATGTTAAAGAAAAAGAAAGCAGGTGATGTATGTGCTACTAGTGTGTTTATGTTCTTTTGTGTCCATGAATGCGTGTATGTGCGTTCCTGTATGCGCATATTATCATATGCTTTATAACAGTGATTTACTATGCTTTGCAGTAGTTAGTAACTAGGCTATTTTTAGGGCTTGACTGCAATGGACGATCCTCTTTGGCCTGGAGGAGTGTGTAGCCTCGACTTTTGGCCAAAATGCATTTGTATTGAGCCAAAAAGCCCCAACCAGAGGGTTACAAAGCGCCACCATTATATGACCTTATTTACGTCAGTCTATTTATGTCATAAACAGTACATGCTGAAAACTAGGATTGGAGTCACCTTTTGACCCATTTGGCACCCCGTTTCCTGTTATCTAAGGGGAGTTTGATGGGAAACGGTTGAAGTTTGAGATCTCACCAACTACTCAGTCTATTTACCCATTTCTTTTGCAACGGTCTTCATCTGTGTTATAGAATTTACGAGACATTTACGAGACATCAAACATCAATCATCATTATGTGCGTTGGATTATCGGTAGTTAAGGCTTGGCAGCAAATCGAAGGTTGACGCCGCGGCCAATTAGAAACACATAGGGTTGGCCAGAACCATAAATACACGGTGTATATACGGTATTTTTGGCAGAGAAATCACCATATATACGGTGTATGTATACGGTTCTGGCCAACCCTAGAAACACACGACGTGACTGGTATAAAAAAGGTAAAAGCCTACGCTCGGACAGAATTGGCGTGCATAAAGGAATGACACAAACCCAGCCCTTAGACTAGATGAGTCCTTACAGTAAAACAGATTGGTATTATGTTCATGCTTAGCTTCTTTGGAATCCTTGGAGGGCTATACAACAGTGCTGAGCTTGACAAGTGCCATTTCCGGCACACATACCCAAATAACATATGAAACATGAAGTGTCTGCCCATTTTGGGCCTCAGGTAACCCTCTAGAAAACTTTGATGTATAAGCTGCCCTAAAAGCCTAGTGGTCTGTGGTCAGGGCAGTCGCTTCAGGGTCGCGGGTACGAATCCGCCTGTTGTAGGGTGAGTACTTCGCGGTCCGGAAGCTCTGTTTCCGTTTCCTTAATCCATGCTTGTGGTGTTGTTATCAACCCTCCTTGCGCATACTTATTTTAATAGGTAGGGTTGGCCAGAACCATATATATACAGTGTATCCACGGTATTTCCGACAGGGAAATCACAAGCGTACCGTCATGTACGGTGCATACATATATATATATATATACAGTTCTGGCCAACCCTATGCGTAGGTCACGATTCGGTGCATACCAAATGGTGCAATCGATATTTCTTGAACCCTACAAAAGGGTGAAGAACATATCTGTGTATATGTACTTGCATGGCTTGCATACCTGCCACATGCAAGGCTTGCATACCTGTCACATGCAAGGCTTGAATACCTGTCACATGCAAGGCTTGCATACCTGCCACATGCAAGGCTTGCATACTTGTCACATGCATGTGTGGCATTTAGGTCAAGTAGTTGAGCAGCATAACATTTGATGCACTGAGTTGTGTTTTTTTTAATCTGATACGCTACACACACATACAGATACACGCGCGCACACACACACACACACACACGCACATACACACACGCACACACACACACGCACACTCACACACTCGACAATTTGAACACCATTGTTGCCAGGATTGGGGAGTAATTAATGCAGTGGGCTAGCCTTGATAGAAAGATGTTGACTAACTATACACAACGCACCAGTGAGTACTGCTGAAGTAGAGTTCGCAGTACGCCAGCTCAAACAGAAGGAAGTTGCTCAGCCGTTTTTCCCCGCTCGTGCGCACTAACAAGTCAGGTGGGCCCACTTCTTTTAACACGGGGGAGGTTGCAAGGTGATCACGGAGCACGCTCACATCCACCTGCATTGCAGTAAGCAGGGTGGGGGATAAATCCTGCACTCATACCCTTATACTCTTATATTCAATGGGAATACTGTGTGAGGTGGCCGTGCAGCACGCTCACATGCACCTGCATGCAGTGAGCAGAATGGGGGAGAAATTTTGAACGTATACCATATACCCTTATAATTATAATTAATGGGAATATTGTGTGCGGTGGCCGTGCAGCATGCTCACATGCACTTGCAGCAGTAAGCACGGTGGGGGGGGTAATTTGCACTTATACATAATGAAAAAAAGAAATAGGGCACACTTAATATGAAAATGAAAATACTGAGAGACGACATCGCAGATGCTCAGATTCACGTGCTTAAGCAAGTTTATCTGCGTAGTCATCTGCTTATTTATCTGTAACCTCTGTTTAGTTATCCGCTTAAATATATGCTTAGGTATCTGTTTTATCTGCTCTAGCAGTCGCACTTTTTGACTGATGGCTTTATATGTAACCTCTGTAACATCTGCTTAGTTATCTGCTTAGTTACCTGTAACCTGTGTAACCTCTGTAAGCAGGTTTAGGGAAGAGAGGGGCTCACTTATGCGTATTTGCATTTGTATCCAGGGCGGGAGGGGCTGTGTAGCACGCTTCCAGTTAACAGCATGCAAACAAAACATGCGCATGCAGACAACACACAGATCCCAGACAACACACAGATCCCAGATAACACACAGATCCCAGATAAGTGGGGGGGGACCAATGCAAAACCTTGCATGCGCTGGATGAACAACTTATGCTTCCAAAACTTTTACGTGCTTTCCTTAGAACGTGCATGCTGGTGCACAACTCAGCTTCAAATTTGTATTTATCAACCTTCTGTTTACTTTATGCTGGCTCATCCAGAAATGCATAAAAGCCCAACATAAGTGGCTGCCGGTTACCCCCTTTGTAAATCTTTGCATGCGCTGTGTGAGCTATAATTGTGAGGTGGCCTCAGAGCATGTTTATTTTCATCTGCACACACTAGACGGATTGCAAACCAGCAGTAGGTTTAATCAGGAAAAACGCGAAAGCTAACAGTGAGGAGGGGGCCTGGCACCCAACATTGTTCTGGGTATTCTGAAAGATCCACAGAAGAAATTCATAGGGTTGGCCAGAACCATACATTTATAGGTATATACGGTATACATACGGTATTTTTAGCAGGGAAATCACCATACCTACGGCAATTTACGGTGCAGATATACGATTCTGGCCAATCCTAGAAACAAACCAAGCAGGCAGACTGACGCAGGCATGAAAAAACCACTCCTACGTCAATCAAGCAGAAAGAGCTACTTTTGGTACCGGGCACTGTCTCACTCCTCCACACACACACACACACACACACACACACACACACACACACACACACACACACACACACTCACACGCACACACACACGCACACACACACACACTCCTCCACCGCCAAAATACCATCCCCCGTGCATGCAATCACTGTGGTGTGTTGCAGTTGACTATCTGCAAAAAACTAGTAGCTATGGAGCATTTCCTATTCAGATGTAAAAAGGCAAAACAAAAAACCTTTCATTTCAAGCCCGTTTCAACAAGGGCCTGCATTTGAATCACAGAGATACGAAGATAGCTAAAAACGAGAAACAGCACAGACACGCACACACAAACACACACGCACACAAACGCACACACACACACACATACACACACGCACACACAGACCAGTCTGGTCCATTTGGTTACTTGCAGGTTGTTTCCAAGCCAGAGAGAGCTTGCTGGATAGCTGCGCACACACACACACAAACACACACACACACACACACAAAACACAGCCCCCCCCCACCCGACCAGTTTGGTCAATCTGGTTGCTTCCATTCCAGAGCTTGCTCGGTAGCTGATCAAAGGAGTAAAGTCATTACTGCTGGACACAGCAAATTACGGATCTGAAGCTGCGACTCTGAAGAGTCTGAATTTTGGACTATTCGGCTTTCAGGCTAGAGTCGCAGGTCTAGTTAATTCGCAGGTCTTCATCATTCGCAGGTCTATATTTATCTGCCTGGTAGCGTGAGTACATTGCTGCCTGACAGTGATGTCTGTTTTTCAGTAGACTTTTCATTCGTTTTTATTCCTTTGTCAGTTTCTATTACACCTGCAGCTGATAGGCTGGCAAAAGGTACGTTGTCAGAGGAAGACAAGACAGCGTTTTCGGTCAAAGCATACCTTTTCAGGGTCTATTAAGCCCGCGGCTGCCAGGCTGGCGATCCGTTTTGCAGCTGCTGCTAAATCTTGTTGACTAGAGTAGCTCAGGGCAATGGTCAACACCATGCTCGAATTTTTGCAGGTAGCTCGTTTAGTCCTGCACACATTGATGTAAAGCGGTCACCCCTTTTTTTAGGATTTAGCAACACGTGAGCGACCTCAACAGTCGAGTACACTGTACACAAAACACGTGAGCGACCTCAACAGTTGAGTACACTGTACACCAAACACGTGAGCGACCTCAACAGTTGAGTACCCTGTACACCAAACAGGTGTGGTATGACCTCAACAGTTGAGTACACTGTACACCAAACATGTGTGGTATGTCTTTGCACAAAATACATCTGTGCATATCGTAAATCTTTGCATACAGCAGCTCAGTATAATGGCTAGGGATCACCCATCTCTGGTAGGCTGCTTGCTCAATAATGTGCCATCTCTAATAGGCTGCTTGCTCAATAATGTGCCATCTCTGGTAGGCTGCTTGCCCAATAATGTGCCGGTGTTACTCCCTATGAGTGTTTTGCATGGCTATGAGTGTTTTGCATGACTCAGCGCAACAGTGTCCTTGCATATCATTAAGGTTGGCCAGAACCATACATATACAGTGTGCATACCATTTGTCCACGAACAGGTGGGATACCTTTCCATACAGCAGCTCAGTTTACTAAGATCACTCGTCTGTGGTAGGCTGCTTGCTCAATGTTGTTACTCCCTAAGCAACCTTAAGAGTCGTGTACACTGCACAGAAAGTGTATCGTTGCATAATAAAATCTTCGCATACACCTGTACAATGGCTAGGATCACTCATCTGTAGAGTTGGCCAGAACCGTATATATATGTACACCATTCATGACCGTATGTTTGGTGATTCCCCTGCCCAAAATAACGTATAAACACTATATATATGCACAGTTTAGGGGTATTGGCCCTACTTGCCCTGGGAGGGGGAAGGTAAGCATGGGGACGACCAGATATGTTTCTGGCAGACCTTAATATTAATTTGACCGAGCTTGTTCAATCAGCAGCTGTTTGCAAACATATGAGCTTGCACATCTGGGGACCTTTTTTTCGCATACCCTCTTATACAACCTCTTCATCACGCACCTTCTTTCCTGTCTTTGCACACATGTTTTAATAACCTCGCACCGCAAGACAAGTCCTTGCATAACACATTTCAAAATCCTCGCACTTTGAGGCCTTTCTTTGCAAACATCACCTTATGTTAACGCACCTTCAGGCCTGTCTTTGCACACGTGTTTTATAACCTCGCACCGCAATAACCTCATACCGTAAGACAAGTCCTTGCACACATTTCAAAATCCTCGCACTTTGAGGCCTTTCATTGCAAACATTACCTTATGTTAACGCACCTTGAGGCCTGTCCTGTCTTTGCACACGTGTTTTAGAACCTCGCACCGCAATAACCTCGTACCGTAAGACAAGTCTTTGCACACATTTCAAAATCCTCGCACTTTGAGGCCTTTCTTTGCAAACATCACCTTATGTTAACGCACCTTGAGGCCTGTCTTTGCACACATGTTCTATAACCTCGCACCGCAATAACCTCGTACCGCAAGACAAGTCCTTGCATAACACATTTCAAAATCCTCGCACGTTGAGGCCTTTTTTTGCAAACATCACTTTATGTAAACGCACTTTGAGACCTGATCTTGCACACGTGTTTCACAGCTCTTGCACCACAGTTGTGGTTAGGAGACGCTAGGAGACCAGCCCTTGCATGCAATAAAAAAACCTTGCACTTTCAGACCTGTCTTTGCAAACATCACTTTACAATCACGCACCTTGAGACCTGTCTTTGCAGTGAGGCTGGTAGGCGGCTGTGCTCCCCAACAAAGTCCACACGCACCCCCTGCAACAATAATAGACAGGCAAATAATACATTTGCTGAGCTATGTAGGCTGTGCATAAATTGGAAACCAAGACGGAAAGACGGCTGTACTCCCTAACAAAGTCCACACGCTCCCCCTGCAACAATAATAGACAGGCAAATAATAATTTTGCTGAGCTATGTAGGCTGTGCATAAATTGGAAACCAAGACGGAAAGACGGCTGGACTCCCTGACAAAGTCCACACGCACCCCCTGCAACAATAATAGGCAGGCAAACAACAATTTTGCTATGTAGGCCGTGCATAAATTGCTGGCAAGACGGCTGCGCTCCACAACAAATTCCACATGCAATGAACAGACAGCCAGAAAATAAAAAGTAATCAGACCAAGCACACATGCAGCTGAAACGCTGCGTTCTGGCAGCTGTTCTTGTTGCCTGACGGGCATGGGCGTGATCAAAAGTCTAGCACTCTGCGTGCTGGCAGCCGATTCTCGTCAAATTCACACGTGTCACACAGCCTCTCCGTGCGCCTGACTGGCGTGGGCGTTATCATAAGTCAAGAAATCTGCGTACTGGCAGCCGATTCTCGTCAAATGAACACGTGTCACACAGCCGCTTCGTGCGCCTGACTGGCGTGGGCGTGATGAAAGGACAAAAATGCTGGCATGCTAGCAGACGGCTCTCTCTCTCCATACAAACAAGATACACAGCTGAGTTAACGTAGCAGCTAGCGGGAGTGATGTCAACTCCACATTCTCTTGATGACACTCTGGCCCCTAACAAAAGCATGAGCGAATCAGTCGGGTTCCTTCTGAGAACAAGTTTCTGGCCCCTAACAAAAGCATGAGCGAGTCAGTCGGGTTCCTTCTGAGAACAAGTATTGTCCACCCCTTTTATATATGGATTACCTAATCGATGGGTTAAGTTCAAGGACAGACCCGTAACAGCGGTCGTCCATCTAGATTAATATTAATTCCCCACAATGGCACACCTTGTCGTCCATAACGTCTATCCCTGCATCTCGTATACCCTGATGGTGCGCGCACCTTCTCAGAGCGTTTACTTCTGCAGCTAGTACATCCCACGATGACGCACCTTGTCGTCCAAAGCGTCTATCCCTGCACCTCGTATACCCTGATGGTGCGCGCACCTTCTCAGAGCGTTTACTTCTGCAGCTAGTACGTCTCACACCAAGGTATACCTTTTTGTCCTCCACAATGCTCATCTCTCAGCCTTTTTGTTTAGAGCGTCCATCTCAGTATCTAGCAGGCACCCTCAGTGCAGACTTTCTTGTTAAAAGCCTCCATTCCAGCATCTAGCAGGCACCCTTGGTGCACAGGAAGTGGATTTTTGCTTTGATCGTTCATGTCCGCATCTTGTAAGTCCCCTGCGGTGCGCACCTTCTCATTCAAAGCGTCCATCTCAGCATCTAGTAAGTCCCCGATGGTGCGCAGGATGAAGTCCACCTCCTGCTCAGATCTCTTCCAGTTCTCCTGGCTGAAGGCATACACCTGAGAGCACACACACACACACACATACACACACACGAGGGTCATATGAATTAAAACATTGACTCATACATTAATTGCAATGCGCTGTTCATGGCACGCAGGAGAAAGAAGCCATGCTTTATTCATGCACGGCAGAGTCATAACCATACATTGACAAACATTATGTACTTTATCAACTCTCTTCAAGAGAAGGTTTCAGGTCAAGCCTGCAACCCTCCTGACCCCATTGATCAATTTATTTTTCCTTTGGTGGATTTTTTACGGTACCCGGTACCTAAGTGGTTCCTATTCATTAGATAATGTGGGGCGTGGTTTTTCACTGCCTGCGTAATTTTCTTTTGTATTTTGCATGTGGCACACGCATGAAGGTGGTGTGAGAGATCATGCTTGAGCACATGCACGCTAACACACACACACAAAACACATATACACACAAAACACACACAAAAAAACACACGTACATATACATGCACACGAGGGGGTCATACATAACCATACCCTGATTGCATTCTGCACTTAAAAGAGCATGAGCACGCAGGTGCTGGCAGAGGCCAAGCTTTGAGCACGCAGAAGAGAGCCATAGCTACACGTCAGTTGCATTGTGTGGTTCACAAAGCACGAGCACGCTGGTGGTCAAAGGAATCACGCACAGCTAGGGCACAGATCACACCACCACATACATACGTTTAGCGCTTTTGAACATTCCCGCCGGTGGTCGAAATAAGCACGCACAGCTAGGGCACACGAGGAAAACTCCAACAAAAGGGTAATACATCGCCACATACACAAACACACACGCGCACACAAACACACACACACACACACACGCACGCACACACACACATATCTGTTTTGAGTACCGTGTTTGAACAAACACGCAGTGAAGTTGCCAGCGTGATCACACGCATGGCACTAAGCCGTATTTGCATTGATGCACAAATGGAAACGCAAGCAGTTGCGTAATAGATGCTGACAGGTACGAGGTGCGGAGTCATATAAGTCACCTAGTACAGCAAGCAGTTGCGTACTAAATGCTGACAGGTACGAGGTGTGTGAGTCATATGAGTAGGGTTGGCCAGAACCGTATATATACACCGTATATTTGGTGATTTCCCTGCCAAAAACACCGTATATACACTGTATATATATGGTTCTGGCCAACCCTACATATGAGTCACCATAGTACAAGCATGGCAGGGTAAAAATTCATTTACCACAAACTTGACAGGTGCACTAAGCATGAATGACGTGCCTGCAGAAATGAGGCTCTACAATGGTTGTTGTCAGGCTCTACATTAGTTGGTAGGCTCTACAACTGGTGTTGTTAGGCTCTACAATCTACAATAGTTGAAAGAAAGTACGCAAATGCTCACTGTTAAGGCTTGTAGGTTCAAGGCTCTACACGAATACACGAGCTCCTTGAACCTCTCAGCCCCATTCTGGTGGCCAAAAGTCACTGGCAGCCCTCGTGCTTGGGCCCATCTCGCATTTCCATCCCTGTGTGTGTATGTGTGTATATGTGTGCATGTGTGCGTGCGTGTGTGCGTGCGTGTATTGTGTATACGTGTGTTTGTTCGTGTGTGTGTGTGTGTGTGTAGGTGTGTGTGTGTGTGTGTGTGTGTGCGTGTGTGTAGGTGTGTGTGCGTGTGTGTAGGGGTGTGTGTGTATGTCTATGTGTGTGTTTTGTTGATGTGTGTGTGCGTGTGTGTGTGTGTGTGTGTGTGTGTGTGTGTGTGTGTGTGTGTGTGTGTGTGTGTGTGTGTGTGTGTGTGTGTGTGTGTGTGTGCGCGCGCGTGTATGCGTGCATGTGTGTGTGTGTGTGTGCGTGTGTGCCTGTGTATTTGTGCGTGTGCATGTGTGCACGCGTGTGTGTGTATGCGCGTCTGTGTGTATTCGCACATGCGCCTGTGTTTGTATGTGTGTGCGCACGTGTGTGAGTGTGCGCTGCAGTGGTGTGCATGATTCAGGTGTGAGGATGTGCTGCTGCTGCTGTTCCCTGTCTGTTGCGAGGGCAGGTCCGAGCACGGTGTCCGGGCTGGCCACGATGTCTGAACTCTGCTTCAACACAGTGTGCAGCAAGCACCTGAACCTTGCTGGTCCATACCTCGTGAACAGTCCAAGTCAACGCGGACCGCATTCCTGAAGGGTCCCGTCCGCAAAGCAAAAAACAAACCTCCGCGCGTCATGACCAACTGAACTAAAATTATATAGCCCATTAATTAATATGACTTGATTTTGCCTGCTTGGTCAACTGTGAACTTTGAAGCCGGAGCACAACCAAGGGCTCCTGACGCAGCATCCGTAGCCAGGGAAATGTGCTGACGGATACTGCACTAACAGGAAGTGGTCCGGGGGCCCTAACAGGAAGTGGTCCGGGGGCCTGGCTGAGGAATCCTGGGCAGCTTCCTGGAGCTTCCAAACATAAAAATTCGCTCGAAAACTTTACTTACACACAGCACCCCAGGGTCCCAGATTTCATCTAACACGGTAGAAAGATTGGTTAGGAGCCCATGTCAAGTCTCAGCTCGGGAGGTGCCGTGAGTGGGCCTGAGGAGGAGGGCTGGATGGACCCCCCCAAATTAAAAACAAAACTTGTCTCTAACACTTCACAAACCGCACCCCAGGGTCCCAGAGTTCATATAGTGCGGTAGAAATTTTGGTCAGGAGCTTATATCGAGTTTCAGCCCGTGGGGTGGCCTGGGTGAGCTTGGGGAGGCCTGCGTGAAGTGGGGTGGGAATGCAATGTTGTTGGTGGTCTCTCACCTAGGAGCACCACCGAGTGGGCGAGTTCGCTGCGCAGCCAACTACACAGCTGGAGGTTCAGAGGCCCTCAACCCCAACCATTAGCGAGTGATATTGTGATATTACAAATACTAATT